>JACXTT010011441.1_pt1 | contig 11874 bp, 9 predicted proteins | sample 9270951 | NCBI WGS metagenome assembly JACXTT01 (sample SAMN15532306, study PRJNA645909) | rock metagenome | isolation source: weathered quartz diorite | place: Puerto Rico | collected 2017-06-21 | reverse complement strand
CTGGGTAGCTGTGGCCCGCGGTGGGGGGACCGGGCGTGGAGCGCGGGTTCGCGCTCGGCAACGGCGCCGGGAACGAGGAAGGTCGCGCGGGCGCCCGCGCCGCCGAGTAGCTCGAGCAGCACGTCCCCGCCGTGCGCCACGGTGCTCGGCAGTCGATCCCAGTCCGCTCCGCGATCCGGCCGCCAGTCGTCGTGGAACCAGTCCTCGACGTCGATCGTCAGCGCGTGCGCGATCGTGCGCTCAACGGTCGCGGACATGCGCCTCCGCCTCTCGCCGTGCCTCCGGAGACTCCGGCGCGAGCGCCGCGACGTGCGTCCAGGCGATCCGGGCTTCGTCGTGGTGCGCGCGACGGTCCTCGAGCTCGGCCAGCGCTCGCCACGCCACGTGGTCGTCGGCGCGGAGCGCGATCGCCTTGCGGAGCAAGTCCGCGGCCTCGTCGAGCGCTCCCGCGCCTTCGCGCTTCGTCGCTTCACGGCGCAATCGCAGCCCCTCGGAGAAGCGCTCGTAGGTGCCGTCCGCGAGCATCGCATCCGCGGGAAGATCGAGCCCCGCCTCGTGCTCGGCCGCCTTGGCTCCGTCACGAACCCGCGCGGCGAGATCGATCGCGCGGTAGGCGCCGAGCGTGTGCGGGCCCTCGGACACCCAGAGCACGCGGGCGGACAGGTCGGCGATCACGGAGTGCGTCGCGATCATGGCGTCGAGCGCGCTCCGGTTGCCGAGCGGGAGCGGCCCGCCGCCGACGGCCGCGCGATCGCGGAGCATCGTCGCCGTAACGCGCGGATCGATCGCGCCGCGGCGCGCGCGGACGAGCTCGTCGATCCGCTCTCCGCGCGCCACCGTGGAGGTGATGTCGCGGACCCGCGCGTCCTTCGGATCGCCGCGCAGCGAGGGCGTCCGGAAGTGGTTCGAGACCGTGATCGACGTGGCGTCGCGCAGGACGCCGAGCGGCCGGTCCGGCGCGCGCTCGACGACCATCGACTCGCCGGTCTTGCCGTCGGCGAGGAGCAGGATGTGCGACGCCATCGGCTCGTCGCGCGCGATGATGTCGAGCGCCTCGTCGAGCGACCGCGCGTGCTCGAGCACCGCCCGGGTGGTGAACACGACGGGAACGCCGCCGCTCCGGGGCTCGGAGGCGCGCCCGCCGTTCACGCTGATCCAGATCCCCGCGAGGTTCATGCCGGTGACGACGCCGGTCATGCCCGGCCACGCGACCGAGGCGAACGCGATGCCGCCGTTCGGTTGGACCACCTGGACGACCTTCTCCACGTCGAACCACGGATCGATGTCGAGATCGAAGTTGCGGCCGACGATCGTGTGCCCGGGCGTCGTTCCGTCCACAGTGGCGGACCCGGAGGCCGCGAAGCCCGTGCATCCGAGCAGCGGCGAGCGCTCGAATGCGAGCGCGATGTCGTAGAGCCCGTGCAGATACACGAGCCGATCGTAGGCCGGTGCCAGCGCGCCGTCGGCGCCGGCGACGGCGCGCGCTTCGCCGTAGATCTCCGCACGCCGCTCGTCGGGAAAGGCGTCCTCCAGGCCGCGGTACTCGAAGCGCGCGAGCGCCGTGAGCGCCCACCGGAACGGCGCGAACGGCACGTGCTCGCGGAGCAGCACGTCCATGCGACGATCGCCGTCGGCCATCAGCTCGCGCGTCAGCTCGGCGTGCCGGTATCCGATCTCGGCGGGATCGCCTCCCGCTTGCATCACCCAGAGCCGCCCGCGGCGTGCGAGATAGGCGGGACCGACGCGCGCGATCGCGCCGTCGTGCTCGCGGGCCTCCGCCGTCGGCGGCTTCACGCTCGGCAGGCGGGCTGTCGTCACCACGCCGCACGCCGGGCCGCAGAGCGCCAGCGCCGCGATGGCCACGGCCGCTCTTCGGGCCGGCGATGTCCGGAGCGCATCCAGTCGGCGTCTCGTATCAAATGCGCGGGACGCGGACCACTCGGGAACTCGGCTCGTGGTGCGGCGCCTTGCGGCGTTTGTCATCGCAAGGAAGTGCGTGCTAGCGCTGCGACGGGCCCCGATCCCCGGGGCGCTCACGAACATCGCCGAAAGGAGCTCTCCCATGCGCGTCTCCACGCGTTGCGCGATGCTGGCGTTCGCGGTGATCCTCACGCCCGCGACCGGTTCCCGCGCAGAGACCAACTCGCTGTTCGTTGCGATCAACCCGTGTCGCATCGTCGACACGCGGAGCGCGGACCCCGTCGGCCCGATCAGTGGCGGATCGACCCGCACGTTCGACGTCGTCGGGGTCACCAACTACTCGGCGCAGGGCGGTTCGGCGACCGGCTGCGGCATCCCCGGGTTCACGTCGGGGGGCAAGCCCCGGGTGCTCGCGATCGCGGTGAACGTCGTCGCCGTGCAGCCGACCGCGCAGGGGAACCTGCTCGTGTTCCCGACCGACATCACTCCGGGAACCGCTTCCACGCTGAACTTCGCGCCGCCGAGCGTGCCGCTGAACATCGCCAACGGCGTGATCGTGCCGGTGCGGCAAGACGCGCAGGGAGCGGACATCACCGTCAGGCCGAACAAGACGACGCAGGTGCTGATGGACGTGACCGGGTACTTCGTGCCGGTCCCGGTCCGCGGGGAGGTCACGGGCGGCTCGCCGAACCTGATCGGCGGGCATCCCGAGAACCAAGTCGTACCCGGATTCACCGGCGTGACCATCGGCGGAGGAGGCATCAACGCACCGCTCAACAACGAGGCGACCGCCGACTTCGTGGTCATCGCCGGAGGAGTTGCGAACAAGGCGGGAGGCGTCGCGAACTCGTACGCGGTCGTCGGCGGCGGAAACGGTAACAACGCATCCGGCAACTCGGCGACGATCGCGGGCGGTGCTTCCAACCTCGCGAGCGCCACGTCCGCATCCGTCGGCGGGGGAATCGGCAACCAGGCCACGGGGCCCATGGCGACCGTCTCCGGTGGGCACGCGAACAAGGCGACGGCCGATCAGGCGACCGTCGGTGGCGGAGACACGAACCTGGCTATCGGGCTCGATTCGACCGTTTCCGGCGGGTCCTTCAACCAGGCCACGGATTTCGTCGCCACCGTCTCGGGTGGCACGGGCAACAGCGCGGTGAAGAACGCGGCCACCATCTCGGGAGGCGCCGGGAACGTCGCGAGCGCACCGGCATCGACGATCGCGGGCGGCAGCAACAACGTGATCACGCCCACGGGCACCAACGCGTCCGTGAGCGGCGGTGATTCGAACCTCGCCGGCGGCGTCGACGCGATCGTCGCGGGCGGTGTCTCGAACAAGGCGAACGGCGCCGCGAGCTTCGCCGCCGGCACCCATGCGAGCGCGCTCCACGACGGCTCCTTCGTCTGGGCCGACTCGCTGAACGAAGAGTTCGCCTCGACCGCCATCGACCAGTTCAGCGCTCGCGCCCGCGGCGGCTTCAAGCTCGTGACCAAGCCCGCCGGCGGCGGAATCCCCGAGAAGAACTGCTCGATCGACGCGATCGGCAACCTGCTCTGCACCGGCACGGTGGTGGGCGGGAGCGATCGCGCCATCAAGACCGGATTCTCGCGGGCCGACACGGACGAGATCCTGCGCGAAGTCGAGAAGCTGCCGATCGAGCGCTGGAGCTATCAGGACGACCCGTCGGGGGTCGTGCACGTGGGTCCGATGGCGCAGGACTTCCGGCAGGCGTTCCGCGTCGGTCAGGACCGCTCGATCGCGATGGTCGACGCGGACGGCGTGGCGCTCGCGGCCATCCAGGCGCTCGCCCGGCGCGTCGAGCAGGATCGCCTCCGAATCGAGACCGCCGAGCGCGCTCTCCGCGCCGAGATCGCCCGCCGCGATCGCGCGTCGGCAGCGGCCGTGCGTGCGAAGGACCAGGAGATCGCTACGCTGCGCGCGCGGCTCGCCGCGGCCGAGCGTGGGCCGACGGAGCCGTCGCGAATCGCGGACTCGAAGTAGCGCAGCGGTCGCAGCGCGCGGAGGCCGTGCCGGCGGCCTCCGCGCGAGCCATCTTGATTCCGCCGCTGCGAAGTAGAATCTGATTCTGCATGAGATCGGCGACACGCACCGCGAGCGGCAGCCCGGCGTTCTTCCACGGTCGTGACGGCATCCGGCTGACGGCCGACGCCTACGGCGACGCCGGCGGGCCTGCGGTCCTGCTGCTGCACGGCGGCGGCCAGACGCGCCACGCGTGGGGCGGCACGGCTCGCGCGCTCGGGGTGGCCGGCTGGAACGCCATCGCGCTCGATCTCCGCGGCCACGGCGACAGCGACTGGGACCCGGCGAAGGACTACGCGATCAGTGCGTTCGCGGACGACCTGCTGGCGATCACCGCGACGCTCGGCGCCCCGCCGGCGCTCGTCGGTGCGTCGCTCGGCGGTCTCACGTCACTGGTCGCGGCGGGTGAGCGCGCTCCAGAGGCGTTCCGCGGTCTCGTGCTCGTCGACATCGCGCCGCAGACCGAGCCCGAGGGCGTCCACCGCATCGTCTCGTTCATGGGCGCCAATCCCGACGGCTTCGCGAGCGTCGAGGAGGCGGCCGACGCCGTCGCGAACTACATGCCGCACCGCCCGCGGCCGACGAGCCTCGCCGGGCTGCAGAAGAACCTCCGGCTTCGTCCCGACGGCCGCTACCGCTGGCACTGGGACCCCGCGCTGCTCTCCGGCGATCGCCGCGTGCAGGAGAGCCGCGACCCCGATCGCCTGAGCCGGGCCGCGCGCGGGCTCCGCCTCCCCACCCTGCTCGTCCGCGGTCGCATGAGCGACGTGGTGAGCGAGGAAGGCGCGAAGCACTTCCTCGAGCTCGTGCCGCACGCGCGCTACGTCGACGTCTCGGGCGCCGGACACATGGTCGCGGGCGACGAGAACGACGCGTTCACCGCCGCCGTGCTCGACTTCCTGACGCCACTCCGCTGAGCGTCATCCCGCCCGCGCGAGAAGCTCCGGGCGGTGCACGATCACGGCGCGTGCCTCGCGCGCGCCCTCCATGAGGCGAAACGCCTCGTTCACCTCTTCGAGCGGGATCCTCCGCGCGATCATGTCTCCGAGGTGCAGCTCGCCCTTGCGGTAGTAATCGAGGAAGACCGGGAAGTCGCGGCGCGGCAGGCACGACCCGTAGACCGAGCCGGTGATCCGCTTCTCTTGCAGGAATCCGCCCGCGACGAGCGGGATCTCGGACTCGACGCGCGGCACGCCGACGACCACGGCGAGGCCGCCGGCGCGCAACATGCCCCAGGTCTGGCGGATCAGCTCGGGACGGCCGACCGCCTCGAACGCGTAATCGACGCCGCCCGGCGAGAGCTTCCGCACCGCGCGCACCGGATCCTCCGCCGACGGATCGACCTCGTGCGTCGCTCCGAGCCGCCGCGCGAGCGCGCGCTTCTCGGGCATCGGATCGACGGCGACGATCGTCTTCGCGCCTGCGATCCGCGCGCCCTGCACGATCGACAGCCCGACACCGCCGCAACCGATGATCGCGGCATCGGAGCCGCGCTCGACCTTCGCGGTGAACAGCGCCGCACCGACCCCGGTGGTGACGCCGCAGCCGACGAGGCAGACCTCGTCCATGGGCAGCTCCTTCGGGATCGGCACGACGGATCCCGCGGGCATCACGATCAGGTCCGCGAACGAGCCGACGCCGCCGAGCTGGCGGAGCTGCGTGTCGCCGATGCGCACACGGTTCTTGCCGTCGAGCATCGTGCCGAAGCCGATCGTCTTGATGCTCTCGACGCAGAGGTGGGCCTTGTCCTTGCGGCACGGAGCGCAAACCCCGCAGGCGGGCGTGAGCGCGGCGATCACGGTGTCGCCGACCTTCACGTTCGTGACGCCTTCGCCGATCGCCTCGACGATGCCCGCGGCCTCGTGGCCGAGCAGCATCGGAAATTCGCCGCGGAGCGTGCCGTTCCAAACGGACAGGTCGCTGTGACAGATGCCCGTCGCGACGACCTCGACACGCACCTCGGCCGGGCCCGGCGGATCCACCTCGATCGTGGTGATCTCGAGCGGCTGGTTCTGCCCGCGTGCGACCGCGGCCTTCGCGGTCCGGATGGCTGCTCCCATGGTCATCTCCTCGGTCGTGGGGTCAGCGCCCGCGGAACACGGGCGGACGCTTGTCGAGAAACGAATTCATGCCTTCCTGGAAATCCTCGGTCTTCACCAGCTCGCGGACGACGCCCATCTCGCGGGCGAGCGTAGCCTCGAGCTCGGCCGTGGAATTCAGATGGATCGCCTTCTTGATCTCCGCCATCGCGAGTGGTGCGTTGCCGGCGAGCTGCTCGGCGGCGGCTTCGACTTCGCGTACGAAGTCGTCGGCGGCGATCACGCGGTTCACCAGCCCGAGGCGGAGCGCCTCGGCGGACTCGATCACGTTCCCGGTGAGCGCCATCTCCATGCCCCGAAGCCCGGCGAGGCGCGGCAGGAAGAAGCTCGCACCGCCGTCGAGCGCCAAGCCGCGCTTCACGAACGACAGCGCGAAGCGCGCCTTCGACGACGCGAGGCAGACGTCGGACACGAACGCGAGCGAGCATCCGTAGCCGGCGGCGATGCCGCCGACCGCCGCGATCACCGGCTTCGGCAGGTTCCAGATCGCCGAGATCGTCGCGTTGTAGAGCGTCTCCAGGCCCTCGTCGCCCGGCGGCGTCGGCGAGTCGCGCACGGCCGCGAGGTCGGCGCCCGTGCAGAACGCCTCGCCGGCGCCGCCGAGCACGATCACGCGGGAGTCGTCCGCGGCACTGGCGACGACGGCGTCGCGGAGCTCGCCGATGGTCCCGCGATCGAGCGCGTTTCGCCGCGCCGGGCGATCGATCGTGATCCACAGCACGCGCCCACGGCGCTCGACGCGAAGCCCGCTCATCGCGGATCGCCGAAGCCGCCGAGCGCGCGGAGCTCTCGCACCTCGGTCTCGGAGAAGCCGAACGCCCGCAGCGCGTCGCCGGGATCCTCGCCCTTCCGGAAGGGGCCCTTCCGCACCTTGCCGGGGGTGCGGCTGAAGCGTGGCGCGGGCGCCGGCTGCACGACCCCTTCGACCTCGACGAACGTGCCGCGCTCGCGGTTGTGCGGATGCTGCGGAGCCTCGGCGATCGTCAGCACGGGCGCGAAGCATGTGTCGCTCTTACCGACGTGCGCGACCCACTCGTCGCGCGTCCGCGTGCGGAAGATCTCCGCGAAGCGTGCGCCGGTCTCCGGCCAGTGGCTCCGGTCGTAGCGGTCGGGCAGCGTCGCCGGGTCGATCCCGAGCTGCTTCAGGAGCGACGCGTAGAACTGCGGCTCGAGCGATCCGACGGACACCCACTTCCCGTCCTTCGTCTCGTAGCAGCGATACTCGGGCGCCCCTCCGTCGAGCATGTTGAGGCCCCGCCGGTCCTTCCAGAGCCCCGCGGCGAGCATCCCGTAGACGACCGTCATGAGCGACGCCGCGCCGTCGACCATCGCCGCGTCGACGACCTGGCCCTGTCCCGAGCGGCCGGCCTCGACGATGCCGGCGAGCACGCCCATCGCGAGATAGAGCGCGCCGCCGCCGTAGTCCCCGACGAGGCTGAGCGGTGGCGCGGGCGGTCCCGCTTCCGGGCCGATCGCGTGCAGCGCGCCCGTGAGCGCGATGTAGTTGATGTCGTGACCGGCGACGTCGGCGAGCGGGCCGTCCTGTCCCCAGCCCGTCATCCGTCCGTACACGAGCTTCGGGTTCCGCGCGTGGCATTCCACGGGACCGAGACGCAGGCGTTCGGCGACACCCGGCCGGAATCCCTCGATCAGCGCGTCCGCGTGCTCGACGAGGCGGAGCACGGCTTCCCTCCCCACGTCGCTCTTGAGATCGAGCTCGATCATCGTCCGCCCGCGGTTCAGCAGCAGATAGCGATCGGGGATGCCGAGCGTCGGCGGCGCGCCCGTGCGCTCGACGCGCAGCACCTCGGCGCCGAGGTCGGCGAGCAGCATGGCGCACATCGGGGCCGGACCGATGCCGCCGAGCTCGACGATGCGGATCCCGTGCAGCGGTCCCATCAGACGTAGTGCGGCAGGATCTGCTCGCCGAAGAGGCGGAGCTGCTGCTTGACGACCTCGAGCGGCAGCAGGCCCTGGTCCGACAACCAGGCGAGGTATTCCGGGTTTCCGTCTTCCACGAGCTGGTCCATTCCTCGTCGCACGTCCGACACCGTGCCCGCCATCAAGTACTGCGACTTCTTCATGCGGTCCACCGTCCATTGCTCGCGCGCCAGCATGCCCTCGGGATCGCCCGGCAGGCGGAGCGCTTCCCAGAATCCGAAGTGGCCCCAGAAGCGCTTCCAGAGCATGCCCATCGCGCCGTTCTCGCAGAGATCGTTCACCTCGGCGTCGCTGCCGATGGTGAACTGGCGGAGCACGCCGATCGATTCGCCGCGCGCGAGCGTGCGGCCGTGCTTCAGCGATTCCTCCTGGTAGGCGTGCACGAGCGCGCGGAACGGGTCGGACTGCGGCGTCAGGATCATCGGCACGATGCCTTCCTTCGCGCACCAGCGGATCGTCGCCTCGGACAGCGAGAACGCCTGGAAGAGCTTCGGATGCGGCTTCTGGAAGGGCTTCGGCACGACGTCGATCGCGACCACCCGATCGCCCTCGACCTCGCCCGGCGACCCGAACTCCGCGGTGAACTCGTGCGGCGGCCACGGCGTGCCTTCGTCGAACGGCGACGGGTACTGGTAGTGCTCGCCCTTGAAGCGGAACGGCTTCTCCTGCCAGGCGAGCTTCAGGATCTGGAAGACCTCCTCGAACGCGCGGCGGTTCGCGAGGTCGACCTCGCTCTGGTCCGACACCACGGCGCCGACGTGGATCTTCTGCGCCATCTGGTTCAGCCAGCGGTTCTGGTAGCCGCGCGCCATGCCGACGAACGAGCGGCCCTCGGTGAACTGATCGAGCCAGCCGATGTTCACGGCGAGCCGGATCGGGTCCCACCCCGGCAGCACGTAGCCGATCGGGCCGATCTTGATCCGCTTCGTGTGCATCCCGACGTAGAGCAGCAGCTGCGGCACCGAGCCGATCTCGAGCCCTTCCGTGCCGAGGTGATGCTCGGGGAAGCACATGGAATCGAAGCCGAGGTCCTCCGCCATGCGCGCGAGCTCGACCAGCTCCTTGAACATCCGACCCCAGCGCTCGCTCTTGTAAGCGATGGGGCGGAGGTTCCGGCGCTCCTCGATCGTGGCGGGGAGCGCGGGCAGCGGGAAGTACATGAACTTCATGGTGGGTCTCCTTGCGACGGTGGTCCCGAGGGTCGCACCCTTCATCGCGCGCGCGTCGGCTTCGCTCGCCCTTCCCGTTGCGGATCTTTTTGTCAGGATCTTGCGCCACCGCGGGTCTTCCACGAGGCGCCCGTGCTTCGCTACATTCGTCGCTGCCGATGTCGCTCCAGTCCTCCGCGAAGCCCGCCGGCCTGCACGCCGTGGACGCGCTCCAGCGCGCGCTCACCGTGTCGCCCGCGATCAGCAGCTCGGGCTGGAACCAGGTGACGGCGTGCTTGTGGCGAACTCCCTGGCTCTCGGCCTACGAACTGTCCGAGACCGACGAGACGATCGTCGCCATGCACACGGGCGGGATGCGCAGCGTACGGACGCGCGTGCGCGGCGGCTGGAGCAGCGTGGTCTCGAACCCGGGCCATCTGCACGTGATCCCACCGGGCCACCCGACCGGCTTCAAGCCGGAGGGCCAGCTCGAGTTCGTGTCGGTCCACCTCGGCGCCGAGCGGCTGCGCTCGCTCGCCGACGAAGACGGCCCGCCGCGCATGCCGTACCGCTTCGCGTTCCACGATCCGTTCGTCGGCGCCTGCGTGAGCGCGCTCCGCGACGAGATGCAGGCCCCGCGCGAGCATGGCGCGCTCTACGTCGATTCCGTCGCCGACGCGCTCGCGCTCCATCTGCTGCGAAGCGCCGCGCCGAAGACGTCTCCGGCGCGCACCCGCGAGACGCTGTCACGGTCGACGCTCGCCCGCGTCTGCGAGCGCGTCGAGCAGAGCCTCGAGCAAGGCGTGTCGCTCGAGGATCTGGCGCGCGAGGCCGGCATCAGCCGCTTCCATTTCGCGCGCGCATTCCGCGAGGGCACCGGGCTGCCGCCGCACCGCTACCTCACGCTGCGGCGGATCGAGCGTGCGAAGGAGCTCCTCCGCCAGACCGATCTCACGCTCGTCGAGATCGCGCTGGCCTGCGGATTCGGGAACCAGTCGCACTTCACGCTCCGCTTCCGCGAGGCGGTCGGCGTGACGCCGCGGCGGTTCCGGGTCGCGCGTTGACCGACGCCCGCGAAGTGATGCCCTCGTCGGCGCGGGCATCACCCCGGGGACTCGGTCAGCGCTTCGTGAACGCCTGATCGCGCTCCAGCGTCGTCGATTTCACGCCGCGTTCGGCGAACTTCCGGAATTCCTCCTTCGCCGTCGGCGTCGCGTGCGCGATCGCGTCGAACTCCGAGGCCGACTGCTCCGCCGCGTAGACGCCCATCAGCTCGAAGAAGCGGTTCGTGGCCGCCTTGTGCAGCGTCAGCATGTCGACCGGCACCTTCGCGACGCGGCGGGCGTAGGCCAGCACCTCCTCGTCGAGGCGCTCGCGCGGGACGACGCGGTTCACGAGACCGTACTCCAGCGCTTCGGCCGCCGTCATCGAGTCGCCGGTGAACAGGAACTCCTTCGTGCGGCGCATGCCGATCAGATACGGCCACATCGAGAGCGTCGGCAGCACGCCGAGCGTGCGCCCGGCGGGATGGCCGAACTGCGCGTCCTCGGCCGCGAACAGCAGGTCGCAATGGCCGGCGAGCTCGGTCGCACCGGCGAGGCAGTAGCCATGTACCTGCGCGATCGTCGGCTTCGGCAGGTTCCACAGGCGCTGCCAGCGCTCGACGTGACGGCGCATCGCCCAGCGGTCGTGCGTGATCGTGAACTTGCCACCGCCCTTCGGAGGCGGCGTGAGGTCGTAGCCCGCGCAGAACGCGCGACCGGCGCCGCGGAGGATCAGCACGCTCGCGTCGTCGTCTCGGGCGAACGCCTCGAGCGCCTCTTCGAGCTCGGCGAGCAGCTTCGGGCTCATCGCGTTCATCTTCTCGGGGCGGTTCAGCGTGAGGCGCGCGATCTTGTCCTCGACCATTTCGTACACGATGTACTCGAAGCTCATTTCACTTCCTCCCGTTGTCGGACGCCCGGGCGCTTTCCCGCGTGCGCGTTCGCTGCAAGAAACAGGGCCACGGAGGAGCCCCCATGGCCTACGAGTTCGTTCTCTACGAGAAGCAGGACCGCGTCGCGACGATCACCATGAACCGTCCCGAGGTGATGAACGCGATCCATCCACCGGCGACCGTCGAGCTGTCCGCCGTGTGGGAGGACGCACTGACGGACGACGCCGTGTGGGTGGTGATCTTCACCGGCGCCGGTGACCGCGCGTTCTCGGCGGGCAACGACCTGAAGTACACCGCGCAGCACGGCCGGCCGAGCGGGCCGCGGCCGCCCGGCGGCTTCGGCGGACTCACCCGCCGAACCGACGTGGCGAAGCCGCTGATCGCGGCGATCAACGGCGTCGCGATGGGCGGCGGGCTCGAGATGGCGCTCGCCTGCGACATCCTGATCGCCGCGGACCATGCGCGCCTCGCGCTTCCCGAGCCGCGCGTCGGCCTCGCCGCGGCGGCGGGCGGCGTACACCGCCTGCCGCGCCGGATCCCGGTCGGCATCGCCATGGGCTACATGCTGACCGGCAAGGCGATGAGCGCGGCCGAGGCGCACCGCTGGGGCCTCGTGAACGAGGTCGTACCGCTGGCCGAGCTGATGCCGACGGCGCGGCGTTGGGCCGGCGAGATCCTCGCCTGCGCGCCGTTGTCCGTGCGGGCCACCAAGGAGTGCGCGATGGCCGGGCTCGGCCTCACCCTGGAAGACGCGCTGTCCCGGGATGACCCTGCGCCCGAAGCCATGGG
>JACXTT010011440.1_pt1 | contig 11874 bp, 12 predicted proteins | sample 9270951 | NCBI WGS metagenome assembly JACXTT01 (sample SAMN15532306, study PRJNA645909) | rock metagenome | isolation source: weathered quartz diorite | place: Puerto Rico | collected 2017-06-21 | reverse complement strand
ATCGGCTTGGCGGTCTTCCACAGATCGAGCTCGTCGTAGAGCTGACGACCGAGGCCTTCGATGTTGAGCAGCGTTTTCTGCAACAGCACCAGCTGCGGCTGCACCTGGTAATTGAAGCGACGCGCAACCTGGAACAGGCGCAGCAGGAAGAAGCCGAAGGAAATATCCTTGAGCGGACGCTGGAAAATCGGCTCGCAGATGGTGCGAATGGCCGCTTCGAATTCCTCGACGCGCGTGCCTTCCGGCAACCACTCGCTCTCGACGTGCAGCTCCGCGACACGGCGATAGTCGCGATTGAAGAACGCGAGGAAGTTTTCAGCGAGATAACGCTGGTCGCTGGGCGTGAGCATGCCGACGATGCCGAAATCGACGGCGAGATAACTCGGTTTCCTCACGTCCGTTGCATCGACAAAGATGTTGCCGGGATGCATGTCCGCGTGGAAGAAATTGTCGCGAAAGGTTTGCTTGAAGAAGATTTCAACGCCACGTTCTGCCAGCACCTTGAAATCCACGCCCATCGCGCGCAGGCGATCAAGCTCGCGGATCGAAATGCCATAGATGCGTTCCATCACCATGACATTCGGGCGCGTGTAGTCCCACAACACGACAGGGTGATAGATCAGCTCGGAGCCGAGCCAGTTGCGGCGCAGCAGGGAAGCGTTGGCGCCTTCGCGCATCAGATCGAGTTCGTCGAAGATGACTTTCTCGTACTCCGCCACGATCGCGCGTGGGCGAATGCGGCGTGCATCCTCGGAGAATTTCTCGGCGAGCTCGGCCAGCGTATGCAGCAACTGCATGTCGCTGCGGATCACATGCTCGATGCCTGGACGCAAAACCTTGACGACGACGGCAAGCCCCGGATCACCAGGACCCTGTGGCTTGAGACGCGCGGCGTGGACCTGCGCAACGGAGGCGGAAGCCATCGGCACCGTCTCGAACTCGGCGAATATTTCGTCGATGGGTTTGCCGAGCGACTGCTCGATGATCGCGCGCGCTTCTTCGCCACTGAAAGGTGGAACCTGGTCCTGCAGCTTGGCCAGTTCGTTGGCGATGTCGGCAGGGATCACGTCCGGACGTGTCGAGAGTGCCTGGCCCAGCTTGACGAATACCGGGCCCAGTTCGGTCAACGCCAGGCGCAGACGCTCGCCGCGCGGGCGATCATGCTTGCCAGGTTCGCGGCCAAAGAATTCCATCAGGCCGTATTTGCGTACGGCGCGGTGAATTTGCCAGACGCGGCGCATGCGCCCGATCGAGAGCTTCGAATCCACGCTCATGCACCCTGCTCCAGCTTCTCGATGCGCGCTTCGAAACGATCGACGCGCTCGCGCAGGAGATCGACGTTGTCCATCCACTCCGCGGCATCACTGCCACGTGCAAGATCGCGTGTTTCCTCGCGCAGGTATTCAGCCGTGTCGAGGCTCAGGGTATCGGCCGAGCGACGGCCCCAACCCATGAATTTCTGCAGGCCTTGATGAATGCGGTGCGCGGCGCTGCCGCCAAAGAACTTGGCGAGCAGTTCTTCCGGATCAAAGCCAACTCTTGCGAGCAGCTTGTTGAAGCGCACCAACAGTTCGGTGTCGCCATCGACATCAATGCCGGTCGGGATGCCGCCTGCGCCGCCCGCGGTTTTCCATGCGAGACGCAGCAGCGTGGTCGGCTGGCCACTCACCGTCACATCGGCTTCGGTTTCCGAATCCGACATCACGCGAACACCGCCGCCATGGAATTCGATATGGAAGGTCCAGCCCATGCCGAGCGCACGCAGCGCAATGCTGCGGCCGGAGAGCGTGCCGCATTCCGCCAGGACTTCCGGTTCCAGCGAGAGATAGCGGTTGAGCGCCACTTCCATCGCGGCGCAAAGCAGCGCTGGTGCACTCACAACTTGAATCCGCGATGCACAGCAACGATACCGCCGGTGAGGTTGTAGACCTGCACGCGTGAAAGGCCCGCGCCTTCCATCATGCCCTTCAGCGTTTGCTGGTCCGGATGCATGCGGATGGATTCGGCGAGGTAGCGATACGAGTCCGCATCGTTGGCGACAAGCCTGCCCATCAGCGGCAGGAACTTGAAAGAATATTGATCGTAGAGCTTGGCCAGCGGCGCACTGAGTGGCTTGGAGAATTCCAGCACCAGCAAACGGCCGCCCGGCTTGAGGCAGCGCGTCATCGAGCGCAGCGCGGCATCCTTGTCGGTCACGTTACGCAAACCGAAGCCGATCGTGATGAGGTCAAACGTATCGTCGGGAAAGGGCACCTTCTCGGCATTGAGCTGGGTGACCGGCACGTTGACGATGCCCTTGTCGGCCAAACGCGAGCGGCCTTCACCGAGCATCGCGGCATTGATGTCCGACAGGATCACCAGACCCTTGGGGCCTGCTGCCTTAGCGAATTCGCGGGTGAGATCGCCCGTACCGCCTGCGACGTCCAGCACCTTTTCACCGGGACGCACGGCGGCAAGATCCACCGCAAAGCGCTTCCAGATGCGATGGATGCCCATCGACATGACGTCGTTCATCACATCGTATTTGGACGCCACCGAAGTAAAGACCCCGGCGACGCGCTTTTGCTTGTCGCTGACGGGGACTTCTTCGAAGCCGAAATGGGTATAGCCGGATTTGTTTTCGCGCGACATGGGGTCTTTCCTACTGATGCTGCGCATTGTAAGCCCTGCGGGGACCAAACGGCCGGTGCGAACCCATGCGTTTGCACGGTAATCTATGGCCCAAGGCAAGCCCGCCTTGCCATAGCCACCGAGACCCCATGATTCTCCTGCGCCGCAAAGGCACCGCCCTGCTCTGTGCCTGCCTGTTGGCGCTATCGGCCTGTGCCAGCCATCCAGCCGCCGGCCAAGGCGTCCGGGAAACGCCAGCCAGCCTGCTCGCCGCCTTCAAAAAGGCAGATACCAATGGCGACGAACAGCTCAGCCGCGAGGAGCTCAGCGCGGGCCTGCCCCGCTATGCCGCGAATTTTGACGAGATCGATACGGACCACAACGGCCTGGTCAACTTTTCCGAGCTGCTGTCCTACGTCCAATGGCGACGGCTGCAAACCGAGGACGCCGAGGAACAGCACCGCATGCATCGCGGCGGCCGATAAGCACCGGATTACGGTTTGAGCGGGGTGTATTTCCTGGGCAGGGCCGCAAGCTTGGTAACGTCGCGGTCGCGCGTCATACCGACTTCTGCCAGGCGCTCCAGATACCGCGCCCAGTTCTTGTCCTGATCCTCGCCCAGACGCTCGAACACGTCCCAGGAATACAGGCCAGTGTCATGCCCGTCATCAAAGCGCAGGCGAACCGCGTACTGGCCCACGGGATCAATGGCGCTGATGTTCACCTCGCGCTTGCCACCGACAAGCATCGGCTCGATCAAGCCATGGCCCTGCAACTCCGCGCTGGGCGAAAACACGCGCAGGTATTCGCAGGGCAACTGGTAGCGACGACCATCGGCATAGCCAATCTCGAGCACGCGCGTGGCGCGATGCAGCTTGATGAGATTGGGAGCAGGCGCTTTCATGGATTCAGAGTGCCGGATAGTCGGTGTAGCCTTCGGCATCCGGCTTGTAGATGGTCTTGGGATTCAGGGCATTCAGTGCCGCATTGAGCGCAAAGCGCTTGGGCAGATCCGGATTGGCGATGAAGGCGCGGCCAAATGCCACGGCATCCGCATCGCCATTCTCGATCTTGGTCAGCGCTCCTTCACGCGTGTAGCCGTTGTTGGCGATGTACGTGCCGCCAAAACGCTTGCGTGCGCCTGCGAAATCAAAACCGCTCAGCGAGTGCTCCACCTGCGTATTGCCTTCGATGAAATGGATGAAGGCAATCTTGCGTCGGGCCAGTTCATCCACCAGCGTGCCGTACACGGCTTCCGTGTTGGAATCGAGCGGGCAATTGTTGGCGAGCGTGATCGGCGAGAGACGAATGCCGACGCGATCGGCGCCAAACACGTCGATCGCCGCATCAACAGCCTCGAGCGTCAAGCGAATGCGGTTGGCGATGCTGCCGCCGTACTCGTCGGTGCGCAGATTGGTGGAGTCGCGCACGAACTGCTCAAGCAGGTAACCATTGGCGCCATGGATTTCGACGCCATCAAAGCCAGCGTTCTTTGCCGTCTGCGCAGCATGACGGTAATCGGCGACGATGCCGGCGATCTCGCTTGTCTCCAGCGCACGCGGCGTCACCTGTGCCTGCTTGCCATTTTGCGTGGTGGTGTTGAGCCCGGCATTAATTGCGGACGGCGCAACTGGCAGCGCGCCATTCACCTGCAAATCCGGATGCGAAATACGGCCCACATGCCAAAGCTGCGCAACGATCTTTCCGCCTGCAGCGTGCACGGCATCGGTCACCAGTTTCCAGCCCGCTTCCTGCGCAGCACTGTAGATGCCGGGCGCACCCATGTAGCCCTTGCCTTGCGGAGAAATGTGCGTGGCCTCGCTCACGATCAGGCCCGCGCTGGCGCGCTGCGTGTAGTACTCGGCGTTGAGCGCATGCGGCGCGTCCGTGCCGGGGATGGAGCGGCAACGCGTCAGCGGCGCCATGAAAACACGATTGGCACATTCAATTGCGCCAACCGTCACTGGCGTAAACATCGCCGCTGAAACCGTACCTTCTGCCATGACTGCCCCAAATAATTTTTAAATATGATTTACAGAATATAGCGGCTGAGATCTTCATCCGCTGCGAGTTTCTCAAGCTTGCCGTTGACGTACGCGGCGTCGATGGTGATCGTCGTGCCCGATTTATCCGGCGCGTCATAGGCGATCTCTTCCATCAGGCGCTCCATCACCGTGTGCAAGCGGCGTGCACCGATATTCTCGGTTTGCTCATTCACCTGCCACGCGGTTTCGGCGATGCGGCGCAGGCCGTCATTGGTGAAATTCACCGTCACGCCTTCGGTATTCATCAGCGCCTTGTACTGTTCCTGCAGCGAGAAATCCGGCTCGCTGAGAATGCGCACGAAATCCTCGGCCTTCAACGCATCCAGCTCAACGCGAATCGGCAAGCGACCCTGCAACTCCGGAATCAGATCCGAAGGCTTGGCCATGTGGAACGCACCGCTGGCGATGAACAGGATGTGATCGGTCTTGATCGCGCCGTGCTTGGTGGTGACGGTACTGCCTTCAATCAACGGCAGCAGGTCACGCTGAACGCCTTCGCGCGAGACATCGGCGCCGACGTATTCGCTGCGCTTGCAGACCTTGTCGATCTCATCGATGAAAACGATGCCGTTTTCCTCGACGTTGTGGAGCGCATCGGTCTTCGTGGCTTCTTCGTCGATCAGCTTGGCTGCTTCCTCGTCGATCGCCTGCTTGAGCGCATCACGTACTTTCATTTTCTTGGTGCGCGTCTGGCCGTTGCCCATGTTGCTGAACATCGACTGCAACTGGCTGGCCATTTCTTCCATGCCCGGCGGGGCCATCAACGAAACGGTGGGACTGGCGCTGGTCAGCTTGATTTCGATCTCGGTGTCGTCGAGCTGGCCTTCGCGCAGGCGCTTGCGGAACACCTGGCGTGCGGCACTGTTTTCCGTCGCACGCTGCGTGGACGCTTCGCCAAAATCCTTGGGTGGTGGCAGCAGCACATCAAGGATACGGTCTTCCGCCGCACCTTCAGCCTTGCTGCGCTGGCGACGCATCGCCTGCTCGCGCGCCTGCTTGAGCGCGGCATCGACGAGATCGCGGATGATGCTGTCGACATCCTTGCCGACATAGCCGACCTCGGTGAACTTGGTCGCTTCCACTTTCACGAACGGCGCATTCGCGAGCTTGGCCAGGCGGCGTGCAATCTCGGTCTTGCCAACACCCGTCGGCCCGATCATCAGGATGTTCTTCGGATGGATTTCCGAACGCAGCGCGCCCTGCACCTGCTGGCGGCGCCAGCGATTGCGCAAGGCAATGGCCACGGCGCGCTTGGCAGCCTGTTGGCCGACGATGTGCTTGTCGAGTTCCTGGACGATTTCACGCGGCGTCATCATCGACGTCGCACCAACGGCAGATTCAGTCATTGCTTATCTCAGCTCAAGCATCGATCGTTTCGATCGTGAGGTTGTGATTGGTGTAAATGCAGATGTCGGCGGCGACATGCAGGGATTTTTCGACGATGTCTTTCGCCGACATCTCGGTGTTTTCCACCAGCGCGCGTGCTGCAGCAGTGGCGAATGAACCGCCGGAACCAATGGCGATGACGCCGTGGGCTTCCGGCTCCATGACATCGCCGTTGCCGGAGATCATCAGCGACGCTTCCTTGTCGGCGACGATGAGCAGGGCTTCCAGGCGGCGCAGTGCGCGGTCGCTGCGCCAGTCCTTGGCCATTTCAACCGCTGCGCGCGTGAGTTGGCCGCCGTGCTTTTCCAGCTTGCCTTCAAAGCGTTCGAACAGGGTGAAAGCGTCTGCGGTGCCGCCGGCGAATCCGGCCATGACCGTGCCGTTATAGAGGCGGCGCACCTTGCGCGCGTTGCCCTTGACCCGGGTGTTGCCCATGGAAACCTGGCCGTCGCCGCCCAGGCAAACCTGATTGCCGCGTCGCACGCACAGTATGGTGGTGCCGTCGAATTGTTTCATTGCTGCATCCTTCCGGTGAGTGGGAAGAATTTGGGGATGGTAGAGATGGTTTCAAGGAGCGCGAGAGGTGCGCATTCTTACTTGCTGGAGCATCTTGCTAGAGCATCTCAATCGGAGAGGCCTCCGCTCTTTCGCATTCCTATTGAGAGGGCATCACTGCTCGTAGGCCTCCGCTCTTTCGCATCCATGCGACCGCGGAGGTACCGTACATCCTGTACATAAAAGAAAAACCCCAGCCGAAGCTGGGGTTTTTTTGAACTCACAAAGGCGCTGTAGCTTAAGTCTGCAGCGCATTCTCCACGCCGCGCGAAGGCGGCGTGAAAAACCTTACTTTGCTGGTTCAGCAGCCGGAGCGGCAGCCGGAGCTTCAGCAGCTGCAGGAGCAGCGGCAGGAGCAGCAGCAGCGTCAGCAGCAGGCTGAGCAGCAGGAGCTGCTTCAGCTGCAGGAGCAGCAGCAGCCGGAGCGGCTTCAGGAGCAGCGGCTTCTTCTTTCTTGCCGCAGGCGGCGAGAGCGATGGCAGAAGCCAGGCCCAGAGCGATTACGAGGTTACGGTTCATTACAAACTCCCATGGGATAAAGGATCCAAAGTGTCAATCGGCCCAATAAAGGGCCGATAAACGAGGGCATTATGCTGATTTTTGTGCTCTGCACAAGCCGTGTAATGCTTTTTAACCTAATCAGCCGGGCTTGCGCTTGGCTCTCGGATGGGCCTGATCGTAGACCTTGGCAAGGTGTTTCCAGTCCAGATGCGTGTAAATCTGCGTGGTGCTGAGGTTTGCGTGCCCCAGCAATTCCTGCACGCCGCGTAAATCTCCGCTGTTTTCAAGCAAGTGTGTGGCAAACGAGTGTCGCAGGCGATGCGGGTGCAAATTCACGCCCAATCCACGGCGGAACGCCCAGCGCTTGAGCGCCACGCCAATGCTGGCGCGCGCGAACCGTCCTCCCCCACGGCCTACGAACAATGCAGGTTCCCCTGCCGCCGCCCGTTTTGCGCGCACTTCCAGCCAGGCATCGATGGCCTCGCGCGCCTGCTTGCCGACCAGCACCACGCGCTCCTTGCGGCCTTTGCCGAGCACGGTCAGCTCGGTCTGCCCGGCGCTGAGCGCGCTGGCATCGAGACCATGCAGCTCGGCAAGACGCAGGCCGCAGGAATAAAACAGCTCGACGATGGCGTGATCACGCTTGTCGTCATCTCCGTCTGGCGGCTGGTCGAGCGCCGCGTTCAGTTCATCCGCGGTAATGACGCCCGGCAGCTTGCGACGGAATTTCGGCGCACGCACACCCACGGCCGGATTGGCGCTCATGCGTCCGCGACGGATCTGGTACTTGAAGAAGCCGCGCAGGATCGAGAGATAGCGATGCAGCGATACCGGCTGGTGCTCTTCCCGATGCAGGGCCGCGATGAATCCGCGCACCGTGTGCAGGTCAATGTTGTTGAAGCTGTTGATCCGCGCCTTGGAGCAATACGCCGTGAATAGTTTCAGATCACGCTGCGCGCTTTCGATGGTATTCGGCGAGTAGTGCTTTTCCTGCGCCAGATGATCGCAGTACTCATTAATGAGCGGCGCGAGGAAGCTTTCTTTCTCGCTCGTCACGTCAGCCTATATGCGCGCACGCACCGCGGCGGAAACCAGCTCGGCAGTCAGGTCCAGGAACAGCTTGCCCTGACGCGGCTGGAAACGTTCCGGATCCTTGCTGCCCAGTGCCAGCATGCCGAGGTTCTTTTCCTTTTCCAGCGGCACGATCGCGGCGGATTGCGGCATCGCTTCCGCCTTGGCGAACAGCAGCTTGGACTTGGCTTCGCTGATCGGGCCACATTCGGTGAGGCGCGTGCGGAAGAAGTTCTCGTAGGCCTTGGCGATCTTGCCGTCGGCTTCGATCACGGTCAGGCCTTCGATGTCATGACGCTTGAACGCCGCAGGACTCAGGCCGACGAAGACCTCGTCCACGCCAAAATCCTCGCGCATGCACTGGCGCAGGCCGGCGATCACGCCCGCCAGCGATGGCGCACGAATCAGGGTGCGAGCCAGCTTGTGCACATGGTCCGAACGCTTTTCGTTTTCACGTGCTGCGTCGAGCAAACGCTCGAGGCGATCTTCGAGGCGCTGGTTCTTGGCGCGCAGGATATCGACCTGGCGCTCGATCAGGGACACCGCGGAACCGCTGGAATGCTTGAGCTCGATGGTTTCGAGCAGATCCGGGAAACGCGAGAGGAAATCCGGGTGCGCCTTCAGGAAAGACACGACCTGACCGTCGACCAGCAGCGGCGCTTCGATTTTCTCGCTCTTCTTGTTTTTTAGTTCGGCCACTCAATTTCCCCCGAAAATACTGTTTCGGCCGGCCCGGTCATCCACACAGGCTGCCCTTCCCCTTGCCACTCAATCTTGAGCGTTCCGCCGCGCACGCGCACGTTCACGCTTTCGGCCAACCTGCCCCACAGGCGACCGACAACCACCGCGGCGCAAGCGCCGCTACCGCAGGCCAGCGTTTCGCCAGCACCACGTTCATAAACCCGCAACGATGCTTCATCGGCATCGTGTACCTGCAAAAATCCCACATTCACGCTTTCAGGGAAAGCACGATTGCGCTGCAGCGCTTGTCCGATTTCTTCGACCGCGGTGCCATCGACATCGGCCACTTCGAGCACCGCATGCGGGTTACCCATGTTGGCGACGCCAAACTCGACCTCGGTGCCGTCGTCCAGGCGCAGCTCATACCGCAGGGCACGGGGCCCGGCGTTGAACGGGATTTCCACCGGCTCAAGGCGCGGCACGCCCATGTTGACGCGCACCAGGCCACCTTCGACGCGGCGCAGTTCCAGCACGCTGCTGATCGTGCGAACGCGGATGCTGTCCTTGCTGCTCAGGCCGTTGTCGTGGACATAGCGCGCAAAACAGCGCGAGCCATTGCCGCACTGGCCGGACTCGGAACCATCGGAGTTGTAGATGCGGTAGTCGAAATCGACGTCCGGCGTCGAGGCCGGCTCGATCACCAGGACCTGGTCGCAACCCACGCCAAAGTGGCGATCCGTCAGGCGCGCCAGCAGCTCCGGCGTCGGCCGGAACGGGGTACGGGTGGCGTCGATCACGACAAAATCGTTGCCGGCACCGTGCATTTTAGTGAACGAAAGCTTCATTCCCGCATTCTAATAGACCCGAACACCCCAGGCACCGATTTTCACCGCCCCCGGTATACAATCCTTGGCAATGCGCTTGAACAGTCTCAAGAAGTCCCTGCTGGTCATTGCCCTGGTCCTCAGCCAGTGGCTGGTGGTTGGGCATACCCTGCAGCATTCGGCGCTGGCGCAGGATCAGGTCTGCCAGATCTGTTTGCATGCACAGGGACTGGACTCCGGCGCTGCACCGCTGGCGCTGCCAACCCTGGTCCTGCCGCAGCAGGAAGAATGTCCTGCCATTGCACTCTCGACGCCTGTGCTGCGCGTCGTCATATCGACCCACCCGATCCGCGGTCCACCTCTCCTCGTCGGCTAATCACATCACGATTGGCAGCCGCATCGCGGCTGCTTCATGGTTTTCGATTGACGAGGATTTATGTTCAAACCCACTTTATTGGCACTGGGCGTAGCCGCCATGTTGAGCGCGCCCGCTTATGCAGCAGACGATTCAGCCCCTCCCAGCAGCAAGGACCTGGAGCAGATCCGCCAGGAAATGCAGCAGCTCAAACAGAGCTATGAACAGCGCCTGCAAAATCTCGAGCAGAGGCTGCAGGCAGCCGAAGCAGCGAACCAGCAGGCGGCGGCAGCACCCGCACCCGAACAGCCCGCGCCCGCTCCGGCCGCCGCTGCGCAGAATGGCAACGCTTTCAATCCCAAGATCAGCCTGATCCTGAACGGCACCTACGCGCATTACAGTTCCAATGCGCCTGCGGTCGTGCCGGGTTACCTGCTGGGCGATGAAACCGGCTTTACCGAAGCCGGCCTCTCGTTGGGTGAAACCGAGCTGGCGATCGAAGCCAACGTCGATGACAAGTTCCACGGCTGGGCCGCGCTGTCGGTTGCACCGGAAGGCGGCATCAACGTTGAAGAGGCCTACATCAACACGCTGTCATTGCCTGCGGGCCTTGCAGTGAAGATGGGCCGCTTCTTCTCCGATATCGGCTACCAGAACCACCAGCACGCGCATGCATGGGATTTCGTGGATGCACCGCTGGTGTACCGCACCATGCTGGGCAACCAGCTCGGCGATGACGGCGTGCAGCTTCGCTGGATCGCACCGACGGATCTGTTCCTCGAACTCGGCACCGAACTGACACGTGGCGATGCCTTCCCCGCCGGCGGCGACAATCGCAACAACATCAAGGCCTGGACCGCGTTCGCGCACCTGGGTGGCGATGTCGGCGATGGTGGTTCGTGGCGCGTGGGGCTCTCGCACCTGCGCGGCAATGCAGACAACCGTCCGGATGGCGCAGACATCACCACCAACTTCACCGGCCACAGCGATCTCACGATCCTCGACACGGTCTACAAGTGGGCGCCGCAGGGCAATCCGGAAGTCACCAACTTCGTTGCGCAGGCAGAGTTCTTCTACCGCAGTGAAAACGGCTCATTGGTTTATGACCCGGCAGGCGCTCCATCCAGCAGCTCGTATGACGGCAAGCAACGCGGCTTCTATGTGCAGGGCGTTTACCAGTTCATGCCACGCTGGCGCGCAGGCGTGCGTTACGACTGGTTGAGCGCAAGCAATGCACTGGACAATCCCGTCGCCGGCACCTCGCTGGCAAACATGGCCGACAACAAGGGCAATCCGCAGCGCTATAGCGCGATGGTGGATTTTTCCAACAGCGAGTTCAGTCGCTTCCGCCTGCAATACAGCCTCGACAAGTCGCGCCCCAACCAGGCCACCGACAACCAGATCTTCCTGCAATACATCTTCAGCCTGGGCTCACACCCGGCCCACCAGTTCTAGGAACGAACATGAAAAAAATATTTTTATTGAGTGTTGCGATGATGGCCTCCGCCATCACCCTGCCCGCGCAAGCGGCCCTGAAAGTCTTTGCCTGCGAGCCTGAATGGGCGGCGCTGAGCAAGGAGCTTGGCGGCGATAACGTCGACATCTACGCCGCGACCACCGCGCTGCAGGATGTCCACAAGATCCAGCCGCGCCCCAGCCTCATCGCCAAATACCACCAGGCGGATCTGGTGGTGTGCACCGGCGCCGAGCTGGAGATCGGCTGGCTGCCGCCGCTGGCGGAAAAGGGCAACAACCCGAAGGTGAATCCGGGCACGCCCGGTTATTTCGAAGCCAGCCATTTCATCAACATGATGGAAGTGCCATCGCGTCTTGATCGCAGCGAAGG
>JACXTT010011439.1_pt1 | contig 11876 bp, 13 predicted proteins | sample 9270951 | NCBI WGS metagenome assembly JACXTT01 (sample SAMN15532306, study PRJNA645909) | rock metagenome | isolation source: weathered quartz diorite | place: Puerto Rico | collected 2017-06-21 | reverse complement strand
TCGTCGTTTTTGTTCTCTTCAGCGTGGGGAGCCTGTTTTTCATCCAGGTTGTGGCGACGCTTTATCTTGCTTCCGTGCGACACCTCACGATAAAGCAGATCGAGCGAGTCCTGACGACCCGCGCGCCGTACGCCGTGGCCCTGCAACTCGCCTGGTTCGGCCTGATGATGCTGTTCCTGTGGGTGACGCTCAGCGCCCTCCGCGGCGCTCCGTTCTGGCGAACGATCGGGTGGCGGCCGCTACGGTTTTCTTCGTCCAGCTCAGGGGCTGCATGGGGGTACTTCCTTTCGGGCTGCGCGCTGGCGATCTTCGTCACAGTTGCGGGGTACCGTTTCGAACCGAAGGAAAAGGTCCCTATTCAAGAACTCTTCAAAGATCGCACGGGAGCGCTGCTGGTGATGGGTCTGGCGGTGCTCGTCGCGCCGCTCGTGGAGGAAACGCTTTTCCGCGGGTACCTGTATCCGCTCTTCGCGCGAAAGTTCGGCGTACCGGCAGGCATCGTCGTGACCGGAGCCTTTTTCGGGATGATGCATGGCGTACAGCTTGGCTGGACGTGGGGCCTGGTCGGCCTCCTCACGGCTGTCGGGATTGTCTTCACCTACGTGCGCGCGCGGACGGGCACGGTTATAGCTAGCTATCTCCTTCATCTGGGCTACAACTCGATGATTGCGATCGCGGCGGGCGTGGCAACCCGCGGTTTTCGTTCGTTTCCTCACGGCCCTTGAAAGCGCGGCCACGAACGGCCTGGAACGCACGATGGATTACAATGTCAGTTGAACGGTAGGAGTGTGTGCCGTTGTACGTCGCGCAACCCATCGAATGGACCGACCGCGGAGTGGTGATGCTGGATCAGCGCCGGCTGCCCGCGGAAGAGATCCATCATACCTACACAGATTACCGGGACGTCGCGCTTGCAATCCAGGAGATGGTGATTCGGGGCGCGCCGGCCATCGGGGTAGCTGCGGCGATGGGAATTGCTCTTGGCGTGTTGCATTCGCGCGCCGCGACGCTTGATGCGCTGCGCACGCAATTGGCCGAGGTCTGCGACGTGATGGGGAAGACGCGCCCGACGGCCGTCGATCTCTTCTGGGCCATTGAGCGGATGAAGCGGCGCTTCACCGAGGTCAGCGCGGAGACGGGGGATCTCGCCCGGATTCGGCAAGCGATGGTCGCCGAAGCGCAGCAGATTCATCTCGAGAAGAAGGCCACCGATGAGGCCATCGGCCGCTTTGGCGCGGAGCTGATGCCTGGGGAAGGACGGGTGATGACGCAGTGCAATACCGGCGCGCTGGCGACCGGTGGAATCGGGACGGCACTGGGCGTCATTCGCGTCGCCGTCGAGCAGGGTAAGAAGTTGCACGTTCTCGTGCCCGAAACGCGGCCGTACCTGCAAGGCGCGCGGCTCACGGCATGGGAGCTCGACCGCGGGGCGATTCCCCTCACGCTCATCACGGACAACATGGTGGGACATTTTCTAAAGAGCGGGCAGGTGGGTGCGGTTGTGGTTGGAGCGGACCGCATCGCGGCCAACGGAGACACGGCTAACAAGATCGGAACGTATCCGATCGCCGTGCTTGCCCGCGAGAACCACGTACCGTTGTATGTTGCCGCACCGGTTTCGACGCTCGACCTTTCCATTCCGTCGGGCGAGCACATCCCCATCGAAGAGCGCTCGGCGCACGAAGTGACGCACATCCAGGGAGTGCGGATTGCGCCGGACGTGCCGGCGGCGCATCCGGCGTTCGACGTGACACCCGCGCGATACATCGCAGCAATCATTACCGAGCGCGGGGTTGCGCGGCCGCCGTACGAGCAATCTCTCCGAGCATTGGCCGCGGGGTCGCAGTCCGCGGGCGCTTCCTGCCCCTAATTGTAAGGAATCTACGCCGGGTGGATGGTCATTACCACCCGCTGACGCCGTCGGAACATCGCGAAAAAATCGAGAAGCTGTTTCCAGGGAACGTACTTCCGGTTGAGCAGGCTCATGCCTAGAGTCGCCTCTTCGCCTGTGAGGATCTCGGCGCGCGCGTCGACCCAGTCGCCGAGACCTCTGCCACGCATGTCGCAGGGGGCGATGCGCACGCGCGGGTTGTTGCGGATCCGCTTCACCTTGCCGGTGTTGCCGATGGTGTAGATGTAGAGCTTCGGCGCGTCTCCGCCTTGAGTCGGGAGAGCTTCGGCAAACCAGACCGGCGTGCGTACAGCTGCGCCGTTCCTGCGGTAGGTTTCAAGGCTCAGGTATTTCTTTCCGGCGAATTGGGTGAACTTGTCCCCCGAAGTCATGTCCGCTTGGATGCACGGCGCGGCCGACGGGGCACATCGGCGCGCGCCATCGCCCAGGGCTTCTACTCCTCGGTCGAAGATTGCGCCCCATCGACGGCGCGATTCTACTTCGCGCTTGCATCGGCCTGGAGCATGCCGAAGAGATTCCCCTCGGTGTCCTGGCAGTAGGCGACGTAGCCGACGCCCGGAATGGCCATTTTGGGGATTGTGAGTTTTCCGCCCTTTGCCTGCACGGTTTTGATCGCTGCGTCTACAGATGCAACATCGATTGTGTTTGCCGGTCCCGTATACGGCGCCTCGCGGCGCATGAGGCCGCCGTTGATTCCGGGCTGGCCATCGGCGCCGGTCTTTGCAAGCCAGTATTCCATCGGTCCGGCCCACTTCTGAATCTCCCATCCGAAGACTTCGCGGTAGAACTTCGCCGCGCGCTCCGGATTTTCCGCGGGAATCTCAAAATGAATGACTCTTGGCATGATTTCACCCCTCTCAGAGAAATTTGCTCGCCAGCCCGGACGGGCTCAACGGCTCGCGGGCGCCGGCTGGCTTCCATACCGCTGCGTAGCGTAGCCAACGATCAGGCCCACGATGCTGCCCGGCAGAACGATCTCGAAGTAATAACCATGCTGCAGGATGGCCACGATGAGAGCCAGCACGAACCCTACGGCCAGCCCGAACACCGCGCCGAGCGCCAGCGAGTTCACCTTTCTAGCGAAGAAACCGATGGCCACCCCCGCGACAAGGCCCTTAATCGTCGAGCCGACGACAATTCCCGCCAACTGCGAGCGCACCGCCGGTGTGAACCAGGCTGTGAGCCCGTCGATGGCGCCGAGCACGGTGCCCAGCAGGATTCCAAGGATGACCTTGTTCATTGTTGACCTCCGCTCGCCGGGATTGTCGTCCCCCCGATGGTTCTATTCAACAGAAGACGAAATTCCTTTATGGCTTACCGGCGCGTCAAGAAGAGAAGGACCACGCGCAGCGTTAAATAAGCCACAATCAGGAGAATAGCGACGTGATGGCGGGCATAAAGGCGCTCGAGCTTGTCGCGGAGCCGCTCGGGATAGGCTCTGACGGGGAGGCCGTCAAGATAGCGCGATACGTCGGCGGACAGTTCCTCGACGGCTGTGTACCGCGCTGCAGGGTCTTGGGCCATGGCTTTCGCGCAGACGGCCGCGAGCTGCCGCGGCACACCGGTTGGCGCCGCGATCGATTCCGCAGGCTGTTGTCGAGTCAGCAGGAAACGCAGAATCGCGCCAAGCGAATAAATGTCCGCTCGCTCGTCGAGGCTTGCCACGTCGCCTCGTTCCTGCTCCGGTGCCATGTAGCCGGGCGTGCCGAGGACGGCGCCATGCGCTGTCTGTGCTTCATCCGCTTCCGTCGGCGGCTCTGCGACGGGGGTGGCCCGCCCTGCGCGAGATGCATCCGGTGCGCCCGCGTCCGCGATCAGGGTCTCACCCTGATCCGCGGCCTCGCCGGCTTCGCGCAGAAGCTTGGCCAACCCCCAGTCCATCACCAGCACTTCTCCGAACGGCCCGACCATGACGTTCGTCGGCTTCAAGTCACGATGGAGCACGCCGCGCGCATGCGCGAACGCTACTGCTTCGCAGATGCGCAGGAAGATTCGGAGGCGGTCTGGGACAGAGTCGACACCCTTCATGTGTCCATCGAGCCGCCGGCCCTCGACGAATTTCATTGTGTAGTAGACGCGCCCGTCGGCTAGCCGCCCGACGTCGTGCACCGGCACGATGCCGGGATGCTCGAGCCGCGCGAGAACCCGTGCTTCGCGCACGAGCCGCTCGGTGAGCGTCCCGCTCGCATCGGGAAGATCGAGCACTTTCAAGGCGACTCGCCGTTCGAGCTGCACGTCTTCGGCGGCGTATACGACGCCCATGCCGCCGCGCGCCACTGCGCCGATCAGCCGGTAACCCGTGCCGGTCAGGTCGGGTGCGGCGGCGCCCGCGCGCAGCCGGTCGAGGGCGCGATCGGAGAGAAACTTCATGCGCCGTCGACCCCGAGGAGCGAGCGCGCCTCGCGTTGGAATTCTTCTTCGCTGCCGGTCATCTCCCGCAGCAGCTCGAGAGTGATCCGGCGAAATTCGCGCCGCGCCCAGGCTAGGTAATTCGTCACATCGGTCACCGGAATGCCATGTGCTCGGGCGAGCTGCCCGTAGGAAAGCTCCCGCAGACTCGCGTCATCCAGATCGTATTGTTCAAACAGATGGAAGTGCGTCATCTTCCCGTGCGCCGCGCACTCACGCTGCAGCCGTTCAATCGCCAGACCGAAGAGGCTGCGCACCCACTCCTTCTCAAAGAAGACGTCCAGGGTTTCGGGGTCGGGCAGCTTCGCTGGATCGATCGCCGCGCGAGCTAGCTCGTGCTCGGCGGCGTCGAAGTCGAGTGCCAAGTGCACGGCGTCCCCGCCGCGCTTCTGCCGGCCGGCAGCCTTGTCTTCATTTGCGACATAGCCATCTACGCAGATTCGCAGATACGTGCGAAGTCGCGCTTTTGACGGGTCGTAGTTCGCCAGCGCATCCTTCTCAACCAGCTGCCCGAAAAAACCCTGCGTCAGGTCTTTGGCGTCTTCGTTTGGCTTATTCCACCTCAAACGGATGTATTTGTAGATGGGCCTCCAGTAAGCCGCGGCGAGCACTTCGAGGGCCCGCTGCCGTTCTCCGGCATCGGTGCTCCGCGTGGCCACGATAGCCGACCAACGCGTCACCGGAAAGCACGAGCCTGCACCGCCAATTTCGGTATCGTCATGCATAAATCAAATGCCGGTTTCCGAAGCCCTTCGCATCGCGAATTCGGGGACGGCGATGAAGAATCGGATAATGTCTCTCAACTGAGGTGCCGGATACGTTCGGCGAGCGCTCGAGCGCGCTGGCGCGCAATCTCCACAAAGCGGGAATCGTTCGCGATCTGCTCGAGCGTCGGCAGGGCGCGCTGCGGTTCCGGCAACAGGTTGCGGTTCAGGTCCGATTCAAACTGCAGCAGCGCGTCGTTCACCCCCAGACGGTCGTACTTCATCCTGCGCTCGAGAGTCATCAGGTGCTCTTGTTGCCGCGCCAGGCCTTCGAAGATTTGCATCAACTGATTGGCCGCCGCGTTCACCGTGTAGTTGAACCTTGTTTCGTGCGCCTCGCCGCCGCTCTCCCAGCGGAAGGTTTTCTCTCCCAGATTGGCAATTTTGCGCTTCACGTCGAGTTGCAACCCGGCGAAGTTGTTCAGCACTTTCGCCAGGGAAAACATCTTCGCGCGCCAAGCCGCGCTCACCGTGAAGGGCAACGCTCCCGCATCGTCGTCCAACTGGCGGATCTCGTAGGTTGCCCCATCGGAATCTTCCTGCACTCGGATTTCGATGAATTCCGGCGAGCTGGACTTGAACACACGCCGGTAGGAAAGAGTCGCGCCCCCCGACGGTGCTGCTGCGCCCAGCAAGGCCCAGCCGGCAACGAGGATCGCAACGAGAGCCGCCGCGACGCACAAGCGGTTCTTCTTCATCGCGACAGTTGGACGCGCGTGGCCCTGCGCCGGGTTGCGCCCCAAGACATCTCGGGCGGCACGTCAAACCGAGTCCGCGCCAGCTCCGCTTGAATGTGACAGAGCGCCACCGCTAGCGCATCCGCCGCGTCGGCCGGCTCCGGAGTTTCGCTCATGGCCAGTACCGCCCGCACCATAAGTTGCATCTGTTCCTTGCTCGCCTGGCCGTAGCCCGCAACGCTCGCCTTCACCTGCCTTGGCGAGTAGCTGTGCACGGGCACCCCCCGTTGCGCCCCCGCCAGCAGCACCACACCGCGCACCTCCGCCAGCCGCAGCGCCGTTCTCATGTTGAGCGCCGCGAAGACTGATTCGACCGCCACTGCGTCCGGCTGAAACTGTTCGAGCAGCCGGTGCAGCAGGGCATGGATGTCGCGCAGACCCGTTGCTTCAGATTCGCGAAGCTGCTTAGCCGGAACTTTCAGCGCGCCATAGTGCAGCGTTCGGCAGCAGCGCCCATCGCTTTCAACAATTCCGTAGCCTGTCGGTCCCGCGGCGGCGGGATCCACTCCAAGCACGCGCAGCCTGCCGTTTCGTTCGTTTCTCGAATGCATGGGCACAAGTGTACGGTGAAGCGCGTGTCCTCGCCAACTGTTTGTGGAGTTACCGGGACCACCTACGGCCGGTCGGGGCTTTCAAGAGCCTCGTGGATGGCCCAGATGGTGGCGGCCACCCCGGTCCCAATAATCAGAAAGAGAAAGCCTGTCGGGAGGTGCGCCGACGGGCGCGGAGGTCGCGCGTTCCGATCCGCAACAAGGGTCGCAGGAGGATCAATCAGGACGCGGTACGACGTGCCTTCGGGGATCACGTCGGATTCGTTGTTCACGGCAAACTCGACGGTGCCGCGCCGGCAACTGACGAGCAGCTCTTTCGGACCGAGCAACGTCACCTGAGCGACCGTGGGCACGTTTGCCTTCGCGCGGAGTCGCGCTGTCGAGGCATGCAGCTCGAACGCCTGCGACGTCGCGGCTGAGAAAATGATCGTGCCGCCGATTAGCGTTGCTGTGGCACCTTGGTCGGTCGCTCGGACCAAAGCGGACGAGCGCCCCAATAAGTACAGCTGCGCCCCGGAGATTCGTGCATGTAGGGATCCGCGATCTTCCGTCGACAGCGTATCCCCGCTAAAAATCGTCGCACCCACGGCGACAGACGTCTGGCCCAGGTGTCCACCGTCGGCCTGGAGAATTTGGCCGAGGGCCCGTGTAGGTGGAGTCGCGGCCAGCGATGCGCCCGACAACAAAGACAATGCCAGAATGACAGCAAGGAATGAACGCACGTCCTTTGCCACAACGGCCTCCGATCAGGCTGCCTGAAGTCTAATGAAACGAGACGAATGACGATGCAGCCAAGCTGCCCGGTTTGTGCGCAAAGAGCCAAGCCCTCGGACTCAAGGCCCTGGCGGCGGCTTCAGTGAGTCCGACCTGATGGGGCTCGCCGGGTTGAGATAAATCCTGCCATCGGCGCCGATAACGTACGGCAAACCCGCGGGATCGAGCGGCACCCCGGGCAACAGCCCTGCCCGGATCAGATCAGCGATCGCGCCGGGGGCACGCCCGAAGCGGTTCCGGAATTCTGCGACGAACTCTTCGAGGTGCCGGGCGTCTTCTTCGGCCCTGAGCGATTGCAGGTGCTCGAACGCATTCCTGCGAATCATGGGGTCCTGCGTCGATTCGTACACCTGTTTCCAAAGAAACATCGAGACCGCGTAAGACTGGCCTTCCGCTGTGACCCTGGCGGCCATAATCTTCATCCACTCGCCCGCCTGCGGATTCTTGCTTCCCTCGAGGAAGGCTTCCGAAGCCTTCTGATAGTCCTTCAGCTCCCAGTAATAAATGAATCCGAGATCCGACCACATGCGCCACTGGTCGGGATTGTGCTGAATCCCGCGGCTGATTAGATCCACCGCCAGATCCGGGCGGCCGGCTCCTCCGGGCTGGGGTTCGGCGAGAAAGACAGCGCCGAATTGGTACGCAACCACAAGCTGAGGATCCAGCGTAACTGTCAGCTCAAGCAGCGGGGCGAGCAGTTCGAGGTTCGGGTCGTGCCGGGAGCGCTTGTCGCCGTAATACTGCACCACGCGCGTCCAGTACAGATCGGCGGCAAGCGAGTCGTATTCGAGGCTGAGAATCTTCACCAGCCGGCGGGAGCGGAGAAGCAGATCGTGTTTTTCCTGGTGGATCGCGGCAAGTTGCGCGTCGATGGACTTCTGCAAAGCGCCGACGGCCGCAAAGCCGCCCAGGAGTACGAGCAGTAGAAACGCGAGTTGTCGCGGCTGGGCGTTCATTTCAGGTTGCGGCGCGAAAAGACGACCGAGGCGGCAACCAGCACCACTGCCGCGTAGACCAGCGCATACACGGTGTTCTGAGCGATCAGCGCCCCCGGTATCGCCCGCCGGTGCGCCGCCGCCGCGATCACGTTGAAATTTTCGAAATTCGGCAGCAGATACGAGAGCCAAACCGCAGCGGCATCAAGTGCCGCGCTCCCTGTGATGTTCCTGAAGGTGCGGATTTGATGGGCGAAGAGGCCCGTGACATACAGCCCCGCAGTGAACAGGATCGCCAGCAGCGGAGTCGTGAAGCACGAGAACAGCAGTGCCAGCGCCACCACCAGCCCGAGCTTCAGCAAGATGAAGTACGCCGCGATCATCGTGGAAACGTCGCCGGCCGCCAAGCCCCGCTTGACGTAGAGCATCGCGGCGAACAGACCCACTGTCATGAAAAAGGTGTTGACCCCCAGCGTCAGCAAGAGCCCCGCGTACTTCCCGAGCAGGAACTCCCAGCGCCGCACCGGTTTCGAGAGCACCGCATAAAGCGTGCGCTTGTCCATTTCCTTGTAGACAAGGCTCACGCCGATGAACACCGCCATGAGCAACCCGATGAGGGAAATCGCGCTTAGGCCCAGGCTCACGATGACGATGTCCTCGATGCCGATCGAGATTTGACCCACCAGGATGGCCGCCGCAATCATCAACAGCGCGAAAAAGACGAGATTGTAAAGAACGCGATCGCGCACGGCCTCCCGGAACGTGTTCACCGCAACAATGCCGATGGCCCTCATTTGCCGGAAACCTCGACGGCCGATGGTTGCGCTCGATCGGTCCCGATTAGGTCCAGGAAAAAGTCTTCGAGCGTGGGCTTGAGCTGTGAGACGGAGAGAATCTGCGCACGGGCCGCGCGGAGAGTCTCGAGAATGGCGTAGAGCTCCCCATCGGGCACTTCAATCTGGCAGCGGCTCCCTGTCCGGGTGGCACGGGCGCGCAAACGCTCGGGAACCTCCGCCGCGTCTGGCAACTCGAAAAGGATCTCCATTCCCTGCGATTTCATCGCAACCATCTGCCCAAGCGCTCCCACGCCGCGCAGCCTGCCGCCAACGATGACGCCGACCCGATCGCAAAGCATTTCCGCATCCGAGAGAATGTGCGTTGAGAAGAGGACAGTCCGGGCCTCGCGTTTGAGCCGCAGGATGATGTCGCGGACCTCTCGGCGCCCGATGGGGTCGAGACCCGACATGGGTTCATCCAGAATGACGACCTGTGGATCATGAAGAATTGCTTGGGCGAGACCCACGCGCTGCAGCATTCCCTTCGAGTACTTGCGCAGTTGAATTTTCCGCGCCGCGTCGAGCTCCACTTTCTTGAGCGTTTTTTCGACGCGCTCCCGGCGGTCCGCCGCCGTGAGATCGAAGAAACGGGCGAAATAGTCGAGCAACTCGGCGGCAGTGAGATAGTCGTAAAAATAAGGCTGTTCGGGTAGATAGCCGATGTCGCGGTGCATCCCGACGTCGCCGATGGAGCGGCCGAGAATGCGCGCCGTTCCCGCGGTCGGGAAAATCAGCCCGACGAGTAGCTTGATCGTCGTGGTCTTCCCAGCGCCGTTGGGGCCGAGAAATCCAAAGACTTCTCCGGCTTCGACCTGAAGTGTCAGCCCGTCGAGCGAGCGGCGCTTCTTGGCAAGCCAGAAGCCCACCGGGTAGTCCTTTGTGAGGCCGTCCGTCTCGATTGCTGGAGTCATAGGAACTATTCTTCGGGAGCCGGAGGCAAGCGTCAATCCACTATGAATCCAAACAGATAACGCGGATTCAAGCGCGCGTCGCGCCAATCATCTGGAGGACGGCCCGTTATCGCTATGCCGTTCGAAGGGACCACACAAGGGGACCGGATAAAAGCATATTGATATAACGTATGGAATCATATTATTATGGCACACCATGAACGAGACGAGGCTTCTCACGCCGCGCGAAGCGGCACGCATCCTGGGGATCAGTTATCCCACCCTCAAGCAATGGATCTACCATAAGAAACTCCGCACCGCGAAAACTCCCGGCGGACATCACCGCGTTCCTGAGAGCGAAATTGACCGTCTCCTGCCGAAGAAGCTGGAACGTGGCGACATCGCCGCCCGACGGGGTAATTTTCGCCGCATTAGCGGGCGCAACCAGCTCATCGGCCGTGTGTTCGAAGTGAAGTTTGGCGGCCTGCTGGCTCAGGTCACCCTGTCCGTCGGCGAGCAGCACATCACCGCCATCATCACGGCCGATGCTGCGCGGGAATTGCGCCTGAAGCCCGGAGAACGTGCCGCCGCGCTGGTCAAGGCCACTGAAGTCATGATTCTGCGAGTTTGACGGATTCCATTCTCTAGAGGGGACATCATGCGTTATCGCGTCTTTATGCTGTTGCTGCTCACGCTGTCTGGCTCGCTTGGACTCTGCGCGCAGTCCCAGAAGAAGAGTCCCATCAAGAAGAGGCCCGCCGCGGCCTCCGCGGAAGAAGTCAGCCAACTCCGCGACACGGTCGCCGAGCAGGGCAAGCAGATCGAGGATCTCAAAGCCCTCGTCGAGCGCCTCGTTGCCGCCAGCGAGAAAGCTGCTGCAGCGGGCCGCGAGGCCGGTGAGTCAGCGCAGGCTGCACAGGCGCTCGCGCGCCAGGCCGGTCAGACCGCACAGGATGCTCAGGCCGCGAATCAGAAAAAACTCTCTGCCGTCGAAGACGCCTTCCTACGTTTTCGGCTGCGCGGCGATGTTCGCGTGCGATTCGAGCCGATCCTCCAGGACTTGACACTGGATCGGTATCGCGCCCGCCTGCGCGTGCGCTTCGGCGTGGATGGAAAGCTGGGCGAAGATTTTACCGGCGGTTTTGCCATCGCTACCGGCACGGTGAACGACGACCCCGTATCCACGAACGCAACCTTCACTCAGTTTTTCACCCGCAAGCCCATCGGGCTCGACCTCGCTTACATCAACTACCAGCCGCACCAGTTCAAGCCGCTGCAGCTCACGACTGGAAAATTCCAATACACCTGGCAGCGCACCTCGATGACCCTGGATCCGGACCTCAACCCGGAAGGCTTCAGCGAAAAGCTCTCCTTTGATCTCGGAAATTCGATCCTCAAGAACGTCAGCGCTACGGGCATGGAGCTGATTTTCAGCGAAGTCGCCGGCACCAACTTGCCCTTCGCTTCAGGCGCCGACTCGTATGCCTTCGGCGGGCAGTTCAGCGGACGCTTGCAGTTCGGCAGGCGGGTGAGCACCACGCTTGCGGCCACCGCGCTGAACTGGCAGAACGTGAATCCGATCATTCAGGCCGTCACTGCGAGGACTCTAGCCGGCAACCGCAACACGAACGCCACGATCGGCACCGGGGCCGCCATCGCCGACGCTTCGAAATTCCTCTATCTCGATTTCATAGCGGACACGGTCCTTCAGACCGGCTTCGAGCGCTATCCGCTGCGCATCCTCCTCGATTTTGTGGACAACCCGCGCGCCGCCTCGCGCCAGCGCCACGGGTACTGGGGCGAAGTCAGCCTCGGCCGGCAGCGCGACCGCAACAACATCCAGTTCGGCTACTCCTTCGGCCGTATCGAACAGGACTCCGTGATCGCCGCGTTCAATGAAAGCGAGATGCGCGCCCCCACAAATATCATTCAGCATCGCGTTTTCTTCGGGTGGCTGCCCGCCAAGAACACGACGGCGCTATTCACCGGTTGGTTCGGCCGCACCTTGAACCGCGACCTGCAAAACGCTGCCATTCCGCCCGGTCTTCCCGCCGGAGAGAAAGACCCT
>JACXTT010011438.1_pt1 | contig 11876 bp, 7 predicted proteins | sample 9270951 | NCBI WGS metagenome assembly JACXTT01 (sample SAMN15532306, study PRJNA645909) | rock metagenome | isolation source: weathered quartz diorite | place: Puerto Rico | collected 2017-06-21 | reverse complement strand
AATCGCACACGCTATGCCGTTTACGACAAGTTTTATCAGAACATATTTCCCAGCACGGTAAGTCCTGACGGAACCATGGTTGATCTCGGCGCATACAACAGTTCCACCAAGCGCAGCAATGTCTTCAACCAGTCCGACCTGATGTACACCCTGAATACCGGGCCACTGGAACACAGACTGTTGGCGGGAATCGAAGTGGGCCAGCAAATCACGAATAACCTGCGCAAGACCGGTTATTTCAACAATGATGTCTTCTCCGGCACAGGTCACCCGGACGACCCGGAAGATGACAGCGTATTCAGTTCGGTGTCGGTACCGGTAATCAACCCGCGAACGGCGGACCCGGTCACATTCAGGCTGGATGCCACTGGCGTAAGCAACCGTATCACCGCAAACATAACCGGGCTCTACTTCCAGGATCAACTGAAATGGTCCAAATTTCAGGCGATACTCGGTTTGCGCTACGACAATTTCGATTTGAAGTTACATAACAATCGCACCGGGGCGGAACTCAGCAAAACAAATGGATTACTCTCGCCGCGCGCCGGCCTGGTTTTCAAGCCGATCGAGCCGGTTTCCATTTATTGGAGCTATAGTCTGGCCTATGTGCCGCGCGCCGGCGATCAACTGGCCTCGCTTGAAATCACCAACCAGGCGCTTACCCCGGAAAGATTCATCAATCTTGAAGCCGGCGTAAAGTGGGATATACGGCCTGATCTGGCCTTTACCGCCGCGGCGTACCGACTGGACCGTACCAACGTAGCCATTCCCGACCCGCTCAACCCGGTACGGTTGCTGCTTGCCAATGCCCAGCGCAGCGAGGGCATCGAATTGGGCATCAGCGGCAGAGTAACCTCGGCCTGGAGCGTGATGGGAGGCTATGCGTATCAGGACAGCAGGATCACCCGCACGCAAGGCGAACAAGGAGCGGCTGGGGCGATTTTGGGACAGGTTCCCCGGCACACATTCTCGCTATGGAACCGGTTGGACATTACGCCATGGTGGGGTGTTGCACTTGGCGTGATCACCCGCAGCAACATGTTTGCCTCCGTTGATAACACAGTCGTTTTGCCGGGTTTCACACGGCTGGACGCGGCAATGTACGCGAGACTCGACAAGCGCCTGCGTCTGCAGGTGAACGTCGAAAACATGCTGAACAAGCACTACTTCCTCTCCGCCAGCAATAACAACAACATTACCCCCGGTTCGCCGGTCGCCATACGCGGAATGATGATAGTGGATTTTTAATAAGCGATCGTCATTCCCGCGAAAGTGGGAATCCAATCCAGCAGTTTTTTAAAAGACTTTTCCCTAAAGCTGTTTGAGCCTGCTTTAAGAAAAACGGACCGGCCGGATGCTCTTTCCATACTCTTTCCGTTAGCCGGGCAAAATTTCTACCCAACATTTACACCAGAGGAGAAAAAATGAACGCAGTCAATGCACGCAAAATCGGGCACAAGGGCATAGCATGGTTGTCGAGCGGCGCCTTGCTCACGCTTCTGGCAGCCTCGGCTCCGGTCCATGCGGACGGATATGTGCAGACAAACCTGGTGGCGAGCACAGATGCCTACGGCGCGAGCATCGTCGATCCGACCCTCATCAATGCGTGGGGGATTGCAATCCGTCCTGCGGGTTTTGGCGGACACTTCTGGGTGGAGAGCAATGGCGCGGGAACAACAAACCAGTTCATCGGCGACGTGGGCGGCACTCCTTTGTATGCAGACGATCTTCGGCTGGTGACTGTCCCTGGCCCGGCAACAGGGGGACCGGCGGTTCCGATTGGAACGCCAACCGGCGTGGTATTCAACCCCGGCACGCAGTTCACGATTACGCAGGGTTCTATCACCGCGCCGGCCAAGTTTATTTTCGCGACAGATACCGGGACCGTTTCAGCGTGGACCGAGCGCAAGAACCCTGACGGCAGTTTCGATCGCCCTACATTTGCCAAGCTTGTCATCGATCGTTCGTCAGCGGATGCACATTATTTTGGCATCGCATTGGGCCCCGGCAATGACCGCATCCATGTAGCAAATTTCGGAGCCAGCGCAGGCATCCAGACCTTTGACAGCACCTTCAACGAAGTCAGGAATCCGAACGCGTTTGCGAACCCCTTCTCTACTTCGACGACTGCGCGCCCCGGCGACTATGTGCCCTTCAATATCCAGGCGCTGAGCGGCCCGGATGGAACGAACCTGTTCGTGCCCTATGCTAAAACACAGGAAGATCCTGCGAGACCTGGACAGATCCTTGGTGGGGACGAGGTCCAAGGCACAGGCTTTGGACGGCTTGCCGAGTTCGACGCGTCCGGCGCCTTGCTGCATACGTGGGATGATCGTGGCCTGCTGAACGCACCCTGGGGCGTCGCCTTCGCTCCCGATGACTTCGGCACCTATAGCGGCAAGCTGCTCGTGGGCAATTTCGGCGACGGCACTATCGTCGCATTCGATCCCGCCACCCATAAGGCAATCGACTACCTGCGCGATGAGCAGGGCCACGTCATATCCATTGATGGCCTGTGGGGGCTGCAATTCGGCAATGGCGCGAGCCTCGGCCGGGCCGATGCGCTGTATTTCGCGGCAGGCCCGCATGGCGAAACCGAGGGTCTCTTTGGCCGGCTGACAGCCGCGCCCGTTCCTGAACCTGAAACCTGGATGATGTTTGCCGCAGGGCTCGCTTTTCTCAGCTTGATCGCGAAGCGGCGAATGGCCGCTTTCTGAGACAAGGCCGCACACCAAACCCGCAAATTTCGGTCGTCCCGTATCACTTCACATACCGGCTTCCGCTTCGCGCGGTATGCCGGTCATTCATCCTCAGAAAATCGGATTCACTGCTTCCCGCATACCCTGTATGCCGGCTCCCGCTTACCTGCTGCCGCTTCATATCTTATCAGACTGATTCGAAACATCAGGCCGAGAATACCCCGCAGTTCTCATCACCATTCAAGAGATTATTTCTAATATCCAATAGCTGCGCCGCGGCAGTCATGAGATGTTCGAAGACGGTGATTGCATGAGGTCCGATATCAATCATCCTCCAGCTCGATGAGTTTGCCGTCTTCATCCACTTCAATTTCAATTTTCTTGCCGCTGGGGCCGGGCTTCCTCACTTTAGCTTCGTAAATGACCATCAATTTGCCGCCTGTTGTCCGTGTTTCCTTCCTAATCTCCTCAATCTTGCCGCCGCCCATGTTTTCGGAAATGGTCTTCTGAACCTTGGCCGGCACTTCCGACCATTTCACTTCCTCCTCTTTTCCCGCGAAACCCGAAGCTGCATATGCCATGATGAGCGGGAAAGCCATCAGCGTAATTATCTTGGTCTTCATATTGATTCTCCTGTTTGCCGTTAAGAAGGTCCAGAACCGATGAGCGGACAGATACGGTAACGCCGCCTGCAAATTGTAATCTGTGCGGTAATGCACCCAGCCGATCTCCCATAGCTCAAGGATTCCAAATTTAGAGGTGTGCATTCATTTTGCTTCTGGCGGAGCCGCCGTGTGAGCCAGACCCCTAACACAGCTCCACTGCTATTCGGGAAGAGTGCCCGGTGCGGATCGCGGGCAGCGCCGATGCAGCTATCATCGTGCTCCCGGGCACGTGTTGTACCGGCTGTCCAACGAAAGTAGTAGTTGATCCGGAAAGTAGTAGTTGATCCGATATCATCAGCTAATACCGGTCGAGCGGAGCAGGCCCGGAGTCCGGGTGCTCGTTGCGGGGATCGTGATGCGCTTCAGATCCGGTAATGGATTTTGCTTCCTCATGTGTCTCCTGGTTTCTTCTGGAGCGCTTTTCGATTTTCTCTTCGACTCTGTTCCCATGTGTTTCCTCGCTGACGGGGATGCTTTCATCCGACTCCGCCGGCAATGAATCCGGTTGGCTGAGCGGCGCGCCAAGGTCCGGCTGACGCACCTTCGGCACCTTCGGCTGGCCCCCTCCTTTAGGTTTATCCCGTTTGTCTTCCGGCAAATTTTTCATAAATTGTTTCCATATTCAAGTTCCGGCAAAAGCGCCAAAGTGGATCATGCTATAGCCTGGCAGCCCCATTCAGTGCGATAGCGCACAACCGCGTGAGGGGCAACATTAAAATCAAATAAAAACTAAAGGATAAGCACTACTCTACAGGAAGGACAAAACACAGAGGCTTGCGCCGCTTCATCCGCCGGACACGTTATATGAAGCCGGAGAGCCGGGATGCGCCCGAGGCCATGCATCGTCATGACAACAAAATTATCCTCATATTGCCGTCCACATTTCGCTTTTATACCGATTCGCGCCGAATGACTTGATTATCTTGAATTTATGTGCGTCTCCGTACATAAAAAAGAACGGTCGTTCATTAAGCTGTAGCCATATCTCGGCTTTAATCTTCTTTCTTGATGGTAATGGCGGAGATAAACACTTCCGGAGACTTCTTCGTCTCAAGCATAATTGTCAACGGAAATTTTTTGTATTTTTGCTTATCAGGAGATAAATATGCCTTCAGCAAAAAGTGGTAGCCACGCTACCAGCAAGCGCGGGTTTGCGTCCATGGACGAGGCTAAGCAGCGCGAAATAGCCAGCAAAGGCGGAAAAGCGGCTCACGAAAAGGGAACCGCGCATGAGTTTGACTCTGAGGAGGCCCGTGCAGCCGGCCGAAAGGGTGGTGAAGCTTCCCATGGCGGACATGGACATGGGGGAAAAAGCAGCTCCAGCAGCCGCTCTTCATCGTCTTCATCCAGGAGTGATTCATCCGCGCAGCATGCGAAGGGCGGCGGCTAAAGCCATAGAAATGATTAGCAGTGAATCGTGATCAATTAGCGGATCGAAGAAAAAAGGTGAGCTGGTCTCACCTTTTTTCCTTCTTTTACTTTGTCATGCTCCTCCTTCAGGTCCCAAAGACAAAATACCATCCAGCGAAAGAGTGATTGAAATATTATCAGGAGACTCGATCATGACCTCAGGTAGAGATAGCGATAGGCATGGCGCCGAAAAAAGCAGTGGGAGCAACGACGATGGGGTGGCGGTCATGGCATCAGCAGGCTACATCGTGGCGAGCAGATCCCTGAGGTCTTTGAAATTGACCGGCTTGGTAAGATGATGATCGAAACCGCTGGCTTTTGAATCCCGGCGGTCTTCCTCCTGGCCCCAACCGGTTAGCGCAACCAGTTTGATATTGTTGAACTGCGGTTGTTCCCGGATACGGCGCGCCACATCGTGTCCACTCATCCCAGGCATGCCGATATCCATCAGAATGACGTTTGGCCGGTAATCCGGGATGGCAGCAAGCGCTGCAGGGCCGCTGTTGACCGCCTGCGCGCCGATGCCGATCGACTCAAGCAGCATGCACAGGATTTCGGCGGCATCGTGATTGTCATCGACCACCAGTACGCGCAGCCTCTCCGGCGCAGCGGGAGCCGTTTTCTCGGGTTCACCGCTTTTTTGGGGAGCCGGTATTTCCGACAATGGCAGACGCACGACAAATTCGCTGCCACGATCCTTCCCCTCGCTCATGGCTGCCACGGTGCCGCCGTGCATCGTGACAAGTCGATAGACCAGATTGAGCCCGATTCCCAATCCCTCCTGGGTCCCCATGCCATTGCGGCGCTCCTGGGCGAACATATCGAACAAGCGAGGCACCATCCCGGGCAAGATTCCGATGCCATTGTCGCGCACGGATACAACGGCATTTTTGCCTTCCTGGCGGGCAGCCAGCCAAATCTGTCCACCTTTCCGGGTATACCGCGCGGCATTGTTGAGCAGATTCGTAAATACCTGTTCCAGTCGCACACCGTCCGCATAGATAATTAAGGGCGGCTCGCTAATGGATACGCTCAAGTTGTGCTTGTTCTCGTTGATCAGCGGCAGGCTCGCGTCAACCGCATTGTGCAACACGACGCTCAAATCCATGGCTGCGCGCCGCAATTCAACCTTTCCGCTGGTGATTCGCGATATCTCGAGCAAATCATCCACCAGCCGCACCATATAATTGACCTGGCGGCTGATGATCGGCAATAGGTGAGGAACGGCCGGAATGCCATCCGGGCGCGCCATCAGTGCCAAGGCATTGGAAATTGGAGCGAGCGGGTTGCGCAGTTCGTGCGCCAGCGTGGCCAGGAACTCATCTTTGCGCCGGTCTGCTTCCAGCAGGGCTGTTTCGGCGTTCACCGCCTCGGTAATATCTACAGATACGCCGACATGCCCTGCATATTCCCCTTCTGTGGTAAACCAAGGAAGTGCATATGATTTCAGCCAGCGCCATTCATTTTTTGCTGTCTTGATCCGGACCCGATGCTGAAAATGGGAGCGCTCATGCAAAGCCTGCTCGAACGCCACCACATAGGCACTTGCATCCTCCGGATGAAGTATCGAGCGCCAGCCGATGGGCATCAGCTCCTCCGGATTCATTCCGACCATATCCAGATACCGTTGGTTAAGATAGACGGCATTCCCCTGCGCATCGACCTTCCAAGTCAGCGCGGGCGATGCTTCCGACATGGCCCGGAATCTGGCCTCGCTCTCACGCAGGCCCTGCTCAGCGCGCTTCCGCTTTGTAATATCGGTAACGTATCCCATTCCCTCATTGTCGTCGAGCTGTCTTGCAGCAATCGATGCCCACCAGCGCGAACCGTCTTTGCGAACAAATTCCTGCTCATAAGGGAGCGTGCGATCCGTTGCCCCGGATTCACCGGTAGCCCGCAAGAAAATTTCTATCCACCCCGGCGGTGTTTCCACATCGCACCGCAACAGACCTGCTCTCCTGTCCTCCCTGCTGAGTCCGCTCATCTTCAAAAAGGCGTCGTTGGCCTCGGTAATCTTGCCGTCCTTATCGAAGAAAATGACGCCTACAGTATCAACCTCGAGTGCCCGCCGAAACCGCTCCTTGCTCGCGCGCAAAGCGTCCTCGGCTTGTTTGCGCTTTCGAACGTGCGCAGTCACATCAATGCCATGGCCCAGAACACGCTGACAAGTGCCGTCTTCATCAAATAGCGGTAAATAAACAAGGTCGATAAAGTGTTCCTCGGGCGGTTGGCCGGGGGTGCGCGCCAACGTCATCGGGAGTTCACATCCCATGAAGGGCTTTCCGGTCGCCATAACCTGAAGAAGTCTGTCCTGATAACCGCCTTCCGCAGATTCCGGTATCGCCTCGAAGGCCGGGCGCCCGATCAGCTCCCGGCGGCCGACAAGCTGATAGTAGGCATCATTAGCGAATTCAAAGATGAATTCGGGGCCGTGAAGCACATGCAAAAAAGAGGGCGCAGTGCGAAATGCTTCTTCCAGCAGCTGAATCCGATTCGCCTGCAGTGCCTCCTTGAGCTGGATTCGTTTTGCCTCGCGAGCGCGCGCACGGACCAGCTCGGTCGTTTCGGTTACCATCACGAGCACGCCTCCTGGCACACCCGTTTTGGATACCGTTTCGCTGGGCATTCCGCCCGGAACAGGACTGTAAGAAAGATTGAAGAACGCTTCCTCCGGTACCCCATTACGATTCAGAACCAGTCTCTGCTCATCGAATGTCAATGACTCGCGCCGCTGGATAACACCTTCGCAAACGGGGCCCACAAAACTCCATGTCTCCGGCCAGCAGTCGCTTACCATCTGGCCGAGGCCCCGGGGATGCTTGCAGCCCATCAAATCGCGAAAGCGGTCGTTGTATATCTGCACGAGATTCGACCCCCACAGTAATATCGCGGCCGACGGTAACGGGAGCATGATGTTGACCACGAGCTGAAGGTGGGAGGGCCAGGCGTGGATAGGGCCCAGGCCAGATGAAGTCCAATCGTGAATAAAAATCAGTTCGCCCATTTCACTGCCGCGCAACCAGGCCGGCATCTCAGACTGGTTTGTGGATTCTGCCACCATCTTTTGAATAATCTCCTCTTTAAAGTATGAGATAACCCCCCGCAGGCCGTTAATATTTGCTTATATTCTTGCCGGGGCCGCTGATTTTTTAAGCTGTCTGTATCATACGGCAAAAACAACCGGCCGCAATGCTTGGGAACAGTTACAGGTAGATGCGGCGCATGCCCGGTGCAATAACCGGTTGTGTATCTCCATCCCTGAATAAGCTTCACGCAGGGACATCGCGGAAGGTTTGTTCAGAGGTTTTAAACGTTCTGTGCGAAACCGAATAGAAAAAGAAGTTAAAACAAAACATCATGACTTAACCAGCGCATACGATGGAATCATAATGACGCCCGGCAGGTATGAAAGTTGTGTCAGACTTCAAGATTCCGGTTTTTATGTAATTGCATAATTGTTTGCGGCGAACATGACTGTTACGGCGCTGATGAATTTGAGGAGGGCGATAATGAACGACGACGAGGAAAAATTACCGCGCTCTGTTGCTTCACAGGGTACAGCCTCGGTGCCTCTCGCACGCCAGTCCGCCGGGCGGGAAGCCGAGCGGATAGGCACATTGGAAGAAAAGGCAAAACAGCTTCATCGATCTCTGTCGATCCTGCGCGCGACAACCGAGGCAACAGCCGATGGAATCCTGGTAACCGATAGAGAAGGCCAGGTGCTGCACTTCAACGAGCGCTACCTGCAAATGTGGGGCATCACCCATACGGTCATCGATGCGGAACAGCACGAGCACCTGCTGAATTTTTGTTGCCGCTATTTGGCAGCCCCACAGGAATTCTTGCACAGAACGGCCGAAATCTATGCGGTATGGCCACCGGACAGTTACGATTCACTGGAGCTTGTCGATGGCAGGATGTTCGAGCGGATATCCCAAATTCACTACGCCGATGGACAGAGCATAGGCCGCGTCTGGAATTTTCGGGACATCACGGCGCGCAGGCATGCTGAAGAAGCAGTAAGAGAGAGTGACGAGCGGCTCTGCTTCATGGCTGAGGTAATGCCACAGAAAATATTCACTGCCCGGCCCGACGGAGCTCTGGATTATTTCAACCATCAATGGAGAGATTATGCCGGACTGGCTTCCGAGCAGATGCAAGGGTGGGGATGGACAAAACTCATCCATCCGGAGGATACGGCGGAAACTGGCAGGCAATGGCAGCACGCGCTGGATACAGGAGAGCCGTTTCAGGTGGAATGCCGCTTCCGGCAGGCTAACGGAGATTACCGCTGGCATTTGATCCGGGCCCGTGCTAAACGGAACAGCAAAGGGAATATATCGATGTGGGTAGGTTCGAGTACCGATATCGATACGCTAAAGCGATCGGACGAGGAGAGAAGACAACTTCTCGAGAACGAACGCAACGCCAGGAGCGAGGCCGAGCGTGCCAATCAGTTGAAGGATGAATTTCTGGCGACCCTCTCGCATGAGCTCAGGACGCCCCTCAACGCCATCCTAGGGTGGTCACAGCTCATCCTGCAAGGGACAATGAGCAAGGAGCACATCCAGCGGGGGTTGGAGATCATCGAGCGAAATGCCCATGCGCAAAATAAGCTGATCGAGGATCTTCTCGAAATGAGCAGTATCATCTCGGGGAAAATACAGCTTGATGTGCAGCGGTTGGATCTTGCCAGCATCGTCGAGGCGGCGGCCGAGTCCATGGCCCCGGCTGCGGAAGCCAAGGGGGTGCACCTTCGGAAAAAAATCGACCCTGCGGCAAGATTGGTCTCTGGCGACAACAACCGGCTCCAGCAAATAATCTGGAACCTGCTTTCCAATGCGGTTAAATTTACACCAAGAGACGGCAGCATTGATGTTATTGTCGAGCAAATATCTTCGCATCTCGAGGTTACGATCAAAGATTCGGGGCTGGGTATCAAGCCTGAATTCCTCCCGCATGTTTTTGACCGCTTTCGCCAGGCAGACTCTTCCCTCACGCGGAACTATGGCGGCCTCGGCCTGGGACTCGCCATTGTCAAGCACCTTGTGGGTCTCCACGGAGGAACTGTTCGAGCCGAAAGCGGCGGCGAGGGGAAGGGGGCATCGTTTATCGTGACCCTCCCGCTTGCCCCCATCCGTGACAGGAAGGACCCAGGTCATGCTCTGGCGCAGCCATCAGCCTCGGGTAGCGGACATATTTTGCTATCTGGAGTAAAAGTACTTGTCGTTGATGACGAGCAGGACGTCCGGACACTCATCAAGGAGGTCCTCACTCAATGTGAAGCGGTTGTGATTACCGCCGCCAGCGCCGAGGAAGCGCTGGAGATCCTGATGAAGCGGAAGCTGGATGTGATGATAAGTGACATTGGCATGCCCGGAAAGGATGGCCTCCAGCTCATTCGCGAAGCGAGAAGCTTCCCCGCAACTCAGGGGGGCAGAATTCCCGCTATTGCATTGACCGCGCTCACCTGCTCCGGAGACCGGACGAAAGTCAAGCTTGCCGGCTATCAGACGCATCTTTCGAAGCCTGTCCAGTCGCATGAGCTGATAACCGCCATTGCCGAGTTAACCGGATGGAAACAGCAATCTACGTTATAGCGGTATAGGCGGATTACCTTGTTTTTCTCCAGTCCTCTGCTAGGATGAAATTGTTCCTCATCTGTTCCCTCACATTGGAGTAACCAATGGATATCGAGCTACAGATCAATAGCAACGCCGACCCACGAGCCCGATACGTCACTTGGACGCCATCCCCATGCAAAATCAGACTGACTGATCCGGCCGGCTCCGCGCAAGCCCCTGCCGTAACACTCAGCAGCAAATCGCAGGACACCGGTGGAAGCGTCGTATTTTACGCCAACCCCGCGAAATCACCCGTGGAGGAGTTGACGCTTACGCTGCCGTTAAATGGTTCTTCAGTCGGGTTTTTTATTGCCGGTAAATTTGGAAGGCCCAGTCTTGCCGACGGTGATGTATCCATCCAGGTAAGATCCGGGGCTGGACTGATTGCGGAAGTTCCAGTAATGGTTCGGGTTAGAAAGGATGCAACAAAATTATCCAATGAGGAGCGTGACCGGTTCATTGCCGCGTTTGCCAGGTTCAACAATAGGGGAACGGGCCGTTTCGCGGATTTCCGTAATATGCATACCGCTGCGGGCTCTCCGGAAGCGCACGGCCAGCCCGGATTCCTGCCGTGGCACCGCGCTTATCTGCTCGACCTGGAGCGGGAATTGCAGAATATCGACCCCAGCGTGGCCCTGCCCTATTGGCGTTTCGACAAGCCTGCAGCCGAGTTGTTCACTCGGGATTTCATCGGGGAATCCAGCGGACTGGGCACGGTCCGGTTTTCATCCGGCAATCCGCTGCAATTCTGGGTAACCGACGGTGTGCAGGGAATTGTCCGGCGGCCTCATTTCGATACCGCAACTGAAAGTGCCATCGATGTCTTGTCAGAGGATGAGACAATCGGACTGGGCGATGCATTTGTTGACTTTGAGGAAATGGAAGGCAATCCCCACGGATCGGCGCATGTATCTTTTGGGGGCTCGATCTCGAGCATTCCAACTGCCGCAAAAGATCCGCTGTTTTTTATGCTCCACGCCAACGTCGACCGGTTGTGGGCAAAATGGCAAGCGCGGTTCAGTCGGTTCGACCCGAATCAGGAAAACTCATTCGATACCAACGCGGCGGGCGGTGGAAACCGCATCGGGCATAATCTGCCTGATACAATGTGGCCCTGGAACGGTGTCACGACACCGCCGCGTCCGCCCACGGCTCCTGGCGGCGGCCTCGCCAACTCTGTTTGCGCCAGCATGCCTGGCCCCAGTCCCGCGGTACGCGACTGCTTCGACTTCCAGGGAAAAGTTATACCCGCTTCCCGCCTCGGGTTTGATTATGATGACGTGCCTTATTCCTAGCAGCCTGCCGGACTTGAAGAATCGAAGCGAAAAAGTGGCTGGGCGAGGACAGATTTTGACGATTTTGAAGGCCAATAGTTGTTCTATTGGCCGAGAAAGCGGCAAAATATGGACCGGCCACACGCTTTTGTAGCCGATTTCTTCAAGTCCGGCAGGCTGCTAGATATATTCCGTCAACGGTCC
>JACXTT010011437.1_pt1 | contig 11877 bp, 9 predicted proteins | sample 9270951 | NCBI WGS metagenome assembly JACXTT01 (sample SAMN15532306, study PRJNA645909) | rock metagenome | isolation source: weathered quartz diorite | place: Puerto Rico | collected 2017-06-21 | reverse complement strand
CGGTCAGATTATCGAACAGGTCCGCCAGCTTGCACACCTGTACCTGCCACGGCGCCGCCTTGAGCCCCTCGATGTACGCACGCTCGCGCTCCGTTTCCGCCAGGCGTTTGTCCTTCGTAAGCAAGGCGACCCAGGCTGCGATCTCGGCGCCAAAGCGATCTTCGATGTCGTCGTAATCGGTCGTCGTGTCCTCGATGGCGTCGTGCAGCAGAGCGGTGGTGAGCATGCGCGGATCGTCGAAGCCGAACAGGTCGCGCACCACCAGACAGACGCGAAACGGATGGCTGACATACGGCGTGACGCGATCCTTGCGATACTGCCCATGATGCGCCCGCGCGGCGAACGACGCGGCTTCGAGAAGCTGGCGATAGGTGTTGTTCGACATGGTTGCACTTCATCCAAGGGTGTGCCTTTCGAATTTGGCATGAGTCGTCGGCGGCGAAGTCAAGGTCGGTTGAGATACCCCCCACGCCAGTTGGCAAACTGCAAACACCCACCCCGCAAGTAACTGATTCTAATAGAGTTGGGGAAGGGATCCAGTTTGCCAACTCACTTGCTCGTTGCTGGTTGGCAAACTGCAAGGGCGCTGATGCCAAAATCGAAAGGTACACCCTCATCCAATCTGCGCCTAGCATTTTCGCCCGCGTTTGGGTACATCCGCCGCCCTTTGAGGGAAACCGAAGCGCGGGGACAAACGCATGCCCAGGGTTGCCCAGGTTGCGAAGAGGACGCTGGCGGCGGAGGTTGCACGATTCTGCCGGCGCTGCCTTGTCGTTGTCATTTTGACGGTGCTCGTCCTGCTTTTGGTGCAAACGCTGGTCGTGGAGGCGTTCCACATTCCGTCGGGAAGCATGGCGCCGGCGCTGCACGGGCATCATCGCGTCTGTACCTGTCCGCGCTGCGGGCAGCAGGTCGTCGTCGGCCGATCGGCGGCGGATCGCGACGGGACGTGGGAACCGCGTTTCTATCGCAAGGCGTTCTGCCCAAACTGCGGGCTTTATCCAGTCCCGGTGGGCCAAGCGCGCGAAATTCCCGGCGATCAGATCCTCGTCAACAAAACCGCGTATCTCGCCAGGCCGCCGTCGCGCTGGGAGATTGTCGTCTTTCGGCTGCTGGGGACATTCTACATAAAACGCCTGCTCGGACTGCCGGGCGAGGATATCTTGATCCGCGACGGCGATCTCTACGTGAACGGCCAACTCGCACGCAAAAGCTTCGCGGAAGCGCGGGCGATGCGGATGCTGGTATTCGACCAGGAACACGCACCGCAACCGGGCGGCTGGACGGATCGCTGGGAATTATCCCTCGCGCAAGGGGAGAGCAAAGACCTGTCGCTCGACGGTCGAACTTCGCCTGCCACGCTGACGTATCGTCACTTCTTGCTAGACTCAGGTAAATGCGAGCCGATGCGCGACGAATATGCCTACAACGGTGGACTGGACGCCGACAGCGAATGGGTCCATGATTTCCTGATCGAGACCGAGATGGAAGCATCGGCGGGGCGCGGCACCCTAGCCCTGCGGCTGTGCGACGGGCACGACTGGGTCGAGGTGCTGCTGCCGGTCGGTCAAAGCAAAGCCGTCGAGGCGTTTGCCTGGCCGATCGACGTGCCGGAGAAGATGTGTCAAGTGGCAGTCACGGAGAAACCACGGTCGCTGCGGGCCAAGCAGCGTTATCGCGTCGAATTGGCGTTCGTCGATCGCCGCGTGAACCTGGCGGTGGACGGTCACGTTTGGCTCAGCGCCGATTTGCCGGAGGCGCGGAAACGTGCGGGGGTGGTGCGTCCGTTTCAGGCCCAGGCCGACGGCGTGCAGGCGGCCTTGCGAAGTTTCCGCCTGTATCGCGACGTCCACTACGGGCAGCAGGGGCGCAACGCGGTACGCGGCAAAGCTGTTCGTTTGGGTGCCGACCAATACTTTATGCTGGGGGATAACAGCCCCAACTCGGAAGACAGCCGCTTCTGGCCGGACGATGGCCGAGTGAGTGCGGCCTGCTTGATTGGCCCGATGATTCGCGTGAATGCGAAGCGCAATTGAGTATTCTCGACGAAGGTGTTTCATGCCGGATGACAAGAAAGACGCCACCGCCCCCACGAGTCCGCCGGTGCCGCCCGGCGCGATTTCGACCGAACCGATGAACGTACCGCCGATCCCGCTGGGATCCCCTGGCGCGAAACCAACGCCCCCCGTTGCGAGCAAGAAAGAGCCGGAGGTCAAGGACACCTTCCGCGAGCTGATCGAGACGATCGTGTTTGTCGTCGTCCTCGTGTTGATGCTGAAAACCTTCCTCGCCGAGGCGTTCGTCATCCCAACCGGCTCCATGGCCGACACGCTGCTCGGTTATCACCACAACGTCTCCTGCCGGGAGTGCGGCAAGCCGAACCTGGTCAACGCCAGCAACGAAGCAGACCCGCAGGACGGGGAGCCCAGGCCGGTGTCCGATTGGAAATGCGAGAACTGCGAGGCCTGGAATCCGCTGCACTGATTTTCAAAGCCTACCCGTAGCCGAAGGCGTGAGACTTCGGCTCTTCGCGTCTTCGGCCGAAGTCTCACGACTTCGGCTACGGGTCAATCGAATACCGCAACGAGGTTCATCTCATGATCTATCGCAAGTGGATTCTGGTCGCCGTCCTGGCGAGCATGCTGGTTGGCTGCAACAATCGCTGGAACAGCGGCGATCGCGTGCTCGTCTCCAAGTGCAGCTACGACAACGGCTTCACCGGGCCGCAGCGCTATGAGGTCGTCGTCTTCAAGTATCCCGTCAACCCGATGGAGAAGGGGACGCCCAAAAACTACATCAAGCGGTTGCTCGGTCTGCCGGGCGAGCTGCTCGCCATCTTCTTTGGCCGAGTGTATCGCTGGACGCCGCCGGAAAACGCCCCGCCGCCGTTCGACGATCAGCGCGACGCCAAGGCTGACGCGCGCGACCTGTGGCATGACAAGTTCATGCACGTCAACGACAATACGTCCCGGAAGTGGTTCGAGGACGGGCAGTTCGAGATCCTGCGCAAGTCGCCGCGGACCATGCTGGCGCTGCGCCGCATCGTCTATGACAACGATTATCAAGCCAAGGACCTCGCCAAATTCCCCGGCAAATACGACCGCTGGAACCCCCTTCCCAACAGCAGCTGGAAAGCCGACGGCCCGACCGGCTTTCAGCACCAAGGCAACGCCGACGGACAGGTCGATTGGCTCCGCTATCAGCATCTGCTTCGCCCCGCCGACAACGTGCTCGGCGGAGCGGCCAAGGTGGAACCGAAGCTCATCACCGATTCGATGTCGTACAACAATTTCAAAAGCAAGCTCGTCAACAAGGGAGACCGAGAACGAGACAAAGAGATCATCACCGATGAGTCGGCGCGCGTGCACCCGCACTGGGTCGGCGATCTCATGCTCGAATGCGACGTGCAGGTCGTTGAGCCCAAGGGAGAACTCTTGCTCGAACTGAGCAAGGGCATCTACCGCTACCAGGCCTCCTGGGACCTCGCCACCGGCGAGTGTACGCTCTATCGCGTCGGCCTCGACAAGAAAAAACCCGAGCAGCTCGGCAAGAGCCGCACGACCGCGGTCAAGAGCCCCGGCAATTACATGTTGCGCTTCGCCAACGTCGATGCCCGCTTGACCGTCTGGGTCGATCGCGCGTTGCCGTTCGACGACGGCCATGTCTACGATCCCCCTGAGGTCAAATCCAAGGCTGACCGCGAGAAGAAAGTCTCCGACGAGGAGATCAAGGCCCGGCGCGGCCCGCGCGGAGATAACGACCTGCAGCCGGCCAGCATCGGCAGCAAGGGAGCCAACGTGAAAATCGCGCACGTGCGGCTCTGGCGCGACACCTATTACACCACCTCGGTTCAGGGTGCGGACTTCAACCCGCCGTTCTCGGCGGACGCCGACGAATGGGCCAAGCCCGGTGCCTGGGAGCCGATCCAGAAGCAAAATTTCGCCACCATGTACGTGCAGCCGGGCCATTACCTGTGCCTGGGCGACAACAGCCAGGCCAGCTCCGACAGCCGACAGTGGGGCGTCGTCCCGGATCGCTTGATGCTAGGACGGGCGCTGGTGGTGTACTTCCCGCTCGATCGGATTGGGTTGATTCGCTAACGCCCTGGCGTAAGGTACTCCGAACCCCAGGGATTCGGAGTACCTCATCCCTGGGCTTCCGTCATTTCTTCCGCGGCAACAGCGGAAACTGCGTGATCGACAGCTCGCCGCCGCTCTGGAAGTGTTCGAGCAACTCGAGCCGGCCGCCGTCTTTCATGCGCGTGAACAGACGCGTCATGTCGTCGAGCCATAGGGCGTTGAGGTAGTCGGGATTCTGCTGCGCCAACTCCTTGTAGAGGTCGAGGCGCTTGAGGAAATTCTCCGCGTCCGACTTGGCGTTGGCGCGCTCGTCCTTCGCATAGGTTGCCGCCTGGGCGTGGATCGCCTTCTTCTTCCCCTCGGCAATGTCCTTCATGATGTTGGCCTTCTCCTCCGCCTGGTTGATCTGCGTGCGGATGTTGGTCTCCGCCTGCGTCACCTTGGCGAAGGCGTCCTTGACCTGATCGGGCGGTTCGAGCCTGGGAATGCTCGCATACTCGAATTCGATGCCGAGGCCGTACTCCTGGAGCCGATCTGGCAGATGCGCCTGCAAGAAGGGGGGCAACTCGCTCTTGCCACGCTGCAAAACGTCCTTGATCTTGCGGGCGGCAATCCACTCGGCCAGCAGCGATTCGGCCGCGCGGGCGACGAAGGCATCGACGCTATCCTGGTGCAGCACGAACTTCTCCATGTCCTCCTCGCGGACCTTGAAGCGGATCGACGCCCGCACGTTGACGAGGTTGTGATCACCCGACAGCATTTGCCCGGCCGGCACGATCTCGTCGTCCTTTTCTTCCTTGTCGTTGAACCCGACGTCGATGTTGCGCACGCGCCCCACTGGCGCCAGATCGACGCGATCGATGCCCCACGGCAAGCCGATGTGCAACCCCTGCGTCGGCTTCTCATCGAGAATCCGGCCAAAGCGCCGAATGACGGCGCGCTCATGCGAACGCACCTGCGTGAACGACGTATACACCGTCCACCCCAGGAACATCGCCGCAAGCAGATACAGCCCGTAACGAATCATGCGTCTCCTCGTCTCACCTTCTACTTCTTGTCCTTGCCCTGCACCCGCGGCTCCTTGAACATCGACTCGAACATCGGCCGATGCGTCGAGAGGAGCAGCATCGTCTTCTCGCTGCCGAGGACGGCTTGCATCTTTTCCATCGTCTTGAGGAACTTGTAGAACTCCGCATCCTGACTATACGCTTGATTGCGAATCTTCATGGCGTCGATGTCGGCGTCGGCCTTGATCTTCTCCTCTTCACGGCGCGCCTGGGCCAGATCGATGCGAACCTGCTCATTGGCCGCGCTGATCGTGATGCTGGCCTGCAAGGCGCCGTCGCTCTCGTACTTCTGGGCCTCCTTGCTGCGTTCGCTCTTGATGCGGTTGAAGATCGAATCGCGCACGCTCGCCGGATGGTTGAAGCGGCGCAGGCGGATGTCCACGAGTTCGATGCCGAACTTGTCGCGCAGGCGATCTTTCAGGCCGGCGCGCAGATCGTCGCGCAGCTTCTCGACCGTGAGATCGACCCTGGTCTTGCCGGTCTGCGAGTCGAAGGCGGTATTGATGAAGTCGTCCATGCGTCGTTGGCCGATGGCGGCGCCGAGCTTGCCGGTGATTTCCGGGGCGAGGATTTCGCGTGCCCGCGCGGCCGTGCCGACGCTCTTGACGAAGAGATCGACGCGATCGACGTCCTTGCTGTCGTCGCTGATCTTCCAGCAGACGTAGGCTTCGACGAGAAGGATCTTGTCCACGGTATTGCCGTCGGGGTCCTTCGTGAGCTGCTCGGTGGGAGGCAGGTCGAAGTGCTGCAAGCGGCGATCGAGCCGTTGCACCTGCTCGATCGGCCAGGGCAAGCCGAACTTGAGCCCGGCGCCGTCCTTGGCGCCGTCATAGGTCACGCGATGCTCGCCGAGCACCGTGACGTAAACATAATCGGCGGCATCGACGGTGTAGCACGACATGCGCACGTAGGCGATGACGACGCCGGCCAGCAGCGGCAGGAGGATATAGGTTTTCATGTTGCATTCTCCAGTTTGCCGCTGGCGGATTAGCGCTGGCGCGGCGCGAGCGCTAGTCCGCCAGCGGTTAGTGTCCTTCGTCTTTGGGCCGCAACGGCGGGCGCAACTCCGCGTCGGGCCGCACGATAATCGGCACCGGCACGCGGAATTGCTCCGCGTCAAACAGCATCAGGTTGCGCCGCACGGCGATCTTGTCGCTGTCGATCAGCAGCAGTTCGCGCCCCGACAAAGCCTTCGACACCGACTCCCAGTAGACGCGAAAATCGACCAGCCCCGGATGCTCCTTGCGCGGCACATACAGCGCCTTGAAGCGCCGGCTGTCCTTCTCCGCTTCCTGGATCTTCTCCGCCTTGGCCGCCCGCGCGTCGGCGAGAATCTCCTTGACCTTCGCCTCGTTCGTCTTGGTCAGCTCGAGCGCCTGTTTGACCGCCTCGTTGATGCGCTTGTCGCGCCGCTCCATGGCGCGGGCGACTTCGTAGTACGATTCGACGACGTCGCCGGGCGGGTGCAGGTCGATGATCGAGATGCCGTCGAAGTCGATGCCGAGCCCGTCGGACGACAGGTCGTGGCAGCGCGCCTTGACGCGCGCCAAAACATCGGTGTGAAAGCGTTCGCGCTTGACGGTCAACAAGTCCGGAAACCGGCGGCCCGCGACCATGGCGCGCAGCTCCGACTCGGTGGCGGCACGGATGATTTCCTCGGCATTGCTCACCTGGAACAGATAAACTCGCGGCGCCGTCACGCGGAAGCGGACGGTGACGAGCAGATCGACGAGGTTGCCGTCGCCAGTCATCATCATCGCCTCGCTGGCGACGCGCGTCTCCTTGCGATGAGCGCTCGACCAGGTCATGGCGCCGGTCTGCTTGGCCGGGTCCGCCGACTCGCGGAAGCCGATGCTGAGGGAGCGAACCCGCTGGGACACGCGCGCGGTATCCTCGATGGGCCAGGGATAGCACAGGTACCAGCCGGGCTTGAGGTCGGCGACCGGCCGGCCGAACTGACGCACGACGCCGACCTCGTCCGGCGCGATGATCGTCAAGCCACTGGCGACATAGGCGAAGATGAGCAGCCCCGCCACGACCAGGCCGAGCTTCTGCCAGTGATGTTCGCACCAGTGCAGCGCGTCGGCAACATCGGCGTGGCGCGTGACCCACTCGTCGGCGCCTTTCAGGCGGTCCTTCCAGGCGATCCAGGTCGGGCTGGTCGTGCCGCGCTCGAACCACAAGAGCCGCATCGAGTTCAGCAAGACGAGGAAGGAACCAAGCTGATGATAGATGACCGCGGCGAGCGGCGATTGCTCGTACCAGTCTTCCGGCGTCAAGAGCGGCCAAAGCCAGGCAGTCAAGACGATGCCGACGGCGTTGACGATGAACGCGAACACGATGATGTTTTGGCGAATGATTTTGACCGTCTCGCGCGACAACCGCAGCAGCATCGGCAACGACTTGAGCGGATCGCCCATGAGGACGATGTCGCCGGCCTCGGCGGCGATGTCGGTCCCGGCGATGGCGATGCCGACGTCAGCTCGGGCGAGAGCTGGGGCGTCGTTGATGCCGTCGCCAACCATGGCGACGCCGGTCTTGCGCTTCATTTCCGCGACGTACTGGGCCTTCTGCTCGGGCAGCAACTCGGCGCGGATGTCACCAAGGGGCAGATCCTGGGCGACCGACTTGGCCGCGGCCTCGCGATCGCCGGTCAGCAGCACGATCGGGTCAATGCCGAGCGCTTGCAGTTGCTTGAGAACCTCCTGTGCTTCGGCGCGCAAGCGATCGCGGGCGCCGAGGGCGCCGAGCAGGACGCCGTCGCGCGCGATCAGGAGAGCGGTCTGGCCGCCGGCGTCGAGTTTCGCGAGCGCGTCGGTCGCCAGCGCGGTGAGCGCGATGCCCTGCTCTTCCATGTGGCGGCGGGTGCCAATCAGGATCTTGCCGGCCGCGGTCTGAGCCGTCACGCCGGCGCCGGGGTGGGCGTGAAAATCGCTCGGGTCGTCGAGCTTGAGCTGGCGCTTCGTCGCTTCCTGCACGATAAGCCGGCCGAGCGGATGTTCGCTGCGCTGTTCGGCGGCGGCGGCAAGGCGCAGCACGTCATCGGCGGAGGCGTCGGTCAAACAGACGATGTCGCCGAGTTCGAGCTTGGCTTCGGTGAGGGTGCCGGTCTTGTCGAAGGCGAAGGCGCCGACGCCGGCGAGCCGTTCGAGGGCCGAGCCGCTCTTGATGAGCACGCCCGTCCCCGCCAGCCGGCCGAGCGCCGCGATGACGGCGGCGGGCGTCGCCAGGATCAAGGCGCACGGGCAGGCGACCACCAGTACGGACAGCGTCGGATAGACCGCCCAGGTAAGCGCCGGCCAAAAGCCGATGCGCGGCGCGTTCGCCGGACGCAGCCAGCTCGTGCCGAAGTAGAACCAGGTACACACCAACGTCAACGCGGCCAGGCCGAGCACGATCGGCAAGAACAGCCGCGCCAGCCGGTCCGCGGTCCGCTCGATGTTGCTCTTATCCTTGAGCGCCTTAGCCGTCAGCTCGATGACGCGGCCCGCGACGGTTTGCTGGGCGACCCGTTTTGCATCGATGACCAGCGCCCCGTTGCCGTTGAGCGAGCCGGCCAGCACCTCGTCGCCGGGGCCTTTGTCGATGGGCAAGCTTTCGCCGGTGAGGGCGCTGGCGTCCACGGTCGATCGTCCGTCCACGACGACGCCGTCCACCGGCACCTTCGCACCCGGCTTGACGACGACGCGATCGCCGACCTGCACGTCCTTCGTGAAGACGCGTTCCTCCTTGCCGTCGCGCAGAAGCCAGCAGCGCAGCGGGAAGACCTCGACCATCTTGCGAATCGCTCGCTTGGTCCGGTCGAAGGTGAACGCTTCGAGACACTCGCCGAACATGCCGATGAAGACGACCTCGGCCGCGACGAGCCATTCCTTGATGAGGATTGCCGCCAGAAAGGCGATGGCGATGGCGAGGTCGGCGCCGATTTTGCCTTCGAACAAAGCTTGCAAGGCAATGTAGACGACGCGCGCCCCGCCCAGGACGGCGGCGAGGATCGCGTAGCCGTCGCGATACCCGAACGGGTCCTTCGCCCACATTTGCAAGAATGGCAAACTCGCCCTTTCGCCGAAGCGCGGCACGAGATGCAGCGCCATCAAGACGGCCAAGAACGCCGTCATGACGTAGAGCGGCCGATTGCTGTCCTCGGCAAAAGCGGAGTCCGTATGCGAGATTTCACGATGCATGAAGAACCGGCGTCGCTCGATGCGAAATATGCGTTCCGTCGGCTGGGATTGATTTCACAAACCCATCGTACTGGGTTCGCGGGCGGCGTCAAGAAGATTGCAAACCAACCACGGATTGCACGGATGCCACGGATCGGAGTGAATGGTCCCGGGGATTCTCCCATCCGTGACATCCGTGCAATCCGTGGTTGGGTTTCTATTGACAGTTTTACCCCTTTTCCCCGATGATAGCGACTCATTGCCGAAGGAGTGGCTCATGGCGGAAAAGAAACGCTCGCGCGTCGCCGATTACCTCGTTTACCTCATCGTGCGCATCATCGTCTGCGTCATTCAGGCTCTGTCGTTCGAGACGGCGCGCCGGCTGGCCCGATTCATGGGCTGGCTCATCTATGCGCTCGACAAACGGCATCGGCAGGTCGCGATCGAAAATCTGCGGCAGGCCTATCCGGGACTGCACACCGACGCCCAGCTCGACGCGATCGTTCTCGGCGTCGCGCAGCATTTCACCACCGTCCTGATCGAAGTCATGCACATGCCGCGGCGCTACCATCTGCACAATTACAAGCAGTACACAACCCTGCGCGAGCCGGCGCGGATGATGGAGCTGCTCCTGTCGGGCCGGCCAATCCTGTTCGTGACCGGGCATCTCGGCAACTGGGAATTATCGGGCTATGCGCTGGGGCTGTTCGGCTTCCAGTCGCACGCCATCGCCAGGCCGATCGACAATCCCTACCTCGACGATCTCTTGCGCAGCTTCCGTGAGCGGACCGGGCAGAAACTGCTGGCCAAACACGGCGACTTCGACAACATCGAACAACTGCTCAGGTCGGGCGGCCTTCTGGCCACGCTGGCCGATCAGGACGCCGGCAAGCGCGGGCTGTTCGTCGATTTCTTCGGCCGGCCCGCCTCCACGCACAAGGCCATCGCGCTGCTGGCCCTGGAGCACAACGTGCCGATGGTCGTCATCGGCACGCCGAAACTGGAGGGACGCTACAACATCTGGGCGCTCGACGTGATCGACCCCGCGGACTACGCGAATTCGCCGGATCCGGTCCGCGCGATCACCCAGCGCTTCACGACCGGCCTGGAAACGCTGATACGCCACGCCCCGGAGCAATACTTCTGGTTTCACCGCCGCTGGAAGCACGCGCCGCTCGAGCGCCGCAAGCAGAAGCCGCCGGCGGCGCATGCTGGCGTTTCGAAAACGAGCCGCGTCCTCCAGGAAGCGGTGGCATAGGCCGCTGGCGACGGCGCATTTCCTATCATGATAGGATGAATGCCGGCTTGATTATCCTCATCCTGAAGGTCGCCGTCGCTGCGGTCACCATTTTGTGGATCGGTTCGCTCATCGCCCTGGCCTTCGGCAAGACGCGCTTGCACGGACGCATCAATATCGCCTTCTTCATCCTGACGCTGGCCGCCCTGCTTGGCCTCGAGCTGATCGTCCGCATCATCAGCCCGGGAGTTTTCGATAACTACTTCGCCCGGCACCATGCGGAGAACGCCATGAGCGTGCACCTGTGGTTCTCGATCCCGTCGGCGCTATTGCTCTTCGTCATGCTCTTCAGCGGCCTGCGGCATCGGCGCAACTTCCACATCGCGGCGGGAATCCTGTTCGGCGTGCTGTGGACCGGCACGTTCATCACCGGCATCTTCTTCTTGCCGCACGAGCTGCCGTAGCGAGGACGATCGCCATGCCCGACGAACACGCGACGACGCCGCAGGACCTCAGCCGCACCTATGCGGCGATGGTGGGAGAGGAAGCTCCAAGCCCGCAGGTGAGCGCCGCAAACCTGGAGGATATGGTCGAAGGACCCACGCCGCCGCCGCCGTCGCGCATCGTCGAGGCACTCCTGTTCGTCGGCGGTTCTCCACTTACCGCTAAGCGGGCGCGCGACATCCTCCGCGGCCTGACTCAAGAGCAATTCGACGAAACGATCGCCCAGCTCAACGCCGACTATCGCCGGCAAGCCCGCCCCTATTCGATCCAGCCGCAAGGCGCCGGCTGGGTGCTGACCTTGCGGCCGCGCTTTCGCTACGTCATCGAGAAGCTGTACGGCGGCGTGCGCGAAGCTCGACTGTCGCAGGCGGCAATCGACACCTTGTCCGTGGTCGCCTATCGCCAGCCGCTCACCAAGATCGACGTGGACACTTATCGCGGCGCCGATTCAGGAGCGATTCTGCGTCAGCTCGTGCGCCGCGGCCTGGTCCAGATCGTGCCGATCCCCGGCGCCAAGCCGAAGGAAGTCGCCTACACCACGACCCCGAAGTTCCTGGAAATGTTCAACCTGCAGAGCCTCGACGACTTGCCGAAGACGCACGACTTGCAGCAGCTATGACGGCTCACCCTGCGGCGGCACGAATCGAATGTGGGTAACACTTTCACGTCCGCTGCTGACGGGAAGGCAATCTCAAGGAGAAGGACACGACGGCCGGCGGGTCGAGCGAGAAGTGGACGTATGCGTGGAGTGCGGATAACAAGCTCGCCGAAGTGAAGCACTACGACAGCACGGGAAGCCTTGCGTTGACGGTCGATTACCGCTACGA
>JACXTT010011436.1_pt1 | contig 11877 bp, 5 predicted proteins | sample 9270951 | NCBI WGS metagenome assembly JACXTT01 (sample SAMN15532306, study PRJNA645909) | rock metagenome | isolation source: weathered quartz diorite | place: Puerto Rico | collected 2017-06-21 | reverse complement strand
TTAGTGTAGCCCACAGCGAGTAAGCCTCCGTCGAGGAGGTGCCCGTTGGGCAGCAGCGTTGCCGGTGGGTGGTCGTCGCGGGGCGTCATCGTGTGGGGGACGAGCGCTGTGAAGGTCCCGGTCGCAGGGTCGAACAGCTCCGCCGTGTCGGTTGCACCCGTAAGCTGTCCCCCCATCACGCCGCCCGCGATCAGGACCTTGCCATTGGGCAGCAGCGTCGCCGTGTGGTTGTCGCGCGCGGAGGTCATCGTGTGGGGGAAGAGCGAGGTGAAGGATCCCGTCGCAGGGTCGAACAGCTCGGCCGTGTCGGTTGCACCCGTAAGCTGTCCCCCCATCACGCCGCCCGCGATCAGGACCTTGCCATTGGGCAGCAGCGTCGCCGTGTGCCGTTCGCGCGTGGCGGTCATTGGCGGAAGCGACGTGAAGCTGCCGGTCGCCGGGTCGTACAACTCGGCGGTATTCCCATTGACCCCGAAGCCTCCCGCGATCAGCACCCTGCCGCTGGGCAATAGTGTCGCCGTATGGCCGTAGCGCGCGGTGGTCATGGTGTGCGGCAGCACCGAGAAGGTCCCCGTGGCCGGATCGAACAGCTCTGCTTCGTCCATAGGCATCCCCGTCGAGATCCCTCCGGCGATCAGGACCCTGCCATCGCCCAGCAAGGTTGCCGTATGGAGTTCCCGCGGCGACGTCATCGACCCCACCGCTGAGAACGCTCCACTAGCCATTGGGGACTGTGCTCTCGATGACGCGAGGCCAAGCAAGCCCAACAGCACACCGACTGAGGAAAGAGCGAGAGTTAGGAAAACGCGCGGATTAAAGAGACCGCATTGCACAGCATGATTTTTTTTCATATCGATTTCCTCCGATGCTAAACGTTAAGACTCGGCAGCTTCTATCCTTGCAATCGTAATTGGGAGGACGGACGGACGTGCGAGTCCGCCCTACAGCAGGCGACTGCGAATGATCTGGAAGAACTCTCGGAGAGCCTGGTTCTCCACCTCATTCGCAGCAAACACCCAACATCCAACATCCAACTCCGAAAGCTTTCGCGAGTGCAGGCTTAACTCCCCAGCCTTCGCGCAGCTACGGCTCGGCAAGCAACCGGTGTAAAGGCGGCTATGTCAGCCGCAGGCACGGCGCTCTCGCAGCAGATGAGCGCGAGCATGAGTAAACTGATAGTCGCCCCGGGCTCCCTGCTCCATGCTCCACGCAACTAAGGAAGGGAAGTCAACGTCTGCTGGCGAGCAATAGAAACGTCAGCCGCGTCGATACGGCCACTCGCGTTGAGATCGTTTCGGAAGTTGGAGCTGGTAATACTCTGAAGCGTTTGCTGCCGGACGGAAGAGACATCGGCCGCATCCACCCGCCTGCTCGCGTTCACATCACCTAGTAGCATGCCCATCGATGCCGAGACAACGCTGCTGCTATTGCCCACGGAGTCCCTCACGCCAGCTAGACTCACAGTGATAACCTGAACATTAGTTACTCCGGTGAGATTGACCATGTAGTTATGTGCGTCGCTCCCATCGATGTTGCTACCAGTGACTGATCCGGTCCCGCTGCTCACAGTTGCGCCAGTCACGCTCGCCAGAGTGTTAGCGAAGGTGAAAACGAGCGTGTAATCGCCGTTGGTGCCGCCGTTGCGGCATTCGATACCGGGGTTTCCCGTTAATGGAAGATCGACATCGAAGGCGCCGGCGCTGCCGTGACTCTTTCGCGAAACAACGCTCGTTAGGGTGAGTGGTGTGCTCGCTCTGTAATGCTCGGTAAGCGTCAAGCCCACGCCGGAGTAGCCGACGGCCCAGCAGTCCGCCGCGCCGGACGCGCACGTTACGGCTGCGAGGTCGTTTTTCTCCTCGATCACGCTGTCGCTGTTGGGCGAGCTCACGATGGCCCACGACGTCCCGTCCCAATGCTCGATCAGGGTCTGATCGGCGTAATTGGCGAAGTAATAACCCACAGCAAAGCAGTCGGAACTCGTTAGGCAACTCACGCCAAACAGCTGGTTGTTTTGTGTGTCACTGATATTCGGTGAATTGACAATGGTCCACGAGGTCCCATCCCATTGTTCGATCAGCGTCTGCGCCGTGTTGCTAGTGACGTTGTAGGAGCCGACTGCCCAACACTGGGACGCCGAAGCGCACGTCACGCTATTGAGATAGTTGGCCTGGGTGTTGAGAGTACTCGGCGAGGAGACAATGGCCCACGAACTCCCATCCCAGTGCTCGATCAAGGTCTGGTAAGCTGTGCCGGCGAAGTAGTAGCCCACGGCCCAGCAGTCAGCCTGCGACGCACACGTCACGCCTGCGAGGGTGTGGTACTGCGAGCTGTTGTTGGGCGAAGTGACAATGGCCCATGAAGTCCCGTCCCATCGCTCGATCAGACTCTGAGGGGCACTGCCAATGCGGTTGTGGTGACCGACGGCCCAACACTCAGTCGTCGAAACACACGACACCGCGTAGAGAACGTTGTTTTCCGCGGGACTCGTATCAGGCGAAGTGACGACCGCCCACGAAGTCCCGTCCCAATGTTCGATCAGCGTCTGATCGATGGCGACAACACCGTTGCCGTCCACGGGCACATTGCGACCGACGGCCCAGCAGTCGGACGCCGTCGCACACGCCACGCCATAAAGGAAATTGTGATGGGCAGTGTCAGTATTGGGCGAACTGGTTACCGTCCACGAGGTTCCATTCCAGTGTTCGATCAGGGTCTGAGCTTTGCCTACGGTACCGGTGTAGTAATAGCCGACGGCCCAGCAATCAGACGTCGACACGCAGGTAACCCCAGTGAAGTAGTTGCGTTGCGATGCGAGGGGGTTAGGCGAAGTGACGATGGCCCAGGAGTTCCCGTCCCAGCGCTCGGTAAGAGTCAGGTAGTCGGTGCCGTTGTAATAGTAACCGACGGCCACGCACTCCGCCGCACCGGACACACACGTCACGCCGTTAAGGAAGTTATTCTGCGTAGGCAGGGTGTTCGCCGACGTGACGATGGCCCATGAGCTACCGTCCCAATGTTCGATCAGCGTCTGATCGACGTGAACCCCCACCGTAGGGTTGGGGTCGTAATAACCGACAGCCCAGCAATCGGACGCCGATGAACACGTCACGCCATACAGGTAATTGTTCTCGGTATTGAGGGTGTTGGGCGAGGTGGCGATCGTCCAAGAGGTCCCGTCCCAGTGCTCGATCAACGTCTGAGAGACACTACCAAGGCCAGCGGGTACGGCGTAGAACCCGGCCGCCCAGCAATCCCCTGTGGACACGCACGCGACGCCATAGAGGAGATTGAATTGCGTGGCGCTGGTATTTGGAGAGCTGGCAATTGTCCACGAATTCCCGTCCCAATGCTCGATCAAGGTCTGCTGGACGCTGCCGGTAAAGTAGGTGCCGGCGGCCCAGCAATTTGCCTGGGACACGCAACTCACGCTCAACAGGTAGTTGAACTGCGTAGAACTGGTATTAGGTGAGCTGACAATCGTCCACGAGTTCCCGTCCCAATGCTCGATCAGAGTCTGCAAGGCCAGGGTCTGGTGGTTGATGCGGTCGTAACTGTAGTAGGAGCCGACGGCCCAGCAATCAGTCGCCGAAGGGCAGGTCACACTGACGAGGGGCGAGTCGAAGGTGGTACCAGGGTTGGGCGAGCTGACGATCGCCCATGAAGTCCCGTCCCAGTGCTCGATTAGGGTTTGCTGGGGCGAGGGCCCCTGGTAAATGTCCCCGTAGGAGCCAACGGCCCAACAATCCGACGTCGATACGCACGTCACGCCGGAGAGGAAATTTGATTGCGCGGAGTCGGTATTGGGAGAGTTGACAATAGTCCACGAGCTCCCGTCCCAATGCTCGACCAGCGTGTGTTGTGGGTTACCCAGTCCGGCAATATAGGTGCCAACGGCCCAGCAGTCAGAAGCCGACACGCAGGTCGCGCCATAGAGGTCGCTTTCCGTCGGCGATGGAGGGCCGTTGGGCGAGTCAACGATCGACCAGTCACTCGCCCCCGCTGATGCGAGCGCGGTGTTATCGGAGGTAGCGGGTTGCTGCACGGTCAACGGACCGGTTTGTTGATTGGGAAGAACTTTTGGATTCTCGAACGCGGCTGCGCCGCCGGCTCCTACCGGTCGCAGTGGTTTACTGCCCGGGAGCATATTCAGCCCTGAGGAAGGGAGCGACATTCCGGGCGGCAGGCGATTGGTGTTGCTGTGAAATGCGCCCGGAAAGTCTCGAGAAGACAATGAACTGGAAGACGGAGCGGGAGTTACCGCCGGGATCCGGACCGGCGGAGCCGCGGCGAGGCTCAACATCGCGAAAACAACGCCGACGGAACAAAAAGCAAATGCGCACAAGATGCGTGGGTTAAAAAAGCCGGATTGAGTAACGTGATTTTCGTGCATGGGATTTTTGTTTTGAATTGTTGGAGTCGTTAACGGTTGGAATTTGATCGTAGAATCTTCTTTCCTTCCCGGCGGGCGGCGTTAGCCGGTTTCGGAATATTCTTGCGACCGTGCAGAGCAAGCGGCTTCGCCTGCTCCCACAGAAACTCGAAAAGCATCCCGAGGCCGGTCGCTAACTGCACATGCTTTATAAAAAGGGCTTTTCCAGTGCCACTGGCGGTAACGAGTGGCAGCAAAATACTTTGCCTGTCGAAGAGAGCCACCTTGTAGGGCAGTTCACCATCGTACACCCGTGCTTCTTCACCGTCAGAAATCCATTGCGCCAGGAATGGTTTGACATCGGGAACATCGAGAACCGCCCGTTCGTATAAGCCTCTCACCCTGACACCGCGCTGCAGCACCTTCTTTTGCACAGGGTCTCCCTCCCGAGCGAAAATCGGCGCTTTTACGAAAACCTCGATCTGTCGCTTTGCTTCCAGCCGCAATCGGTCGAAACGCTGTGCGACGACCCGCGGGTCGCGCAGAACCTGAATCAACTCCGCCTCTCCGTTGTTTACTGTCGGCTCTCCTACTGCCTCCAGCTCTTTGGTAAGTTCGCCAGCGATCTGTTCGTGCTGCGACAGCATTTCTTTCTCGCTGGCCACAAGAGAAGACAATGCCCGCCGAGCCGGAACAGCTGAGAAGCGGCCGCCGTAGCCTGCTTCTACTTCCAGCAAACCGATGTCGGTCAGCCGAGTCAGTGCCGCATAAATACTCCCGCGCGGAACCCCGGTCCCCGCCACGATGTCGCTGGCCCGCATTGGCCCCCTGTTGTGAAGAAGGGTGAGGTATATCTGAGCCTCCGCGTGGAACAGGCCCATTTTTTCCAATCGGCTCAGATGTCGATCTTGCATATGCATACTAAATATTATGAATCGTATGCCGACCGGGGAGTGGATGTATGCGAGGACACCTTTTTTGAAAAAACCGTAACTTCGCTTGAAGCGACCATTGGCTCAGTCCGCTTCGTCTGATTGGCAAACTGAGGAACCGTGGTTGCGGATCAAGGCCGGAGCACAACTGTGGCAGTCCAACCGGGTTTAGTGCTCGCGAACGCCAAAAGGTTTCGCGGGCCGGGACTCTCGAAGCCGCGACTCAAAACGGAGACGGCGCTACGGAAGTGAGGTTAGCGTTTGCTGGCGCGCGATAGAAACATCGGCGGCGTCGATGCGGCCGCTGGCGTTGATATCTTCACGGAAGTTCGAGCTAGTCACTGGCTGAAGCGTTTGCTGCCTTACTCCCGACACGTCCGCAGCATCTACACGGCCACTGGCATTCACGTCGCCCAGGAGTAGACCCATTGAAGCCGATAGAGTGGTGCTAAAGTTCCCGACTGAATCTGCCACGTTGGTTAGGCTGACCGTAATATATTGCGCATTGGTTACCCCTGTGAGGTTCACGATATAATCATGCGGGTCGCCAGTGTCGATATTGCTACTAGCTGCTGAACCAGTCCCATTTGTCACGTTTGCTCCGCCAACACTTCCAAGTGGGTTGGCAAAGATGAACACAAGCGTGTAATCGCCGTTGGCTCCGCCACTACGGCATTCGATGCCTGGATCGCCTGCCAGCGGAAGATCGACATCAAACGTACCAGCCGTTCCATGTGTCTTTCGCGACACGACACTGGTAAGTGGCACGCCCACTTCATAATCGACGGTGAGATAGTCGAGAAAGTTGTTGGCTGTGTTTGCGCCGGTGACGTAGAGCGAATTCCCATCGGAGCTAAGCACCATCGCTGTCGCGATTTCGTTCCCGTGCACGGGCCCATCCAGTCGCGCGACCCATTTCTCTGCGCCAGTAGCAGCGTCGTAGGCAATCGTCGCCCAGTCCATATTGTTGACGAAACTATCCGGGCTAACCCCCGAGCCGCTTGGCGTTCCACCATCACTGCTTCCCGTCACATAAACAGTCCCGTTGTCTGGACTAACGACGACGGCTTCCGCAGCATCAAAGCCGTGAGCCGGTCCGTCATAGACCGCAACCCACAGTTGAGTTCCGGTAGCGGCATCGAACGCCACCGTGGCATAGTCGTTGTCGGTCGTCTGGCCCTGGCTCGCGCCGGTAACAAATACGCGCGCTCCATCATGACTAACCGCCAGAGCAGTGACCTGCTCTCCTTTCTGAGCAGGCCCATCGTAACGCGCGGCCCACTGTTGAACACCATCGGTCGCATTGTAAGCGACGACCGCGTAGTCGGGCGACATGTTGATATCCGTTCCATCCGATTGACCGGCCACGAACACCTGCGTTCCGTCCGGGCTGAGCGCGATGGCCTGCGCGGTATCGAAGCCATTAAGCGAGGGATTGTAAGTTGCCATCCATAACTGGATTCCGGTCGTCGCATCATAGGCTAGCGTCACAAAATCCTGTCCAAGAAAAAGCACACCCGGGATGCCGCTGTCGGAGCCACCGGTAACGAAGACGCGCGATCCGTCTGGACTGATGGCGAGTGCGTGGGCGACATCAAAATCTTGGGCCGTGCCGTCATGGCGCGCCACCCAAAGCTGCGCCCCAGTCGCCGCGTCATATGCGATTGTGGCATAATCCCAATTCGTTTGGGCAACCTGACTCCCCCCGGTGATAAAAACGCGCGTTCCATCCGGGCTGACGGCGATAGCAGAGACTTCTTCCTGGCCGCCAGCGAAATCATAACGCGCCGTCCAAAGTTGCTCGCCGGTCGCGGCATCGTAGGCAATCGTGAGGTAATCGTAGTTTGAGTCGCTGCCGTCGGCGTTGCTGTCGCCGGTCACGAACAGCCGCGCGCCGTCCGGGCTGATGGCTAGATACTTTCCGTTGTCGAACCACTGGGCCCCGCTGTCGTAGCGCGCCGTCCAAATCGCCGCACCTGTAGCTGCGTCATAGGCGATTGTAGCGTAGTCGTTATACGTACCGTTGCCCGGGCTGTAGCCAGTGACATAGACCCGCTTGTTGTCCGGGCTAAGCACAATCGATCCGGCCAGATCGAAGTCGTGGCCCGGACCGTCATAGCCGGCGCTCCAACGGATACAGCCCTGTCCGGGCTGGCAATTCACACTCGGAGAGCTAACCACCGAGTTCGGATTCAGATGTGGTGGCCGCGTGGTACTTGATTGCGCGTCGGCAATCACTGCCAGTACCAGCAACCCAGCGAGCATCAGTGATAGTGGCAGGGGGACTCGAGCCATTTTCGTAATCCCCACCCAAACCTGATACGATGTTGGACCTGGGTCGCTTACCTTCACAATGCCGAATCGAAGAAGAGAACGTTTTGGCATGATCGGGGCTAATGCTTGTTTCTCTAATTCGGTTTTCGGGCGTCAATTGGCTCTATGCCGCGCGCGATTTTCAAACAAACACGCCGGGCAGAGTCGAGTATCCAGTGTTTCTCCAAGCGAGAAGCGAACGCCGAACCCGCCTTCCTCCCGCAGGCGCGGGACTATCGCCTGGCAAGCAACTATCACCTGTGCGCCGGAGGCTCGGCGAAGAAGAAACTCTCAACTCCGTAAAGGAGCGTGGCTCACACGGAGCTTTACGCTCTCAACCACCTGTCGCGCCGTAGCCTTGCGCGAAGGCGGATCAACTATCAACTATCAACTGCAGCTACGGCAGCGAGGTCAGTGTTTGTTGTCTGGCGACGGAAACGTCAGCTGCATCAATACGCCCACTGGTGACTTCCCAACGAAAAACGGCCGCAGCCACCGGCAGCAGCTACAACTGCACCGCCACGCAGTGCGCCTGACCGCTCCCTGCTCCCTGCTCTTTCCCTTTTTTAAGGAGGCGTCGGAAGCGAAGTGAGCCGCCGCCACAGCGGGGTTACGGCAGAGACGTTAACGTTTGTTGTCTGGCGATGGAAACATCTGCCGCATCGATGCGACCGCTGGCGTTAATGTCCTCACGGAAGTTATCCGGAGTAACTTGCTGCAATGTTTGCTGCCTGACCAGAGACACATCAGCAGCATCAACTCGGCCGCTTGCGTTCACGTCCCCCAGCAGCACGCCCATGGATGCAGAAACAGCGGTACTAAATTTGCCGGCTGTGTCGGTTACGTTGTTCAACGTGACCGTGACGTACTGGGCATTGGTTACTCCGGTGAGGTTCACGATGTAGTTATGAGCATCGTTACTATCGATGCTGCTCGTGGTTACTGTCCCGCTCCCGGTTGTTACGCTTGCGCCATTAACGCTTGTCAAAGGATTAGCGAAGGCGAAGACCAGCGTGTACTCGCCGTTCGCCCCTCCACTGCGGCATTCGATTCCAGGATTACCATTGAGTGGAAGATCGACATCGAACGTCCCTGCGCTGCCGTGGGTCATTTCAGAGACGACGCGCGTCAGGACGGGAGGCGGCAGGCAAGTGACAGCGCTCGGATTCACTTTGGCCAGCGGTCCGCCGTTCTGCCTCATGTAGTTGATGTGAAGACCGCTTGTCCCGTTGTCGGCGCAAAAGATGTTGGCCAGCCCGTCCGGGCCGATCGCCACTGAGAAGAAGTCGAGCAATGTGCGGTCAGAGGTGCCGGTGAGTCCGGCGTTGCTGATGGAGCCGGTGTGAATGATGTGGTCGCTTGCCGTGCTGACTGTGAAGACCGGCTCGCGCTCGTTCGCGTTCAGCGACTGCGCAAACATGACGTTCCAGGTCGCGTCACCGGGCATCGCGTTCGTCCCGCCAGTAAACTGGCCTGGGCTCGTCGGGTCGGATATCAGCGGTGGCGCAACACTGTTCGACTGGTAATAGACGATATCGACCCGGCCCGCGTCGCCGGCGGCGATCGATGGGAAGGTCGCCGTCCCCACTCCCGAGCTGACGCGGAACGGGCCGTAGAAATTGACGCCGCCATCATGCGATACCGACATCCAGATGTCGAACGTGCTCGAGGGCGTGCCGTCGCCCTGGACGGTATTGGGGCGAGCGTTGTTCATGGCCCAGACAGCGTAGACGTTCCCTTCCGAATCGGCGGCGCCCGACGGCCAGAAGTTCCCAACATGAACGCCATAGGTGGCGCTCCCCGCGGGAGCAGTCAGCGCCGAGTCGATCGGGCCCTTGAAAACGGGGTAATTGGTGAATGGACCGGGAGGCGCGCCGGCCGCGGCGGGTGGCGCTCCGACCGCCGCCCACAGATTCGGCATTTTGCCGAAGGGCGGGGCAACGGTGTTCGTCGTGAACGTTGAAGCGCCGAACACTCCAAAGACGTTATGGGTGGTCTTGCTGACGAAGGGCCGACCGGGATTCGTGTTCGGCAACGTGGACGTTGGCGGCAAGATTAGTTCAGGATCGGTGGTGCCGGAGGTAAACGGCGACCACACCGTGTCGTTGGTGAGGGCCGAAAAGCGGATCTCCTCACTCGCGTCTTCGTGGTCCATCAGATAAATGGTCTGATCTGAAGCGGTGGGAACTCCGCGGTCGGCGGCCAGCCACGGGCGGTCGGTTGAAACCGAGACCTCGCCGGCCGCTCCCATGGTTCCAGGCTGAAAAAACGTCATGTTTCGATCAGTCGATTTCCCGATGTGAACCGACGTGGTGCCGGAATCGGCAGTATAAATCTGGTCAGGTCGCGTCCCATCTGCGTTTGGCAGGGTGACGATGTCGAAGTCCTGACCGTGCAGGCCAGGGCCCACAACAACTGGTCTCTCCGCGAAGCTCGCACCGGCATCAGTTGATAGAAAATCTCTCGATCCGTTGCCAATGGCGCCGCCATAAATGCAGTTGTAGGAATCAACCTCGGCATTTGGCTCGGCCGCTCCGGTTGAGTTCGGCATGGCGAGGTTCGCAGCGAAAGTCGCGGGCGCGGGCGCCGCGGGAGGGGCATAAGCACTCGGGCCGCTTATCTGCTTGGTGTAATAAGTATGCGCCCCACAGCCAGGTGCCGGGTGGGCGGCACAGTAATTGAGCTCGTCGGGGTAAGCGATGTTAGCGTTTCCCTCGGGGTCGATGGTCATGGTGTAGTACTCGTACAGGTCGCGCGTGTTGCCGGGGCAATATTGAGTGCAGATTGGGAGATTGTGAACGCTTCCGACGACCTGCGTTGAACTGACGGTTGGGCTGCCACTCAGTGCATTCGTTACCTGAGCGAAGTACACGTTCCAGTACTCACTGGGATTCGCCGGAGTGCTATCGGGCGAGCTCATGCTCGAGCCGTACCAGGTTACATCGACAACTCCGGGGCTACCGGCCGCGATCCAGGGCTCCGTGGTGCAGCCAGTGGAAGCGCCGGCGTTATCAATCTGGAGCGGGGTAGTCCAGGTTGGCGTTGCAGCGGTCGGATTGGCAGTGCTGATCAGCAAGACGTGGGCGTTGGTTCGCGCCTGCCCGAGCAATCCGCAGCCGTTGGACTGAGTGAACACGATGTGAACGTTCCCACCCCGATCGATGGCAAGGTTTGGCCAGTGGTTGAAAACGCATGTTCCGATCGGACCGTTGTAAGCCACGGTGTCCGCCCAGGTCGCGCCACCGTCAGTGGACCGCAGAAGATTGAGTTGATTCCCACCCCCGGCAAGATATATCGTGTAAATGGCCCCGCTGTATTGATCGACGGCGGGGCTGAACCCGATGTGTTGATGCGTCATCAGCTCACTCGGCGCACTAAATGTCTTTCCAGCATCTGTAGATTTGGTGAACCAAAAGCTGTCTCCGACGCCGTCTTTGCCGACGACCCCGTTAAATGTCATATAAACAGTCTGCGGCCCGTAGGCGGCGATCCACGGCCTATCATCGACCGGGACGCCTGCCGATGCCGGATTTACCTCCCATTTCTGACCGGGCTCCACCCCGCCTGTTCCGCCGTCGTATGATGCCGACACGGTAGTGTTAGCGAGGGAATCACTGGCCAGGTAGAGGTAACCGCCACTGGAGAGGTCAAGCGACTCGTCGAATCCGCCGGCGCCGGCGACGCACGGATCCGTCCCCGGCACACCGCACTTATCCTGGGCTCCGTCAGGCTCGCCCATGTAGACGAAGGTCGCGCCCTTATCGATTGATTTCCAGAGATCGACACCGCCCAGGTGGAACGCGCTAACATAGATGGTGCCGTAGATATCCACCTTGATCTCGGGCTCGATATCCTCATCCGGAAGGACCCCGGGAATTGTGGGTATGGGTGGATGGGTGAGCGCCTGAGGTGTCGAAAAGGTGAAGTTGCCCGTGGTGTAAGTTGGGAAGAGCGGTGTCACCGATCCCCGGGATATCCTTGAGGACGCATTGAACAGGCACAGCCCCGCCGCGACACAAAAAAGCGCGCAGGCGAAGCACCGGCCCATGGCTTTAGAAGAGGTGAAGGTTTTCATGGTTTATTTCCTGGTTTTTTTGTTTGTCTGTATCTCTGTTCCTACCTTCTAAAGCGGAAACGGCCGGCAAAACCCACCATCCGAGCGAAAAAAAGTTCCTAACAAACAGAAGGTGATCTCACCTGCAAACGACGGAACAGACTTACAGAAGGAAACGAAGGTAACAAAGGGTGCCAGAAATGAGCCGA
>JACXTT010011435.1_pt1 | contig 11878 bp, 9 predicted proteins | sample 9270951 | NCBI WGS metagenome assembly JACXTT01 (sample SAMN15532306, study PRJNA645909) | rock metagenome | isolation source: weathered quartz diorite | place: Puerto Rico | collected 2017-06-21 | reverse complement strand
TCCGGAGCGCGGGCCACGCCGCCCGGAGCGCCGGGCCTCGGCGCGGCCAGACGACTCGCGATTCCGTACCAGAGGATGCCGAGGATGAGGACGATCCCAAGCGCCACCAGGCCGTGGATCGGGGTCAGACTCCATCCCGATGGCGTGGGCGGGCTCCACTCGGATGCCGCCGCGGGATTAGGTGTTGCGGGGTCCGGCTTCGAGTCGGCCGCGGTCGCGGCGACCGGTGCCGTCGGTGCCGCGTCCACGACGTCCGGGGTGGTGTCGGCGTCGGTGGACCGTCGCGCGCCGCAGTGCGGGCAGACGGGCAAGATCGTGGCCATCGGCTTCCCGCATGCTCCGCACTGGCCGACGCTCATCGTGACCTCCACCGCCCGGGCGCGCTCGTGTCGCGGGCGAGCCGGAGGGGCCGCTCGCCGGGTCGTGGAGCGCGCGGCGCTACTTCGGCGTGTCGTTCTCCTGCCGGGCGTAGTCCGTCGCCTTGGATTCGCTCCCTCCAGCCGTCACGCTATTGTAGCCAGTCGGGACTCACGACACGCGATCCGACGGGATCGTGTCCGGTGGCCCGGCTTCGGCGCGCGGCGTCTCCATGCGATCCCGCGCCATCCGGAGCATGCCTTCCACGAGCCGCCAGACCGGGTGCTTCTCTCCGGCCACGCCGGTGCGAGCCCAGATCTCCTTGAGCAGGTCCTGCGCGCGCTGCAGCCTCGCCGGCTGCGGCGTCACGGCCGTCCCGTCCGAGGGGTACTCCTGGAGGCGTCGGCGCAAGAGCTTGATCATGACGTGCGACGGCACGCCGCCTCGATTGCCCTTCCACGAGGCGAGGAGAGAGTACGGCGACGACGAGCTCCTCGCTTCGTCCTCCAGCCACGCGGACGGAACCTCCCGCGTCGCCTCGTCCCAGGGAGTCCGGTTCGCGTAGCCGCGTGAGCTGGTGCTGCTCTTTCCCTCGGTCATGCAGACCTCCCGTCAATGACTCTCGCTCGGCCTCGTCTCATCCGTGGCCGCCCGCGAGCTCTCGGTGGAGCGTCCGAACAGGGAGTACACCGCCGGCAGCACGAGCAGGGTCAGGAGGGTCGACGACACGAGCCCCCCGATGACCACTCGCGCCAACGGCCGTTGGATCTCGGAGCCGATCCCGTGGGAGAGCGCGGCGGGCAGGAATCCGATCACCGCGACGATGGCCGAGACCACGATCGGCCGGAATCGAATCTCGCAGCCCCGGACGATCGCGTCCCGGAGCCCGAGTCCCTCGTCGAAGGACTGCCGGATCGACGAGACCAGCACCACGCCGTTCAGCACGCTCACCCCGAACACCGCGATGTAGCCGACCGCGGCCGAGATGTTGAAATTCGTACGCCAGAGGAACAGGGCCAGCGTGCCTCCGACCAGCGCGAACGGCAGGTTCAGCATGATGAGCGCCGCGTCGGCCACCGAATTGAAGGCCCCGAACAGCAGCACGAAGATGATGAAGATCACGAGCGGCACGATCACGTAGAGGCGGGCCAGCGCCCGCTGCTGGTCCTCGAAGCGCCCGCTCCACACCATCTGGTATCCCGGCGGCAGCGTGACCGCCGCGCCCACCTTCTGCATCGCCTCGGCGACGAGCCCGCCCATGTCGCGCTCGCGCACGCTCCACTTGATGGCCATGCGCCGCACGTTGCCGTCCCGCATGATCAGGCCGAAGCCCTCGGTCTTGGTGAACTCGGCGAGCTGGGTCACCGGGACCCGCTCGCCGCCCGGCGCGCTGATCAGGAGGCTGCGCAGGCTCGTCAGGGCGTCGCCGTCCTGGGCGAGCTTCACCGCCACCGCGAAGCGGCGCTCGCCCTCGAAGACCTCGGTGACGCTCCGGCCCTTGGTGGCGGCCTCGATCGCGTCCTGCACGTCCTGGACGTTGATGCCGTAGCGCGCGGCCGCCGCGCGGTCGACCGTGATCTGGAGCTGCGGCTGCCCCACCAGCCGGTCGTAGTCGAGGTCGGTGACCCCTCGAATCGTCCCGAGCACCGTGGCGATCTCGGTCGCCTTCTGTTGCAGCACGAAGAGATCGGGGCCGAAGAGCTTGATGGCAAGCTCCCCCTTCACCCCGGCGAGCGCCTCGTCGACGTTGTCCTTGATCGGCTGGGAGAAGTTCGTGGTGATGCCCGGGATGTCGGCGAGCCGGGCCGCCATCGCGTCGATGAGCTGATCCTTCCCGGCGAACCGCCACTGTTGGCGCGGCTTGAGGCCGATGTAGAACTCGTTGTTGTCGGGCCCGTTGGGATCGGTCCCGTCGTCGGGGGCGCCGGTCTGGGAGACGACCGTGCGCACCTCGGGGAAGCGCAGCATCCGCTCGCGGATCTCGTGGACGTAGGGGCGCGTGGCCTCGAGCGAGATGCCGATCGGCAGCTTGACCCGCAGCCAGAGATCGCCCTCGTCGAGCTCGGGCAGAAACTCCTTGCCGAGCAGCGTGAACGTGAACAGCGACACCACCACCAGGCCGGCCGCGCCCAGCACCGGCACGACCGGCCGGCGCACGCACCAGCGGATGGCGGGCAGATACGGGCGCCGCAGCCAACGCAGCGCCGGGCTCTCGCGCTCCGACGGCGAGCGCCGGAACAAGTAGCTGGCGAGCACCGGGATCAGGGTCAGGGTGAGGAGGAGCGAGCCGATCACCGCGAGCGAGATCGTCACCGCCATCGGGCGGAACAGCTTGCCCTCGATGCGCTGGAAGGTGAGGATCGGCACGTAGACCGTCATGATGATCAGCACCGCGAAGGTGAGCGGGCGCGCCACCTCGACCGCGGCGTGCTGGACCTCGCGAACCACTCGGCCGGCCGCGACCCGGCGCGTGCTCAGGTGGCGCATGATGTTCTCGGTCATGATCACCGCGCCGTCCACGATGATCCCGAAGTCGATCGCCCCGAGCGACAACAGATTCGCGGGGATCCCGCGCAGATCCATGAAGATGAACGCGAAGAGCAGCGACAGCGGGATCGTCAGCGCCACGATGAAGGCCGCGCGCACGTCGTAGAAGAACAGCGAGAGCAGCAGGACGACGAGCACCGCTCCCTCGACCAGGTTGCGCATGACGGTCGTGATCGTGGTCTGCACGAGCCGGTCGCGGCTGTAGTAGGGCTTGAGCTCGACGCCCGGCGGCAGGAGCTTCTGGACCTCGGCGATCTTCTTGCGGACCCCCTCGATGACCTGGCCGGGGTTCTCACCCTTTCGCATCAGGACGATGCCCTGGACCACATCGTCTTCCCGGTCTTTGCCGAGGATGCCGAAGCGAATGGCGGTCCCGATGCCGACCGTCCCCACGTCGCGGACGCGCACCGGGGTGCCCTTCTGCGCCGCGACCACGATGTTCTCGAGGTCGCCCATCGACTGCACCAGCCCGATGCCGCGCACCATCAGCGCGTACTCGCCCTGACGGATGTAGCTGCCGCCCGCGTTGGAGTTGTTGGCCGCCACCGCGTCGAACACCTGCTTGAGCGTGAGGTTGTAGGCGCGGAGCCGACCGGGGTCGACCGTGATCTGGTACTGCTTGATGCCGCCGCCCCAGGAGACGATGTCGGCGACCCCCGGGACCTTCTTGAACTCGCGCTCGAGCGTCCAGTCCTGGAGCGCCTTCACCTCGGTCAACGGCATGGTCTCGGACTCGAGCGTGTACCGGTACACCTCGCCGATGGCGCTGGCCAGGGGCCCGAGCTGGGGCCGGGCGTCGGCCGGGATCTCGGCCTGTCCGATCCGCTCGAGCACCTGCTGGCGTGACCAGTAGTTGTCGGTGCCGTCGGCGAACAGGACCTTGATGTTGGAGAGACCGAAGATCGAGATCGACCGGATGAACGTCACGTTGGCGACGCCGTTCAGCTCCTTCTCCAGCGCGATCGTCACGAGCCGCTCGACCTCCTCCGCGGCGTGGCCGGGCCAGATCGTGATCACGTCGACCTCCACGTCCACCACGTCCGGGTACGCCTCGATGGGGAGCCGGTGGAAGGAGACGATGCCCCCCACCGTGAGGAGCAGCGCCATCGCCAGCGTGATGAAGCGCTGGTGCAGCGCGAAGTGCACGAGCCGCTGGATCATTGGGTCTGCTTGAGCAGGATTCCGCCGGTCGCCACCACCCGGTCGGTGGGGGTCACCCCGTCCCGGATCTCCACGAGCCCGTCGAACTCCGCGCCCGGTCGAATCGGCCGGCTCTGGTACTGGCCGGGCCCGGTCTCCACCAGCACGAAGGCGCCCCCGTCTCGCCGCTGCACCGCGGTCTGGGGGAGCGTGAGGACGCGAGCCGAGCCCGTCTCGACCGCGACCCTCACGAACATCTCCGCTTTCAGCACCCGGTCACGATTCGGGACCACCGCCCGCACCTTCAGGGTCCGCGAGTCCTTGTCGATGGCGTCGGCGATGCTCGCGACCTTGCCCTCGTACCGCTCGCCGGGGCAGCAGGCCGGGTTGACCGAGACGGGCTGCCCGAGCCGCACCCGGGGCACGTCCGGCTCGTAGATGTCGGCCACCACCCACATGGTGGAGAGGTCGGCGACCACGAACAGGCTCAGCGGGGTATCCGACTGCCCGTACGCCACCACCTGCCCCGGGCTCACGTTGCGCTCCACCACGATGCCCGATCGCGGCGTCGTGACCGTCACCGCGGTCGAGGAATCGGCCCGCGCCGCGATGCCCGGGAGCTGCGCGTCGCTCACCCCCAGGGTCCGGAGGCGCGCGGCGGCCCGCTCGCGCTCGGCCAGCGCCTTGTGGTAGTCGTTCTCGGCGTCGCGGATCTCCTTCTGGGCGATCGCCTTCACCTCGAAGAGATCGCGGGCGAGCTGCAGGGCCTGCGCCGACCGCTCCGCGTCGGCCACGCCCTTCGCGTAGTCGGCCTTGGCCTGGCCCAGGTCGGGGCTGTCCAGCACCAGGAGCTGCCGCCCCGGCTCCACCACGTCGCCCGGCCGCGCCAGAACTTCCAGCACACGGCCGGTCACCGGCGCGGTGATCCGCACGAGCCGCTCCTCGTTGAACTGGACCTTGCCCGTCGTCTCGATCGCGGTCGTCCGGATGCGGTACAGCGGCGAAACGACCTGAACCGGCGCGGTCGTGGGCGCCGGGCCGCTCGACGGAGCGGGCGTGGGTGCGCCTGTCGAGGGATCACCGCAGGCGCCGAGGAGCACGGAGATCAGCGCGATCGCCGGCGCGGGCTTCATGAGCATTGGGCGTCTCCGTCGGGCGCGCCGTCCACCGCCAGGCGCCCGCGCAGCACGTTGCTCCAACGCCCCTGCCGATCCGAGACCTGGACCTGGTAGGCGTAGGCCCCGCCGCGCTCGAGGGTCAGCGGAGCCAGGATCAATGCGGAGTCCTCCCGCCTGATCGTGAGCGTCACGTACTGGGACACCTGCGAGCGCCGCGCGAGCCGAACCCACCCCACGAGGGCTTGATCCACCTCACCAGGGAACGGCCGGAGATGGAGCCGCAACGTGATCGGACAGCCGGCGGCCACGCGCGGGCCGACGATCTCCAGATCCGAGATCTTCGGACCGTCCTGCGACGCCGCCTCCATGGGCTGGAGCGGCGCGCAGCCGGACAGGCCGACGGCCGCCACGAAGCATGCAAACCCGATCAGATGTCTCCTCACGCGCCTCTCGCGAGTGTGGTCTCGGTGAGGCCGGTGCTCGGGCGACGCAAGTGTCCCCGAGTACACGACCTGCCGGAACGAGCTGGCCGCGGCTCAGCCGCGGCTACTGCGACGAAGGAACGCTACGAGGAGGGAGGCGAGCGCGGAGTGCTCGAGGAGAGAACGGTGCCCGGGATGAGCTGCGGCTCGTCCGGGGCCGCGGCGTCCACGACGGTCGGGATGACCGATTCGTGGATCAGCGGGAACGGGTCGAGGGCGGCGCCCGACGAGGTGACGAGCACGACGACATCGTCGTAGTCGGCGTCGTCGAAATAGCCGGAGACCCAGACCGGATCCGGCGGGCTCGCGTACGCCAGCGGCGTGAGCAGCACCACCGCCAGCAGTAGCGCGAAAGCGAGCCAGGACCGCGAGACGCGCGTCTCCATCGGCTGTCCCAGCTTACGAGGGCCGTCGCGGCCTGTCAATAAACGCATCGGGCATGGCGCGGCGCATCCGAACGCCGGAGACGGAGCTCATCGGCCGTCGTCGCGTCGCACCGTGCGCCCGCTGATCAGCACGAGCCGCAGGTCGGCCAGCGCGGAGAGGCGCTCCGCCGGATCCCCCGCCACCGCGATCAGATCGGCGGCGTAGCCCGGAGCGATGCGGCCGGTTACGCTGCCCAGCCCGAGGCAGTCGGCCGCGGTCACGGTGGCGGAGCGGATGGCCTCGAGCGGAGTCATGCCGTACTTGCTCATCAGCTCGAGCTCGGGCAGCAGCGAGCCGTGGAAGTTCAGCGGCGTGCCCGAGTCCGCGCCCGCCGCGATCCGCACCCCCGCGCGGTGCGCGAGCTGGAAACTCGCCACGTGGGGCGGGATCACCACCTCCGACTTGCGCACCGCGTACTCGGGAATGCCCGCCGCGAGCCCGCCGGTCGCGATGGCCGCGGGCGCGTTCAGGGTCGGGACCAGGAAGGTCCCGTCGCGCCGCATGCGGGCCACGATCTCGTCGGTGAGGTAGATCCCGTGCTCGATCGAGGTGATGCCGGCCGCGATGGCGTCGCCGATGCCGGAGGCGGCCATCGCGTGGGCCGCGGTGCGCCGGCCGGCCTTGCGCGCCTCCTCGATGGCCGCGCGCATCTCGTCGAAGGTGAGCTGCGGCGAGCCCGGCTCCACTCCCGGGGTCAGCACGCCGCCGGTGGCGATGATCTTGATCACGTCGGCGCCCGCCTTGAGCTGCTCGCGCACCGCCTTGCGCGCGTCGTCGGGCCCGTCGGCCTCGCGGGCCAGCCAGTGCCCGTGCCCGCCGGTCATGCAGACCGGGCGGCCCGCGGCCACGATGCGGGGCCCGGTCACGAGGCCTTCCTGGATCGCGCGCCGCACCGCGATCTCGACGTAGTCACGGCCACCGAGATCGCGCACGGTGGTTACCCCGGCCTCCGCGGTCTGGCGCGCGCGTAGCAGTGCCTTGATCGCGGTCATCGCCAGCGGCTCCTCGCGCAGCGGGCGTACCGGATCGGGCTCCGCGCCGAGGCAGAGGTGCACGTGGCAGTTGATGAGCCCGGGCAGCAGCGTGTGCCCGGCCAAATCCACGCCGTTCCCGCGCGGCGCCCGCGCGTCGTCGACCACCGCGGCGATGGTCCCGTTCTCCACGACCACCGACCGGCCGCGCACCGGCTCCGCGCCGGTCCCGTCGATGATGCGTGCTCCGCTCAGCACGAGCGTCTCCGTGTTCGCCATGGATGCCTAGACCTTGAGGCGCGGGTCCAGCGTGTCGCGTAGCCCGTCGCCGAAGAGGTTGATGCCGAGGACCGTGATCAGGATCGCCAGGCCGGGGAAGGTGGCGAGCCACCACGCGGTCGAGAGGTAGACGCGGCCGTCCGCGAGCATGCCACCCCACGTCGGGGTTGGCGGCTGGACCCCGAGCCCGAGGAACGACAGCGCGGACTCGATCACGATCACCCGCGCCATGTCCAGGGTGGCCACCACCAGCCACGGGGTGAAGGTGTTGGGCAGCACGTGATGGAGCAGCACCCGGCCGTGCCCGCTCCCCAGGGCCACCGCGGCCTGCACGTACTCGCGCTCGCGGATCGAGAGCACCTCGCCCCGCAGCACCCGCGCGTACACCACCCAGGAGGACACCCCGATCACGATGATGATGTTGCGCAGGCTCGGCCCCAGGACGCCGATCACCGCGATCGCGAGCAGGATGAACGGGAACGCGAGCTGAATGTCGGCGAGGCGCATCAGGAAGTCGTCGACGCGTCCTCCGAAGTAGCCGGCCAGCAGCCCGATGAGCATGCCGAGCAGCCCCGAGATCAGCACCGCGGCCAGGCCGACCACGAGCGCGATGCGGGAGCCGAACACGATACGAGCCAGGATGTCGCGCCCGAGGTGGTCGGTTCCGAGCACGTGTACGCGGCTCTGGGCGTCCTGCCAGCCGGGCTCGCGCAGCCGCTGGCCGATGTCCTGCTCGAGCGGGTCGAACGGCGAGATGAGAGGCGCGGAGAGCGCGGCGAGCACGACGCCCAGCACCACCAGCATGCCGAACAGCGCGGTGCGGCGCCTCACGAGGCGCCTCAGCAGCGTCAGCCACTCGCGCTCCTCGGCGCGGGGACCGACGAGCGCGACCGCGGGCGCCACGACCGACGAGGACGGGGGCGCGGCGGCCATCAGCGGAACCGGATGCGCGGGTCGAGATACGTGTAGACCACGTCTACTATGAAGTTCACGATCACGAACGTGCTCGCCAGCAAGAAGACGGCGGACTGAACCACTGGATAATCCCGGTTGAAGATCGCCTGCACCGAGAGCCGGCCGACCCCGGGCCACGCGAAGATGGTCTCGGTGATGACCGAGCCGCCCAGCAGCGTGCCCAGCTCGATGCCCACGATCGTGACGATGGGAATCGACGCATTCTTGAGCGCGTGCTTCCACACCACCGGGGGCTCGCCCACCCCCTTGGCGCGCGCGGTGCGGATGTAGTCTTGGCCGAGCACCTCGAGCATGCCGGAGCGCGTGAGGCGGGTGATGCGCGCGGTGGTGAAGAGGCCCAGGGTGATCGCGGGCAGGATCAGGTGCTCGATCTGGCCGCGCCCCGAGGACGGCAGCCAGTTCAGGCGCACCGAGAAGACGAGGATCAGCATGATGCCGAGCCAGAAGGTCGGCATGGCCTGCCCGAGCAGCGCGACCACCGTCGAGATGTAGTCGACCGAGGTGTTCCGCCGCACCGCCGACACGATGCCGGCGGGGATCGCCAGGCACAGCGCGATCACGAGGCCCGCCCCGGCCAGCTCGAAGGTCGCGGGCAGGCGCTCGAGCACGAGCCCCATCGCGGGCTCGCCGTGGCGGAGCGATTCGCCGAAGTCGCCGCGCAGCGCGCCCTTGAGAAAGCGCACGTACTGGACCGCCACCGGATCGTCGAAGCCCATGTCGAGACGGAACTTGGCGATGTCCTCCGCGGTCGCGTCGGGCGGCAGCAGGAGCGCGGCGGGGTCGCCGGTCAGGTGCAGGATCAGGAACACCACCACCGAGACACCGAAGAGGACCAGGAGCGACTGCCAGAGCCGGCGCAGCAGGTACGACTTCACGAACCGACGCGCTCCAGCCGGGCCACCGCCTCGATGTGCGGGGTGTGGGGGAACATGTCCACCGGCTGCACCCACTCCAGCCGGTAGCCGCCGCGCACTAGCTCGCCCACGTCGCGCGCGAGCGTGGAAGGATTGCACGAGACGTACACGATGCGGTGGGCCCCCAGCGTGATCAGCGCGTGCAGCGCCTTCGGATGGAACCCGGCACGCGGCGGGTCGGCCACCACCACCTCCGCGGTCACGCCCTTCGCGATCAGGGTGGGCAGCGCGAAGCGCACCTCGCCGCAGAGGAACGTGCAGTTGCCGATGCCGTTGGCCGCCGCGTTCACCCCCGCGTCGTCCACCGCGGCCTGGGCGACCTCGATGCCGTAGACCCAGCGGCAGCGCCGGGCCAGGAGCAGGCTGATCGCGCCCGTCCCCGAGTAGAGGTCGAAGACGGTTTCACTCCCGGTCAGGCCGGTGGAGTCCACGACAAGCTCGAACAGGCGCTCGGCCTGCCGGGTGTTGGTCTGGAAGAACGAGTTGGCCGAGATCTGGAAGGTGAGCCCGCCGATCTGCTCGCGGATGTGGTCGCGACCGCCGAGCAGGTGCTCCTCGACGCCAACCGCCACGCTGGCCTTCTTCGGGTTCACGTTCATCACCACGCTAGTGGTGCCGGGCTCGCGCGCGGCCAGCCGCGGGGCCAGCGGGGCCAGCTCGGAGACCGCGGGCGCCGAGGTCACCACGTTGGCCATCAGCTCCCCGGTGCGCTTTCCCTCGCGGAGCATGAGGAAGCGGAGCACCCCCTCACCGGTGTCCTGCTCATAGACGGTCAGGGCGCGCTCCGCGAAGAAGGCGCGCGCCTCGGTCAGCAGCGCGTTCATGCGGTCGGACTGCAGCAGGCACCGCTCGATGTCGAGCACCGCGTCGTAGCGGTCCGCCTCGTGCAGGCCGACCACCGCCGGGCCCTTCCCGGGCGCGACGGTGAATTCCATCTTGTTGCGGTAGCCGAAGGTCTCATCGGCTCCCACGATGGGGCGCAGCTCGACGTCGCGGAGACCGCCCAGGCGCTGCAGCGCGTCGGCCACCTGCTTGGACTTGTAGGTGAGCTGCGCCGGGTAGGCCATGTGCTGGAGCCGGCAGCCTCCGCAGCGCCCGAAATACGGGCACGGCGCCTCGACGCGCTCGGGCGAGGGCTGATCCATCGACTCGGTGACGCCGCGCCCGAAGCGCGAGCGCACCTGGATGAGCCGGACCCGGAGGCGATCGCCGGGCAGACCCCCCGGCACGAAGACCACGTATCCGTCGGCCCGCCCGACCCCCTCCCCGCCGAATGCGAGGTCATCGATCGTCAGGGACAGAATCTCCCCGCGCTTGGGGCGAGCCATGGTAGCGACACTATAATTGTCCGTGCGATGGGAGTCAATTTGGCCCACGCTCACGACGAGATGCGTCGATCGACGTCGCGCCGGGCGTTGTTGCTAGCGAGGAGATAGCCGGTCGCGTATCATGGAAGCGCGATGGCGAAGGCGTCAGGCTCCTCCCGCAGGTTTCCCGTCCGCGTCGGCGATCTGTTGACCGCGGCCGTGCCCGCGCTGGAGGAGCGTCTGCTGGCCGAGCGGATTCGCTCGGGCTGGCGCGAGGCGGTCGGGCCCGAGCTGGCTCGCCGCACGCGACCCGGCGGATTGCGCGCCGGCACGCTCACCGTGATGGTGGACAATTCCCCGTGGCTTCAGGAGCTCTCCATGCGATCCGCCGAGGTGTTGGAATCCGTTCGCGCTCGCTTCGGCCCCGCCGTCACCGCGCTTCGCCTGAGCCTCAGCGATCCGGCGCCCGTGGCCAACCGTCCCGCGTCGCGACGTGCGACGCCGCCGGCCGCTCCTCGCCGGCTCGACCCGGAGGAGACCGCGCTCGTCGAACAGGCGGTCGCGCCCGTCCTCGATCCGGCGCTGGCCTCGACGGTCCGCCGCGTCCTCTCGAAGGACCTGATCGCGCGCCGCTCTCGCGGCTTCGCGCTGCTGGCCCTGGGCGCGGCCGCGCTCGCCGCCTCCCTCGGGGGGTGCGCCACCGCGAATTCCGCCGACGCCGACCAGGAGCCGGTGGTGAAGTCGGTGACCGCGGCGGCCGGGCGCCGGGGCGCGGGTCCCCAGGGCGAGGCCTACGATCACTTCGTGATCGCCCAGATGGAGGCGCGCGCCGGGCGCATGCCGCAGGCGATCGCCTCGCTCCGTGAAGCCATCAAGGCCGACCCCGACACCGGGCTCCTGTGGATCCAGCTCTCGCAATGGCTGATCCGCACCAACGACATGCCGGGGGCCTTCACCGCCGCCCAGAAGGCCATCGCGCTCGAGCCCAACAACGCGAGCGCCCACATGACGCTGGCCGACCTCTATAAGCGACAGCGCAAGCCCGCGGAGGCGGAGGCCGAGCTCGAGCGCGCGGTCGCCCTCGACCCGCAGGCACCGGAAGGCTACCTGGCCCTCGCCCAGCTCCACTTCGAGGGCAAGAACTACGACAAGGCGCGCGCGGTGCTGCGCCGGCTCGTGGCGGCCCGCCCGAATCTCTCCCAGGGCTACTACCTGCTCGGGCGCATCGGCATCGAGAGCGAGCAGTGGGACGACGCCATCGCCAACCTCAGGCGCGCGGTCGAGCTGGATCCTGATCACGACGGCGCGTGGTCGGCCTTGGGCTTCGTCTACGAGGCCCAGAACAAGCTCGACGAGGCGGTC
>JACXTT010011434.1_pt1 | contig 11878 bp, 14 predicted proteins | sample 9270951 | NCBI WGS metagenome assembly JACXTT01 (sample SAMN15532306, study PRJNA645909) | rock metagenome | isolation source: weathered quartz diorite | place: Puerto Rico | collected 2017-06-21 | reverse complement strand
GGATCTGCTTGATCAGCGCGAGCTCGACGACGTTCATCCCGATCTCGGGGTCCACGACCGAGCGCAGCGCGTCGAGGATCGCGAGCTCCGTGGCGCGGCGCTCCATGTCGAACGCCGGCGCGGCGGCCGGGTCGGCGGCGGTCTGCTCGGGAGCCGCGGTCGTCGGCTCGGCGGTATCGGTCATCGAGGTCAGATTACCACCAGACGCGCTCAAACCCGACCGGCGGGCTTGGGATTGTCGGGTGTCGGCGGGCGGATCGGCAGCGTGAACTGGATCCGCGTCCCACTCGCCTCCAACGCGAGTCGCACATCCGGCGGGACGTCCTCCGCGATCGTGATCGTGCCCCCGTGCGCCAGGACGATTGCTCGGGCGATGGCGAGCCCGAGGCCGGAGCCTCGCGAGCCCTCCGATTTCGTGAACCGCTCGAACGCCGTCTCACGCAGCTCCTCCGGGATGCCGGGGCCGTTGTCCGCGACGGCGATGGAGATCGTGTCCGGCGCCGGCTCGATCGGGAAGGCGTTCACCGACAGCGTCACGACACCACCCGGCGGGAGATGGCGGACCGCGTTGTCGACGAGGTTCGAGACCACCTGCCGGATGCGTACAGGATCGACCTCGGCGGCCGGGATCGGCTCGATGCCTTCGCGCAGCACATTGATGTGGGCACCCACCGCCTCGGCCGCGGGCCTATGTGCCGCCGCAACGTCCTCGAGCAGGGCGGGAATGTCGGTCGCCTCACGATGCAACGGCAGGACGCCCGAATCGGCGAGGCTCACGGTTCGCAGGTCATCGATCAGGCGCGCCATCACACGCGTCTCCTCCAGGATCGGTGCAAGGTGCGCTTCATCCGCCGGGTACACCCCGTCGATCAGCGCTTCGAGGTTGCCCTGGATGACCGCGAGTGGCGTGCGCAGCTCGTGGCCGACGTCGGCGAGCAGGCGGCGTCGATTCGAATCCTCAGCCTGCAGTCGCGCGGTCATGTCGTTGAACGCCCGTGAGAGCGTGCGCAGGTCCCCCGGCGCCCGGACCGGAGCCGCGACCCGGACGGCGAGGTCACCTGCCTCGACGCGACCCGCCGCCCGCACGAGGTCGGCGATCGGAGGCGCGATGCCGCGCGCGATCCGGATCCCCACGACGAGCGCGATGACGCCGGCGATGAGCACGATGATCCCGGCCGGCCGCGCAAGCTGGGCGAGGATGCCCTCCCCGCCGCCACCGAAGAGAGTCGCCAGCAGCCAAAGCACGAGCACCCCGACCGATGCGACAAGCGCCGAGAGCGCCACGATGAAGCAGCCGAAACGGCGGGCGACACCACCGCGACGCCAGCCCCACCACGGCGGGCCGCCACCGACGACGTATCGCCGGCCCTCTCGCGACCAGGGTCCGTGGCTCGGGGGCCAGGGCTCGTCCTCCGGCCACCACGGGGGGCGCCGCCGGCGGTATGGGTACATCAGGACGCCTCCGGCTCGGCGACGCGGTACCCGACGCCGTAGACCGTCTCGACGATCCGGGGGCGTGCCGGGTCGGGCTCGAGCTTGCGCCGAATGTTCTTGATGTGGGCGTCGATCGCCCGCTCGTAGCTCTCGAACGCCACGCCATGAACGGCGTCGAGCAGCTGTGAGCGGGTGAAGACGCGACCCGGCTCGCGGGCCATGGTGGCCAGGATCTGGAACTCGGTGGCCGTCAGATCGACTGGCCGGCCCGCGACGGTCGTCCGGAGCCGGGGCACGTCGAGCACGAGATCGCCGACCTCGAGGTGCTCTCGCGGCTCGACTGCGCGCTCGCCGCGGCGGAGCACTGCCCGAACGCGGGCGACGAGCTCGCGCGGACTGAACGGCTTGGTGACGTAGTCGTCGGCGCCGAGCTCGAGGCCGAGCACCTTGTCCAGCTCGGTATCACGAGCCGTGAGCACGACGATGGGGGTCGAGCCGGACGCTCGAATCGAGCGCATGACCTCCAGCCCGCCGAGCCCCGGCAAGCCGAGGTCGAGGACGATCAGGTCCGGCGCCCGGACGCGCGCCGCCTGCAGCGCGGAGGCGCCGTCACCGGCCGTGAGGACGGCGAAGCCGGCGTGCTCGAGGTAGTCGCGCGCCAGCTGAACGATCTTGGGCTCGTCATCGACGACGAGGACGGTAGGCATAGGCGGTCACTCTAGAAGCAATGCAAAGGCGGCCGTCGCATGGACGGCCGCCTCGAGGTGGTGGCGGGCGCAGCTCATAGCGCGGAGCCAGGCGGGTTCGAGCCCGATGTGCTCGAGCCAGGGCCCTCGCCGGAGGACGCCCCCGATCGGGCCTCCTCGTCGTGGAGTCGTCGATGCAGCTCCGAGATCTGCCGGTCGCGCTCTTCGCGCCACGCCTCGGGACCACCGAATCCAGGGCCGTAGACGCCGGGGCCGTAGCCCTTGCCCCAGTACCCGCGACCGCCCCAGCCCGGGCCCCAGCCGCGACCCCGCCCGAAGGCTGCGCGGATGAGCCCGAAGATCAGGAACAGGAACAGGAGCGGGAACAGCAGGCCGAGGAAGCCGAAGCCATGGAAGCCCCAGCCGTACCCGTAGCCGTAGCCCGCGACCGGAACAGCGGCCCCCTCGGGCAGGCGCCCGGCCTGGGCGACGCCCTGGGCCACGCCCGCGTCGTAGATGCCGACCCCGATGCCGCCGAGGATGCCGACGACGACGAGGCCGAACAAAAAGCTGACGATTGCTCGTCCGTTCATTGGTGCCATCTCCTTTGTGAGAAGTCGATGGCGTCATGCTCGGCGCGGCTCGTGAATGAACTGTGAAGCCGCGATGGAGGGCTCGGGAAACCCATTTTCGCTACCAGCAGTGGCCGATTTACCTGCTGGTCCGGCGTCAGGTTCAGACGAGGCCCCGCCTAGTCGGGCTTGATCACCACGCCGGGCAGCCGGTACTGCCTCGGCAGGCCGTCGGCCTCGGCCTCCGTGTAGCCGGGGCCCAGCAGCGACCCATCCGTCTCGAAGAACTCGGCATAGCGGGCCTTGTTCCGGGCGGCGTAGCTGTACGCCGCCGCGACGCCCATGCGCCGCAGCTCGGGATGCTCCTTGAGCATGCGCGTCAGGTTGTAGCCGTTGCTGCGCAGCTCGAGGATGTTGCGGACGGTCAGGCGCGTGCCGTAGCAGAACGGCTCGCCATTCATCACGAGCGGGTCGACCTGGACCCACTTGATCGTCATCGCGGGGACCTCAGGCGCCCTTGTAGATGAAGGCCAGGAACGGGTTCCGCTTGCGCGCGTCGCCGGCGAGGCGGCGATGCCACTTGAACACCGCGATCGCCTCGTCCAGGCCGGCGTCGATGGGCGGCATGGCCGTCGGCTCGACAACGGCGGCGGCGGCCCGCCGGATGCCATTGCAGAGCGTGATCAGGTCGTCCATCGGGATCTTTCGCTTGCGATAGCGGACCGCGACGAGGTCGGCGAAGGTGGCCATCGCGTGGGGATCGCCGCTGGCGACGGACGTCACCAGGCGATCCTGGAACGCCTCGAGGTCCGCGAGCAGGGCCTGGCGGACGAGCTCGTCGTGGCGGTCGTTCAGGGTCGGGTCGAGATCGAACGCGGCTTCCAGGGCGCGACCTCGGAGGCGAGCGCCGCCGCGCTGGAGGGTCGCAGCCGAGGCGGGATCGCCCGCGCGCAGGTCGCGTGGCGGGAGACCGAGGCTGGGGTGGCTCACGGCGGCGAGTCTACCGTGCGACCTCGGCCGACGCCGGTACGATGGCCCCATGCCAGGCACCGAGCCCGGTGATCGCCCGGGGGCGTCAGCGAACCGGCTGGGTCGGCAGCTGGAGCGGCCGCCCGGCGAGCGCTATCACCCGGACGGCCGGCGTCCGGTCGGGCAGGCAGCGGCTGGCGCGGCGGGTCGGAATGCCCTCACGGGGCCGCTCATGAGGGCGGTCGTCGCGGCCTTCCTCGGAGCTGTTGTCCTGTACGCCCTCGGCGCGCTCTTCTCGTCGAGCGCCGGGCTCGTGTTCGTGGCGGGCCTCATGGGCGCGACCGTTGGGCTGCTCCTGGCCCGTGCAGCCGCGCCCGGCCGCGGCGAGGCGCCGGCGCTCACCCGCCGGCAGGTCACGCGCGCGGCCGTCGGCCTGTCCCTGCTCGCGGTCGTCGTGGCGGCAGCGGGGACGTGGCTCCATGCCCTCGCCGAGGGGGGCGCCCTCGGGCCGATCGACTACCTCCTCGAGGCGTTCGGGATCATCGTTCCGGTCGAGCTGGGGATCGCGGCCATCACCGCCGCGTGGGGTGCAGGCGCCGGTCCCGTCGAACGCTGATGCCGGACGCAGGCGAGGTCGACGACATCACCTTCCGTCGCCCCACCGAGGCGGACTACCCGGCGATCGTCCGCGTCATCGACGACTGGTGGGGCGGTCGCAAGGTGGACTTTCTGCTCCCGCGCCTGTGGCTCCAGCACTTCACCGGCACGTCCTGGCTGGCGGAGACCGCCGGGGGCGTGCTCGCCGGGTTCCTGATCGGCTTCCACTCGCCCGATCAACCGAACGTCGCCTACTGTCGCCTCATCGGGACGAATCCGAACCTGCGCCTGCGCGGCGTTGGCAGAGGGCTGTACGAGCACTTCTTCGACGACGCCCGGCGCGCCGGGCGGCACGAGGTTCGCGCGATCACCTGGCCCGGCAATCGGACCTCGATCGGATTCCACCAGGCGCTGGGCTTCGAGATTCTGGCTGGTCCGGGTAGCGAGAATCTCTATGGAGTCCCGGCCTTCCCTGCATACGATTTCGACCGCGAGGATCGGTCCATCCTGGTCCGCGCGATCTGAACACCGCTAGTCGAGGGTCTCGCCCACGAACGGCATGCCGTGGCGGGTCAGCGCCTCGACGCTCATCCGCAGCACGGCGGACTTCGCGCCGGCAACCTCGCGGACGTAGGCGGCCTCCTCGGCCGCGGTCATCGGCCGGCCGCGGACGGCGTCGCTGGGGCGGCCGACCTGGAGCCAGGCGAGGTGGTAGCGGTCCATCGAGCCCCACGCCGCCGCGAGCAGCTCGTCGCTGAGCTGGAGCCAGACCTTCAACGCCGCGTTGCTCGGGTTCAAGACGAGGCGGTCGCCCTCGTCGATCAGCCGGCGCGTGCTTCGGACAAGCTCCTCGCGGGTCACCGGCCGGAGGCCGTCCCGGTCGCGGGCGAGGACTCCGGCGCGGGTTCCGCCTCGGGCTGGCCGCGGATGAACGCCTCGCGGGCGGCTCGGGCGCGGAGCGTCCACGGGCCCGGGGTTCCCGAGCCGATCGCAGCACCGTCGTAGCGTGTCAGCGGCAGGACCCCGGCAACACTCGAGCACAGGAACGCCTCGTCGGCACCGGCCAGGTCCTCGGGCGTCAGCCAGCCCTCAACGGGGGAGAGCCCGCTGCGACCGGCCCATCCCAGCAGCCATGTACGTGTGGTCCCAGGCAGGATCGCGCATTCGAGCGCGGGCGTGGCGAGCTCGAGCGGACCCACATCCCGGCGTACGACGAAGACGTTCGCGCTCGTCGCCTCGGAGAGATGACCGTCGGTGGTCAGGAACAAGGCATCGTCCGCGCCGGCTCGACGGGCCTCGAGACGGGCGAAGACGTAGTCCGCCCGGCTCGTGGTCTTGAGGGCGGCCAGGGGGTTGGAAGGATCGCGCCGGACGGAGCTGGCGACGAGGTGCAGGCCGCGGCGGAGGTGGTCCTCCGGCGGCGGCGGCACGGGCCAGACCTGGATCACGGCGGTGGGAGCGACGTGCTCGAGCGGCAGGAGCCCGCGGGCGGCGACGCTGCCGCGGCTGACGGTGATCCGGATCGAGGCGTCACTATCCGGTCCGCCGAGCCCCTCGGCGTCGAGCAGCTGCGCGATGCCGGCGGCGATTCTCGCCTCCGTGTCCGGCGCCAGCCCGATGTCCAGGCCGCTCGCGGATCGGCGCAGCCGCTCCAGGTGTTCATCGAGCTCAGTGGGCCGGCCGCCACGGGCGCGCAACGTCTCGAACACGCCGTCACCGAGCTGGAACCCCCGATCGAACGCGGAGAGGTGGCGGGCATCGGCGGGCAGCAGTCGGCCGTCGACCCAGACGTGCCTGCCAGACAGATCGCTCATGCGACCTCGCGCGCGCCGATCGCGGTCAGGGGCCCGCGCGCCTTGGCGACCGTCTCGTCCCATTCCGCCGCGGGGTCGCTGCGCCAGGTGATGCCGCCGCCGACGTGGAGCGTCAGCCGCTCGCCATCGGCGACGTACGAGCGGATCAGGATGCTCGAGCCCATGGCGCCGTCGGGGCCGAGCCAGCCGGCGACGCCCGTATACGGGCCGCGCCGGACCGGCTCCAGGGTTTCGAGCAGCTGCATCGCCCGAATCTTGGGTGCGCCGGTGATCGAGCCGCCCGGGAACGCCGCGGCGAGCAGGTCGAACGCGTCACGGCCCGCTTCGAGCCGCCCGGTGATGGTGCTCACCAGGTGCTGAACTGCGGCCGTCCGCTCGAGGCGGCACAGGCGCGGGACGCGGACCGTGCCCGGGCGACAGACGCGCCCGAGGTCGTTGCGCAGGACGTCGACGATCATCACGTTCTCGGCGCGGTCCTTGGCCGAGGCGATGAGCTCGCAAGCGAGCGCCCGGTCGGACTCGCGATCGCGACCACGGGGACGGGTGCCCTTGATCGGGTTGGTCTCGACGCGGCCGTCCCGGGTCACCGACAGGAACGGCTCCGGCGACGCCGAGACGATGGCTCGAGGCGCCCCTGTGAACGGACTCGGGCCGAGGTCGAGGTAGCCGGCGAAGAGCGCCGGGTCGCCGGTCCGCAGGCGCCGGTAGAGGGTCCATGGATCGCCGCGGAAGGGCGCCGCGAGGCGGCGGGTCAGGTTGGCCTGGTAGATCTCGCCCTCGGCGATTGACTTGCGGATCGACTCGACGCCGGCCTCATACGCGGCGCGACCCAACCCGGAGCGCATCTGGATGCCTTCCGCCACGGGCGGCGCGGTTGACCCAGGGCCCGGTCCGCGCAGGCGCGCTCGAACTTCGTCCAGTCGAGCATCGAGCCTCCCGACGAGCTCATCGACTGCCCGCCCCGCGAGCCACGCACGACCATCCCGCCGGTCCCACGCGATCACCCAGTCGTGCAGGGCGAGCCGGAGCGTCGGGAGCTCCTGGTCGGCGACTGCGATCGACGGCAACCGCTCCAGCTGCCGCCCGAGGTCGTAGCCGAGGAAGCCGGCGAGGCCGCCCGTGAATGGCGGCGCGACCGCGTCGTCGATCGAATCGGCCGCGAGCCGGCCGAGCAGCCGGCGCGCGCTGCCGAAGACGTCGGGGCCGGCGGACGGCGCCTCGATCACGGCGACGGGATCTGCGGTGAGGTACGTCCAGCGGGCGTTCCGGCCCGGGCGAGCGCTCTCGAGCAGGACCAGGCCGGGCAGGTCGCGGAACTGCTCGGCCGCGTCCATCGGCGCGACACCGACCAGCCCGGGCAGTGCCTCGAGCCGGACGCCCGGCCGAGCCTGGATCAGGTCGCGCTCCACCGATCGATGATAGGAGGCGGCCACGCGGGCCCTGGTCGTCAGCCCTCGCCCGAGCGGCGGTCGCGCCGGCTGAACTCGAGGAGCGCCGCCCGACATGCGTCGGCGAGCCGCTGGGCCTGGCGAGCGATCCACGGATCGACCCGGCTCGTGTCCTCGATGGTCAGCGTGGCGCCGCTCGGGCCCTCGTCGATGACGATGCCGCTCGCGTTGCGGTAGTCGGCGAGCCAGTTCGCCTGCAGCTGGACCAGCGCGTCGGCCACGACGCGCGGCTCGAACAGCCAGTCCAGGTACGTGGCGTTCAACCGATCGACGATCGCGGACAACGGGATCGCCTGGCCGCGCGGCAGGCGGGCCACGAGGTCGGCGATGCGCAGCGACGCGAACGGGTCGTCGGACTCGGCGAAGACCGGCGGGGCGATGGTCGGCTCGGGCATGCCGGGCGGCGCGCTCCGCAGTCCTTGCAGCGCCGGGCCCGTCGGGTCGGACATGGCCGAATCCTAGGGCGTCGCGAACCCCCGGCTAGAGCAGCTCCCCGTGTGCCGAGGCGGTCGGCTCGCCCTCTCGCGGTCGCGGCTCCTCGCCGGGCGGGTACGTGCCCGGCTGCGTGGCCCCGTTCGTCTCGGACGCGCCATTCGAGCCCGCCTCGAGGACCGGCAGCGGCCGGCCGGCCGTGCCTTCGATCGCCCCGACGCCGAACGGGACCCACTTTGACGGGTCCTGCAGGCGGTGGGCCTCGGTGTTGCCGCGGCTGTGGAGCTCCTGGAAGCCACGCGGCTCGATCCACATGCGTTCGCCCTCGAGGAGGCCCAGCACTCCCGACTGGCCCGGCTCGGGCCGCTCGTGCTGGCAGTAGGCGCATGCCGCCTGGTCGTGCTTCTGGTACGTCTCGGGCTCCTCGTAGGTCGTGATGTAGCCCTCGTAGTTGCGGAGCACGACCTTGTGGTCCGAGTAACTGATGAGGTAGTTCGGCATGACCGGGATCTTGCCGCCGCCGCCCGGGGCGTCGATCACGTACGTCGGCACGGCATAGCCGCTCGTGTGCCCGCGAAGGCCCTCGATGATCTCGAGGCCCTTCCCGACCGGGGTGCGGAAGTGGCCAGAGCCCTCGACGAGGTCGCACTGGTACAGGTAGTAGGGACGGATCCGGTTCTCGACGAGCTGGTGCACGAGGGCGCGCTGGATGTGCACGCAGTCGTTCACGCCGGCGAGGAGGACGCTCTGGTTGCCGATCGGGATGCCGGCCCGGGTCAGCTTGTCGACCGCGCGACTGACCTCGGGAGTGATCTCATTCGGGTGGTTGAAGTGCAGGTTCATCCACAGCGGGTGGTACCGGGCGAGCATGTCGCAGAGCTCGTCGTCGACCCGCTGCGGCAGGAACACCGGCACCCGCGTGCCGATGCGGATGATCTCGATGTGGGGGATGTCGCGGATGCCGCGAATGATCGATTCGAGCAGCTTCGGGGCGAGCGTGAGCCCGTCCCCGCCCGAGATCAGCACGTCGCGGACCTGTGGCGTCCGGCGCAGGTAGTCGAGCTGCGCCTCGTGCTCGCGGCGGTTGAAGTTCTGGGTCGGGTCGCCGACGATCCGCGACCGCGTGCAGTACCGGCAGTAGCTCGCGCACTGGGTGGTGACGAGCATCAGCACGCGATCCGGATAGCGATGGACCAGGCCGGGCACCGGTGAGTGGCGGTCCTCGGCGAGTGAGTCGGCCATCATCGCCGTGAACGCCTGCTGCTCGCGCCCTAGCGGAATGACCTGGCGACGGATCGGGTCGTTCGGGTCGTCGGGGTCGATGAGCGACGCGAAGTAGGGCGTGATGTCGACGCGGAACTTGTCGTCCGCGATCAGGCCCTCGCGCTCTTCAGCCATGAGGTTCAGGACCTGGGCGACCTCGTCGAGGGTGTTGACCCGGTGGCTGAGCTGCCACTTCCAGTCCTCCCACTTCTCGTCGGGGACGTCGGCCCAGAGCGGGGCGCGCCGGCTCCGTGCCGGCAGCCCATCAGGCCCCAGGGCCTGGGCCGGATCGCGCGGGTTGACCCAGGCCGGATCGAGGTCCATCGACCCGTGCGTGGTCGCCGGCGCCTGTCCCTGCCTCCCCGCCTTGAGCTCCACCACGCCTCCCGCTGCGAACGCCGACTGAGCGCCGAGTGCATAAAGTCTATGCAGTCTGCAAGTCCGCGGAGCATAGCGCGAGGGTCCTGCGCCTTCCAGCCGAATGGCGGCCGCGACCGTCCATACCATGCGCCTCGTGACCGACGAGGCGCTGCCCGAGCACGTCCGCGCCAATCGAGAATCCTGGGACCAGTACGCGCCCGAGATGGTCGCCCGGGGGCGCCGCGACTGGGCCGGTGAGCCGCACTGGGGCATATGGCACATCCCCGAGACCGAGCTCCGGCTCCTGCCCGACGATCTCGAGGGCAAAGACGCGCTCGAGATTGGATGCGGAACCGCGTACGTCTCGGCGTGGCTGGCGCGGCGGGGGGGCGCGCCCGGTCGGGCTCGACAACTCGCCCGCCCAGCTCGAGACTGCCCGCGGCTTCCAGCGCGAATTCGGCATCGACTTCCCGCTCCATCTCGGCTACGGCGAGAAGTTGCCGTTCGACGACGCCTCGTTCGACTACGCGATCAGCGAGTACGGCGCGGCGCTATGGGCCGATCCGTACGCGTGGATCCCCGAGGCCGCTCGGATCCTGCGACCCGGCGGCGGGCTCATGCTCCTCACCGGCGGCGCGATCATGCTCCTGACCATCCCCGACCTCGAGGCCGACGGGCCCGCCGGGACGCAGCTCCTTCGGCCCTACTTCGGCATGCATCGCGTGACCTGGCCCGACGACACCGGGGTCGAGTTCCACCTGCCGCACGGCGAGTGGGTCCGCCTGCTTCGCGACAACGGGTTCGAGATCGAGCGTCTCGTCGAGATCCAGGCGCCCACCAACGCCGTCGCCGAGCCGCAATGGAACTTCGTCACGCCGGACTGGGCGCGGCAGTGGCCGTCCGAGGAAGCCTGGATCGCCCGCAAGCGCGCCTGACGCGACCGGGGTCGGCTATTCCCCGATCACGCTCCAGATGAAGCCCATCGAGATGAAGAATCCCGAGAAGAGGGCAATCAGGCCGAGGCCGCCGTACGGCGAGTTCGCGCCCTCGTGCGGCACCAGCTGCAACCCGACGCCGAAGACGACGGCCCAGATCAAGAACGCGATGCCGAACAGCCACTTGCCGTTCGGCCCGGTGATCCGCTTGGTCCAGCGCGAACGGCCGTCAGCGGAAAAGATCGACTTCGCGATGATCACGATCAAGGCGGTGGCGACGCCGACCGCCCCGAACAGCGCCGGCAGGTTGTTCGGGAAGTTCTCGAACCAGAGCGTGAAGATCGTCACGGGCGCCGCCGATCGTAGCAGCAGACGAGGCGCGGAGATCGAGGGCTAGCATCAACCTCCGACCATGAACCGCTTCGAGCGCCTCGGGCGATGGTGCGCCCGCCACCGTCGCCCGGTCGTCGTCGCCTGGCTGGCGCTCGTCGCGCTGTCGGTTCCACTGGCGCTGCAAGCACCCGGCGTGCTCCGCGCGGGTGGGTTCATCAGCCCGGACCTCGAGTCGGCACGCGCCAAGGCCCTGCTCGAGACCGAGATCGGCGTCGCCCAGGCGGCCGTGGTTGTGGTCTTCCATTCCGACACGGCTCGCGCCGGAGAGCCCGGCTTCGAGGCCGCCGCGGCCGCGGCCATCGTCGACGTTCCGCACGCCCCGTACGTGCGCACCCTGGTCCCGCACTCTCTCTCCTCGCGCCAGGTCTCGGCGGACGGCCACACGGCCTACGACATCATCCTGCTCGACCTGCCGGCCGACGACTCGCCAAAGGCGTTGCCCGGTCTCCGCGCGGCCCTCCACGACGCGCCCGGTCTCGGGGTCGGGCTGTCCGGCGGTCCCGCGTTCTACGGCGACGTCCAGGCCGTCTCCGAGACGGACCTGCGACGGAGCGAGCTCATCTCACTGCCGCTGGCGGCGATCGCGCTGCTGCTCGTGTTCGGCTCGGTCGTCGCCGCGGCGGTGCCGCTCGTCGTCGGTGGGTCCGCGGTCGTCGTCGCGCTCGCGGCGGTGTTTCTTGTCGCGGGCTCCGTCCCGATGAGCATCTTCGTGCTGAATCTCGCGACCCTGCTCGGCCTGGGCCTCGGCGTGGACTACTCGCTCCTCATGACCAGCCGCTTCCGGGAGGAGCTGGCGGCGCGGGGCGGTGCCGCCAATGCGGTCGAGGAGGCGGTCGGCGCGACGGCCCGCACGGCCGGGCGCGCCGTCTTCTTCTCCGGCCTGACCGTGCTGCTGGGCCTGCTCGGGCTCGTGCTCTTCGACTTCATGATCCTGCGCTCGGTCGGGATCGCCGGCGCGATCGTCGTGGCGCTGGC
>JACXTT010011433.1_pt1 | contig 11878 bp, 9 predicted proteins | sample 9270951 | NCBI WGS metagenome assembly JACXTT01 (sample SAMN15532306, study PRJNA645909) | rock metagenome | isolation source: weathered quartz diorite | place: Puerto Rico | collected 2017-06-21 | reverse complement strand
CCGTTGACGCCGAGCCGGCTGGCGGCCTTGGTGGAGACGTCACACTTCTCCGCGTCCAAGCTGCGGGCGGCGGGATTCCAGCATCCGGTGGACACGCGCGAGGGCTTGGTCGAGATGGTGCGCTGGTATCAAGCGCGGCGATGACTCATGCTTCTGCTGATCACAACCGCGCTGACGTCGTGGGGGGTGGGCTTTCCGGTCCGGCGCTGGTTGGTGCGTTGGAACATCATTGACCAGCCCAATGCCAGGTCGAGCCATACCCAGCCCATTGCCCGGGGTGGCGGCTTGGGAATTATGATCGTGCTGTTCGCGGCGGCGGCGGGGTTGCTGGCCACCGGTGCCGTCCCACCGGTCTTGCCATTGTTTGCGCTGCTGGTGGCCACTCTGATCGTGGCGACGATTTCTTTTTGCGATGATTTGAAGCCGCGACCAGCATGGCTGCGGTTCGGATGTCACGCGCTGGCCGCGGCGATTTTTGCGACGGCGCTCGGTTGGCCGGCGGCCCAGGCGTCATGGGTGCCCGGGGCTGGCTTAACCCTGCCCGTATGGTTGAGTTCCGTCGTCCTGTTCCTCTGGCTGGCGGGTTACGCCAACGCGTTCAATTTCATGGATGGCATCAATGGCCTCGCTGCCGGACAAGCGATGTGGACCGGAGCCGGCACCGCGCTCATCGGCGGGCTGGCGGGGGGCGATTGGGCTGCTCCTCCCGTCCTCCTGGCGGAAGTGGTGGCGGGCGTCGGCGCAGGTTTCCTGCCGCATAATTTCCCGCAGGCAAGGATGTTCATGGGGGATGTGAGCAGCGCGTCGTTGGGGTTTGTGCTGGCAGGACTGGCGGTCTGGCTGGCGCTTGATCACGGCTGGTGGCTGCTGATTCCATTGGGATTGCTGCACGCGAACTTCGTCCTCGATACCGGCATCACGCTGGCGCGGCGCATCCTGCGGAAAGAGCGCTGGATGGCTGCGCACCGGGAGCATTTTTACCAGCGGCTCATCCGCACGGGCCGGAGCCATTCGTTTGTGACGGGCTGGGAGTGGGCGTTGCAAGGCGTCGTGTTGGGGCTGATGCTCGTCTATGTGAACGTGGGGCGAGAGGTTCGCCCCTGGCTGGCGGCCGGGGTGGTCGCCGTGTGGCTGGTTTTTTTCTGGTATGCGGAGCAGAAATTCCGCCGCACGGTCACCGCGACATGAAATCGTTGCTGATCATCGGGTGTGGCGGTCACGGTCGCATCGTCGCCGAGGCGGCCCGGGACTTCCGGGTCGTGGGATTCGCGGATGACGACCCACACAAGGTGGGAACGACGGTGGACGGGTGGACGGTGCTGGGCGCCTGGCCGGACGTGGCAGCCGACACCTGCGTCGTCGCGATCGGCCACAACGCCGCGCGGCGGGTGGTGTTTGGAAAATTGATGCAGGCCCGCCGCGCCAAGGGGGTGGTCATCGCGCCGGGGGCGGTGGTGGACCGCCGGGCGGAGGTGGGGCTGGGATCGGTAGTCCGGGGGGGGGGTGTGGGGCGGGCCGGGGCCGTGATCGGGGCGGAGGTGCTGGTGAAGGCGGATGCGCTCGTGGATCATGACGCGGTGGTGGATGATCATGCGCACGTGGGCTTGAACTCCGTGGTGTCAAGTTTTGCCCGAGTCGGAAACGGCGAGTGGTTGCCTTCCGGCGCGGTGCGAGCGAGGAACTGACGATGGCCAAGGACCGAATCTACCAACTTCTGCGTCACCGGGCGCATCTGCGCTTCATCATGCTGGCCGTGCTCTACAGCGTCTGCCTGGTGATCAGCCTTTGGTTCGCGTGGCAGTTCCGGTTTGATTTTGCCGTGCCGCAGGAATACCGCGCCTCACTTTGGGTGTCCATTGTGTGGATTGTGACGGTCAAGCTGCTGCTGCTCGGCACGGCCCGCCAGTTTGCCGGCTTGTTGAGCTACTTCGGCATCCGCGACCTGTTCTTGCTGTTCTCGGCGGTGGCGGGGGGGACGGGCCTGGTCTTCTTCGCCCGCTGGCTGGACGAGTTTGGCGAGTATACTCCGACGCGCGGGGTCATCCTCGTGGACTTTGTGCTGTCGTTCATGGGGCTGGCGGCGATCCGGCTGTTCTTCCGCCTGTATCGCGAACGGATCGCGCACCAGCGGCAGCGCGTCCACGGACGCATGAAGCGCGTGGCGATCGTGGGTGCGGGGTTCGTCGGCGCGAATCTGGCGAAGGAGCTGCACATGCGCCGGGGGCTGGGATTGGAGCCGGTGATGTTTTTCGACGACGACCCCGCTAAATGGAATTCCCGCGTGCATGACATCCCGGTGGCGGGCGCTCCCGAGTTGCTGTTGGACACGAAATACGAATGGGAGCTGGACCGGCTGATCATCGCCCTTCCTACCGTCTCCTCCAAACGCATCCGCGAGGTGCTGGCCATCGCGCAGCAGGCGCGGCTCAAGTGCGAGACGGTGCCTTCGATGGACGAGCTGGCCACGGGCCGCGTGAAGGTCAGCCAGCTCCGGTCGGTGCAGATCGAGGATTTGCTGGGGCGGGACGCGGTGCAGCTCCAGACGGACGACATCAGCCACCTGCTCCTCAACCACATGATCATGGTCACCGGCGCGGGTGGCAGCATCGGTTCGGAGTTGTGCCGGCAAATTGCCTCTTTCAATCCCAAGCGGCTGCTGCTGGTGGATCAGTGCGAGGTCCAGCTCTTCCAGATCGAGCAGGAACTGATCGCGCGCGGACACGGTGGCATCATCGTGTCGGTGGTGGCGGACATCCTGGATGCCGGGCGGATGCGGTCGGTGTTCAACCGATTCCGGCCCGAAGTCATCTTTCACGCCGCCGCGCACAAGCACGTGCCCATGATGGAGCACCAGCCCGCCGAGGCGGTGAAAAACAACACGCTGGGCACGATGGTCATCGCCGAACTGGCGCAGGAGTTCGGCACTGAACGCTTTCTGCTGATCTCGACGGACAAGGCGATCAATCCCACCAGCGTGATGGGCGTGAGCAAGCGGCTGGCCGAGATTTTCCTCCAGGCGCTCCACGCGGAGAACCCGGCAAAGACCAAGTTCCTCGCCGTGCGGTTCGGCAATGTGCTTGGCTCCTCCGGCAGCGTGATCCCGACTTTCAACAAGCAGATTGATGCCGGCGGCCCGGTGAAGGTCACGCATCCGGAGGTGACGCGCTATTTCATGACCATCCCGGAAGCCGTCGGCCTGGTGCTGCAGAGCGCGGCGCAGGCCGAGGGCGGCGAGATCTTCGTCCTCGACATGGGCAGTCCAATCAAGATCGTGGACCTTGCACGCCAGCTCATCGAGTTGCACGGGCTGCGGCCCGAGGAGGACATCGAGATTGAATTCACCGGCCTTCGCCCCGGAGAAAAACTGTTCGAGGAACTCAGCCATCACGGGGAAAACCTCAAGCCCACGCATCATCCGAAGATCATGCGTTTCGTCTGCACGCCCGCCTCGCTGGCCCGGGTGCGCGCCGAATTGACGGCGCTCGCCGGCGAGATGCATCAACTGGAGCCAGACCAGACGAAGCTGCGCATCCAGCAGACGGTGCCGGAATACCAGCCGTTCCTTGGCGGCGCCTGAGCCGCATTGTCGCCCGTCTCCATGTGCGGCATCGCTGCCTGTTTCTCCTATTCCCCCGCCGCGCCGCCGGTGGACGCCGCCGCGCTGCTGCGGGTTCGGGACCACATGACGCCCCGCGGACCCGACGCCGCAGGGATTTGGTTTTCGCAGGACCGCCGCGTCGGGCTGGCGCACCGGCGGCTTTCCATCATTGACCTTTCGGACGCCGGCGCGCAGCCCATGCGCTCGGCAGACGGGCAACTGACCCTCGTCTTCAACGGCGAGATCTACAACTACCGCGAGCTGCGCGCCCAGTTGGAGTCACGCGGGCGGCGCTTCCGCTCGGACAGCGATACGGAGGTGTTGCTGCATCTCTACGCCGAGAAGGGGCGCGCCATGCTCGGCGACCTGCGCGGCATGTTCGCGCTGGCGTTGTGGGATGAACGGCAACAGGGCCTGCTCCTCGCGCGCGATCCGTTTGGCATCAAACCGCTCTACGTCGCAGATGACGGGCGAACGTTGCACGCCGCTTCGCAGGTGAAGGCATTGCTGGCCGGCGATCTCGTGGACAGGTCCCCGGATCCAGCCGGTCATGTGGGTTTTTTCCTCTGGGGCCATGTGCCGGAGCCGTATTCGCTGTATCGAGCCATCCGGTCGCTGCCGGCGGGCGGCTGGCAATGGGCGGGCCGGGACGGCACGCGGACTAGCGGCACCCACGGGAGCGTCGGCGAAATTCTCCTCACGGCGGCTACTCCTGGTGCCAGCGCCCAACCGACGGAACGCGCGCGGGTGCTGCGGGCTGCGTTCGCGGACACAGTGCGCCACCATCTGATCGCCGACGTGCCCGTCGGCGTATTTCTGTCCGCCGGGCTGGACTCCACCGCCCTCGCGGGCTTGGCGGCGGAGCAGGGAGGCCGGTTGCGCACCGTGACGCTGGGCTTCACAGAGTTTCGGAACACCCCGAATGACGAGGTGCCGCTGGCGGAACAAGTCGCCCGACACTACGGCGCGGAACACCAGACCATCTGGGTGACACGGGAAGATTTTCACGGCGAGCGTGGCGCGCTCCTGCGCGCGATGGACCAGCCGTCAACCGACGGGGTGAACACCTACTTCGTCAGCCTTGCCGCACGCCGCGCGGGGCTGAAGGTGGCGCTCTCCGGGCTGGGCGGCGACGAATTGCTCGGCGGCTACCCGAGCTTCCGTGACGTGCCGCGTGCCGCGCGCTGGCTGGCACCGTTCCGTCGCGCCCGCTGGCTGGGCCGGGCGTTCCGCGCGGTGGCCACGCCGGTGCTGCGCCGGCGCACCTCTCCAAAATACGCCGGGCTGCTGGAATACGGCGGCACCCCCGGCGGCGCGTATCTGCTGCGGCGCGGGATGTTCATGCCGTGGGAGCTGCCGGCCCTGCTCGATCCCGATCTGGTGCGCGCCGGCTGGAACGAGTTGCAGCCGCTGCTCCGCCTCGATGAAACGCACGCCGCCCTGCCCTCGCCCCGTCAGAAAGTCTCCGCCCTCGAAGCGGTCTGGTATATGCGCAACCAGCTCCTCCGTGACTCGGACTGGGCGAGCATGACGCATTCTCTCGAAGTGCGCGTGCCGCTCGTGGACGTGGCGTTGTGGCGGACGCTTGCGCCCCTGCTCGCCGGTCCACGCCCGCCCGGCAAGCAGGACCTGGCCCGCAGCCCCGTCCGCCCGTTGCCATCGGCGGTGCTCACTCGATCGAAGACAGGCTTTTTCATCCCCGTGCGCGACTGGCTGCTGGACGGGGAAACCGGGGTGGTCGCCGAGCGCGGCCTGCGCGGCTGGGCGAAGTTCGTCCACGCGCAGTTTGCCCGGAACTGAACGGCGACGGATGCGCATTCTTGTCCTGCTTACGGATGGCTTCGGCAGCCAGGGCGGCATCGCCAAATTCAACCGGGATTTGCTGGGCGCGTTGTGCGCGCATCCAGCGGGTGCGGAAGTCGTCGCTCTCCCACGCCTCATGCCGGAAGCCCCCGGCCCGCTGCCGGCCCGCCTGCGGCACCTGACCTGCGGCACCGGTGGCAAGCTGAAGTATCTCATGGCGGTGGCCAGCACTGCCCTTCGCCACGGGCCGTTCGATCTGCTGGTATGCAGCCACCTCAACCTCTTGCCCGCCGCCGCGCTGGTGCGTTGGCGAGTCCGGGGGCCGGTCGTCCTGAACACCTATGGCGTGGAGGCTTGGCAGGCTCCGTCCAGCCGGCTGAAACGCCGGCTCGCCAGCGGCGTTGAGGCGGTTGTGTCCATCACTGAGCTCACCAAACAGCGTTTCCTCGGCTGGTCCGGTATTGCGGCGGCCCGGTGCCATGTGCTGCCCTGCGCAGTGGATTTGTCCAGCTACGGCCCCGGTCCTGCGCCCGCGCAACTCACGCAGCGGTATGGACTCGGAAACCGGACCGTAATCATGACGCTTGCCCGCCTCGCAGCGGACGAGCGTTACAAGGGCATTGACGCCGTGCTGGAGGCGGTGCCGGAGCTGGCGCGGGAAATTCCCAGCTTGAGCTATCTCATCGTCGGCGATGGCACCGATCGCGCCCGACTCGAAGCGAAGGCGGCCGCGCTTGGCATCCGGGAGCGGGTGGTGTTTACAGGGCGGATCCCGGAGGAGACAAAGGCGGATCACTATCGGCTCGCGCACGCGTTCGTGATGCCCGGCTGGGGCGAAGGTTTTGGCATCGTATATCTCGAAGCGCTTGCGTGCGGAATCCCGGTGCTGGCGAGCGCCGTGGACGGCAGCCGCGAAGCGGTTCGGAACGGGGAGCTGGGCATCTTGGTTGACCCGCATGTGCCCGGCGCCGTGCGCGAGGGAATCAGGCAGGTGCTTGCCCGGGGTCGCGGAGTGGTGCCGCCGGGCCTGGATTATTTCTCAATCGAGAATTTCACACAACGCGCACACGAGTTCCTTGACCGGCTGGTGTCTTCGGGGCGACCGGAAACGAAACGCTGATCGCCTGCCTCAATTGACGCGTGCGAATCCTGCAAGTCACCAGTGTCTATTACCCGGAGCTGAAATTCGGCGGCCCGCCGCTTAAAATTCACGCCCTCAGCCGGGGCTTGCGCCAGCACGGGCACGAACTGTCCGTGCTGACTTTTTTTTCGGAGGATCCGAAGCGGGCCGGGGAAAGGGACTATGACGGCGTCCGCGTCCGCTACTTGCCTTGGGCGGGGCAAGGACTGCGCCAATGGCCGCGCGACCGCGTCGCGATCGCGCGCGCCGTGCAGGCTGCGGATGTCGTCCATTGCCACGGCCTCTACAACTTGCTCGGCCCGCTGGCCATGTCTGCCGCACGACGCGCGGGAAAGCCCTGCGTGGTCGAACCGCTGGGCATGTTCACCCCGCGCGGGCGCAATCAGCTGGTGAAACGCCTCTACCACCAGGTGTTCACTCACCGCATGGCCCGGCAGGCGAAAGCGGTCATCGCCACTTCGCCACAGGAATTCGAGGAGCTCCGGCCCCTGGCGTCGCCGCCCAAACTCATTCTGCGTCGCAACGGAATTGACGTGGAGGCGTTCACACGGTTGCCATCCGCAGATTTTTTCCGACGGAAACTGAATGTCTCGCCGGACCGCCGGGTCGTGCTGTTTCTCGGCCGGCTCAGTCCGGTGAAGAATCTGGAGCAATTCCTCGAAGCCTTCGCCCGCGTCCGACTCGCCAACACGTCGCTCGCGCTAGTCGGGCCGTCCGAGCCGGATTATGAGGCGCGCTTGCGCGACTTGGCGCAGCATTTGGGCATCGTCAACGACGTGCTCTTCGCCGGGCCGCTCTACGATCAGGAGAAACTTTCCGCTCTCGCTGCCGCCGACCTCTTCGTGATGCCGTCGCTCATCGAGAGCTATGGCAACGCGGTTGCCGAAGCCGTTGCCGCCGGTCTGCCCGTGCTCGTCACAAACACCTGCGGCATCGCTCCGACAGTCAATGCGCGGGCCGGGTTGGCGGTGGCGCTGGGCGTCGGGTCGCTGGCCGACGGTTTGCACACGATGCTGGACTCCCCGACCGAGCGTGCCCGGCTGACCAGTCGCCGCAGTGAAGTGCTGTCCGAGCTTTCCTGGACGGAACCGCTGCGACAGATGGACGAAATCTATCGCTCGCTCGCGAGCAATGGCAGTTGAAGCCTTATTTTCGTGGCCCGCATCCTCGGCATCTCCGCCTTCTACCACGACAGCGCCGCCGCGCTTGTCGTGGATGGTGACATCGTTGCTGCGGCACAGGAGGAGCGCTTCACACGCATCAAGCATGACCCGGAGTTTCCCAAGCATGCCGTGGACTATTGCCTCAAGGAGGCCGGCCTCACGCCGGAGCAGCTCGACTACGTGGTCTTCTACGACAAGCCGCTGCTCAAGTTCGACCGGCTGCTGGAGACCTACCTCGCCTTCGCGCCGGAGGGCTTACAGTCGTTCATGATGGCGATGCCGCTGTGGCTCAAGACCAAGCTGCATCTGCCGCGCGAGATTCGGAAGGCGCTCGGTGGCCGTTACACCAAGCGCATTGCCTTCACCGGCCACCATGAATCGCACGCAGCCAGCACCTTCTTCCCGTCCCGCTACGACGAGGCGGCCATCCTCACGCTGGACGGCGTCGGCGAATGGGACACCGCGACCATTGGCCACGGCCAGGGGAACAAGCTCAAGATTCTCAAGACCCTCCACTTCCCGCACTCGCTCGGCCTGCTCTACAGCGCCATCACCTACTTCTGCGGCTTCAAGGTCAACTCCGGCGAATACAAGCTCATGGGCCTCGCGCCCTATGGCGGGCCGCGCTACGTGGACACCATCCTCAAGCACCTCGTGGACGTGAAGCCCGACGGTTCGCTGGCGATGGACATGAGCTACTTCAACTACTGCCAAGGCTTGACGATGACGAACGACAAGTTCGCCGCGCTCCTCGGCGGTCCTGCCCGCAATCCCGAGACCGCCATCACGCAGCGCGAGATGGACATCGCCGCCTCGATTCAGAAGGTCACGGAGGAGGTCGTCCTGCGCATGGCCCGGCACGCGAAGGAACTCACCGGCAGCAAGAATCTCTGCCTCGCCGGCGGCGTCGCGCTCAACTGTGTGGCGAATGGCAAGCTCCTCCGCGCGGGCATCTTCGAGGACGTGTTCGCCACGCCCGCGTCCGGCGATGCCGGTGGTGCACTCGGCGCGGCGCTCTTCGTGCATCACCAGTTGCTCGACCAGCCGCGCCCGCACGTCGCCGCGCGGAAGGATTCCCTCAAAGGCTCGCTGCTCGGCCCGAAATTCTCGAACGAAGAAATTCGCGCCTTTCTCGACGGCAAGCAGGTGCGCTACACGTTCCACGAGCAGGAATCGGCGCTGCTTGAGGCCGTCGCGAAGGAAATGGCTTCCGAGAAAGTCATCGGCTGGTTTCACGGTCGGGTGGAGTTCGGCCCGCGTGCCCTTGGGGCACGCAGCATCATCGGCGACCCGCGCAGCCCGGCGATGCAGTCGCAAATGAACCTGCGCATCAAATTCCGCGAGAGCTTCCGGCCCTTCGCCCCGTGCGTGCTCATTGAGGACGTGCAGAAGTATTTCGATTACGACCGCGAGTCACCCTACATGCTGATGGTGGCCGACGTGAAGAAGGACCAGTGGCTGCCGCTTACCCACGAGCAGGTGCAGTTGATGAAGGATCCTGACCTGCGGAAGCGTGTGAACGTCCCGCGCTCGAAGCTGCCGGCTATCACGCACGTGGACATGAGCGCGCGCCTCCAGACCGTGGACGAGGAGCGGCACGGGCGCTACTGGCGGCTCATGCGCGAGTTCAAGCGCCAGACCGGCTGCGGCGTCATCATCAACACCAGCTTCAACATCCGCGGCGAACCGATCGTCTGCACGCCCGAGGATGCCTACCGCTGCTTCATGGCGTCGGACATGGACGTGCTCGTGCTGGAGAACTGCGTCCTCCGCCGCACCGAGCAGCCCCAGCAGGACGAGTCTGCCCGCAAGAAATACATTGAGAGCTTCAAGCTCGACTAAACCGCCATGTTGAACCCCTTCAAGGAAGTTAACTGGAACCCCGACACCACCGCCCGGCGGACGTTTGCGAAGAGTCTTGTCGTTGGCTTTCCCTGCCTCGCGGTGGTGCTACTGTTCGCCGGCTATTTCACCGGCAAGGGCTGGAACTTCGGGCCCGCGTTCAAGCTCGGCGGCATTGGCGCGGCGGCGGGCGTGCTGTTCCACGCGGTGCCTGCGATTGCCAAGCCCTTTTACGTGGTCTGGTATGCGCTGGCCTGCTGCATCGGCCTGGTCGTTGGCAACGTCGTGCTCGCCGTCATTTTCTACCTGCTGGTCACGGGCATCGGCCTCGTCAAACGGCTTGGCGGACGGCAGCCCATCCGCAAGACTCCTGACCGTCAGGCGAAAACTTACTGGATAGCCGCGCCACCCGCGCCGGGTCCGAAACATTACTACCGCCAATTTTGAAATTGACCCTGACATGAGCGACGAGAAACCCAACGACTTCGAGGAGGCCGGCCAGCGGGAGCAGACCAGCCTCATGAAGGAGTTCATCACCTTCCTTGGCGAGAACAAGAAGTTCTGGCTCATCCCGCTGCTGCTCGCGCTGTTGGCCATTGGCGCGCTGCTCATCCTCGGCGGCACGGCGGCGGCTCCGTTCATCTACACGCTTTTTTAAGCGCAATTTCGCCCACGCCCGTTGGTCCAGGCGCACCCGCACGGTGCGCTTTTTCTTTTCCCGTGCCGTCGGGAAGAACAAACTCTGCCGTTGTGTTACCGGCTTTCCTGAGCAGCTTCCTTCGCCACGCGCGCTGGCGGGTCGCCATGTCAGTGGCGTTGCTGCTGGCGGTCGCACTGCTGGAGGCGGCGGGACTGCTCTTGCTCATGCCGCTGGTGGAGCTGCTCGGCCTGGGCCAGGTGCAGGCGGCGGCGGGGCTGGGAAATGCGTGGCGCAAGGGCTTTGCCAGCCTTGGTGTCGCGCCAAGCTTCGAGCTGGTGCTGTGCAGTTTCGTCGGGTTGCTGGTGCTACAGGCCGTGCTGCGCCGCGTCGCGGACCATCACAACGCGCGCATCGAGGCCGCCTACACCGCGCACCTCCGTGACCGGCTGTATGAAGCGCTGGTCAACGCGCGCTGGCTGGCGTTCACCCGGCTGCGCGGGGCGGATCTCACACGCGCGCTCACGCAGGAGGTGGATAATGCGGGCTTCGTGGCGCAGCAGGGCATCGTGCTCGCTGGCCTGTGCGGGCTGGCGCTGGTGCATCTCGCCGTGGCGGTGGTGCTGTCTCCACCGCTCACGGCGCTGGCGCTGGGCTGCGGGGTGGCAGTGGCGCTTGCGTTGCGTCCGCTCAATCGGCGCGCGCACGAGGCAGGCAAGGACGGCCAAAAATGCCGCGCCGAGATGAACGCCGCGATTGCCGAGCACCTCGCCGGCTTCAAGGTGGCCAAGAGCCACGGGCGCGGCGGCCATCATCTCGAGTTGTTCCGCCGCGCCACGCACGCGATCGCCGAGCACTTCGTCACTTCGCGGCACATCTTCTCCGCGTCGCGTGTGTTCTTCGAGCTGGCGGGCTGGGTGGCATTGATGGCCTTCCTCTACGCGGCGGTGGCATGGGCGCGGCTCGGCACCGCGCAACTGGTCCTGATGGTCTTCGTGTTCACCCGGCTGCTGCCGCGCATCGGTGCGATCCAGAGCACGTGGCAGCATGTCGTTCATTACCAGCCGGCCTTCGAGACCGTGGAAAATCTACGCGCTGAACTTGACGCCGCCCGCGAGGAGGTCACCGAGGGGCTGCCCGCGCTGGAACTCAGCCGCGAAGTCCGCTTCGATGGCGTGTCGTTCCGCCATGACCCCGCCGTGGAGCGGCCGGCCGTGCGTAACGTCAGCCTCATCATTCCCGCCCGCCGCATGACCGCACTGGTCGGCGCGTCCGGCGCAGGCAAGAGCACGCTTGCCGACCTCCTGCTTGGCCTGCTCACGCCCACCGAAGGCCGCGTGCTCGTGGACGGCGAGCCGCTTGGCGGCGCGCGCCTCAGCGCGTGGCGCAACTCCATCGGCTACGTGCCGCAGGAGCCGTTTCTCTTCCATGATACCGTCCGCGCGAACCTGCTGTGGGCGCGGCCCGACGCCACCGAGGACAACTTGAAGCAAGTCCTACGCGCCGCCGCCGCCGAGGAATTTGTCGTGCGCCTGCCGCACGGCTTGGACACCGTGGTTGGCGACCGGGGTGTGCGCCTCTCCGGCGGTGAGCGCCAGCGGCTCACGCTCGCACGGGCATTGCTTCGCCGGCCCACGCTGCTGCTGCTGGACGAGGCGACCAGCTCGCTCGACAATGAAAACGAGCGCTTCGTG
>JACXTT010011432.1_pt1 | contig 11878 bp, 12 predicted proteins | sample 9270951 | NCBI WGS metagenome assembly JACXTT01 (sample SAMN15532306, study PRJNA645909) | rock metagenome | isolation source: weathered quartz diorite | place: Puerto Rico | collected 2017-06-21 | reverse complement strand
ATCGGGCACGGTTACGGTTACCGCACCCGATACTGTTTACACTTATGATGCAAGTAAAGACTTTGTGGCCATATACGGCACACCTACCTACTACCTGATCGCTTGTAATAATACCAATAACGACAGTTTTTTGGCGCAAACAACGGTGCGCCCAAGTTTAACAACTCCAAATACATTGGCGTTGGTACAGTTTACGGGTGTACCCAAACGTTTGGGTTATTATTATATCAACTCGGCATTTACCAATGTGGGAGCCATTACCTTAACCAACTACAATACTAATGGCATAGCCGCTTCGGGGGCTTTTACGGCCAGTGTTGGCAGGGTTTATAACAATACCTATTACACCTTTGTAAATGGTAATAATTACCTGCTCTCGGTTACATTTAACCTGAAAATGAACAGCAAATAATCACCCGTAATATAATTAGCTAAAAGAGGCGATGAGTTTATACTTTATCGCTTTTTTAGTTTTAGGATAGTTTTGATTTGACGAGGTTTATAGTTAGTTTTCCTGAAAATATAACAGATGAAATTATTTTGGCTTTTCGTAGGTCTTTACGTCGTAGTTCTGATGGCATCGTGCAAGAAAGATTCGGCAAACAGCAATGCCAACTATTCGATGGTGCCCGATACCGGCTGGTATTATGCTCAAACCGGGACAATTACCGTTGTAGCGCCGGAAGGCACCTATACGCTCGGATCGAAAGACAACCTCAGTATCTATCATCGAAAAGACAATAAGAATCCGGAAATTTGGGTGATAGGTTCTTTTGGCGTCAATGGAGGGGCTTTTGAGATGGATGCTCCGGGAGCACTTGCTACAGGAAGCGCTACATTAAAATACGGTACCTTCAGCTTTCCACCACCACAAACTTCAAATTATTTTTACATGGCTTACTCCGGCACTAATTCAGGCTCAGTAACAATCAATTCGTATAACACCAACGGCATTGCGGTTTCGGGTACTTTTACCTTGAACGTTGGAAAATACTCGGCCAGCACCTACACGGGTTATAACAGGGTAGATAATATAAATTATACTATTACGGGCACATTTGATTTGAAGCTGAATCCGAAATAAGGCAAATATAATTTCTGCCTATCTTGGCTTATCATATCTCACATAGGAAATTATGCGAAAGATATTCTCCTTTTTCTTACTGCTATGTTTTTCGATAGCAGTTTCAGCCAAAACGGCACCACATTCAGGCTTTATTGCTGCGGGTAATTTAAAGGTACATTACCAAACAGAAGGCCATGGCCCGGCATTGCTATTTATACATGCAGGATACCTGGATATGCATTGCTGGGATAACCAGGTAGCTTATTTTTCGAAGCATCATACCTTCATCAGGATAGACCTGCCGAGGCACGGGCAAACTACAGGTGTAGATACATCATTTCAAATAGCGGATGTAATAAAAACAGTGATGGATAGTTTGCATGTTAAAAAGGCTTCGGTTGCAGGTATATCATTAGGTGCGTCAAGTGCGCTCGACTTTGCTTTAGCTTACCCCCAAAGGGTAAACAAACTGGTGTTAACCTCGCCTGGTTTAAGCGGCTGGTCGGCGGTGATGAAATTTGATGCTTTAAGTATGAAAGTATTTCTTCACGGCGATAGTATAGCCAAGACCAGGAATCATGATGCTATAACTGAGAATTTTACCGAAGTATGGTATGACGGCCCTTACCGCAAACCGACTGAAGTGCCGCAGGCAGGGAGGAAATATGTATATAACACAGCTTCAGTTAATGACATTAACGGCGATACTAACTGGCCCGTATTTGATAAGCGCGGCGCGGCTTTGAGGGCAAAACAATTACACATGCCGGTATTGATATTGGCCGGAACGCTTGATGTACCATTTATACTGAATGCAAGCCGGTATTTACATAGCCAGGTAGCAAACTCGCAATTGCACGTAATTAAAGGTGTGGCGCACATGATACATTTGGAGAAGCCCTTACTATTCAGAAAATATGTGAGTGAGTTTTTGAGGTAAGTCTACACGCTTTTAAAAATAGCGGTGGGTTTCAAACTCATCGCTATTTTTTTGATAAAGCCGTCAATTATGCGTATATTGTAGGGTATAAGCTGAAGCCCTGAAAACTAAGAATGCAATACCTGTTTTTACCTGCTTTTTGTTTTGCGGAGCGCATAGAGCGAAGCGCAAAGCGGAGGAAGAGTAAATTGAAATAATACCTGTTTTTACCCGCTTTTTGCGACGAGCCTTACAAACGCAAACCCATGTTAAGCATTCGTTATAAACGGGCGCAATAATAAAATGAATACCCATAAATACCCATGTGTTTTATAATTTAGCCGCCTCAAACTGATCTGCATGAAAAAACTGTTATTGCCACTGTTACTTGTATCTTCCATCATCGCGCAAGCTCAAAATAAATGGAGCGTTGATAAAGCACCCGAGCAATCGAAAAAGATAAGCTTTACTACCGATGAGGGTACATGGATGGATTTGGATGTTAGTCCGGATGGGAAGACGATAGTTTTTGATATGCTGGGCGATATTTATACCATGCCGATTACAGGCGGTAAAGCCACGCTGATAGCAGGCGGGCGCAGCTGGGATGTACAGCCAAGATTTAGTCCGGACGGGCATTTGATAAGCTATACCAGTGACCGTGATGGCGGTGACAATATATGGACGATGTATATTGACGGTACTAATAAAAAGCCCATCACCAAAGAAAGTTTCAGGCTGCTGAACAATGCAAGCTGGACGCCGGACGGGCAGTATTTGGTAGCACGAAAGCACTTTACTGCTTCGCGCAGTTTAGGGGCGGGCGAAATGTGGCTCTATAACAAGAACGGAGGCGATGGCATACAACTCACCAAACGTAAGAACGACCAGCAGGATGCGGGTGAGCCCGTGGCATCGCCGGATGGCAAATACATTTACTGGAGCGAGGATGATACCCCCGGCCCAAGCTTTCAATACAACAAAGACCCTTACGCGGGCATTTATGATATCAAACGCCTGAACCGTGAAACAGGCCGCATTGAAGTAGTTGCAGGCGGCGCGGGCGGCGCATGCAGACCTCAGCTATCGCCTGATGGCAAAACGCTGGCGTTTGTAAGGCGTGTGCGATTGAAAAGCGTGATATACCTTAAAAATTTAGATACTGAAGAAGAATGGCCTGTTTATGATAATTTGAGCAAGGATCAGCAGGAAACATGGTCGATATTTGGTTTATACCCCAACTTTGCCTGGACGCCTGATAACAAAAACCTGGTGTTTTATGCCAAAGGCAAAATTTGGAATTTGGACGTAGCTACGCTTAACGCGACCCAAATACCGTTTGAGGTAAGCGCCACGCAAACCATTACCGATGCGCTGCACTTTCAGCAAAAGGTTTATCAGCCTGAATTTACGGCAAAGATGATACGTGAGCTCACTACTTCGCCCGATGGTAAACGTGTGGCCTTTAACGCGGCGGGGCATATCTATATCAAAGATTTGCCAAACGGAACCCCGGCGCGTATTGACAGTGTTGCCGATATGGAGTACGAGCCTCAATTCAGTCCGGATGGTAATACGTTAGTTTATGTGGACTGGACGGATGAATTGAAGGGATCGATAAACACCATAAACCTGACCACCAAACTGGTAACGCGACTTACAGTGGATAAAGGTTTTTACTACTCGCCAAAGTTTTCGAACAAGGGCGATAAGATCATTTATCGTAAAGGTGTGGGTAACGAGACGTTAGGTTACTTTTTTGGAAAAGACCCCGGCATTTACATCATCCCGGCAACGGGGGGTACACCACAATTGGTGCTGAACAATGGTATCAGGCCGCAATTTTCGGCAGATGACAGTAAAATATATTACCAAAGCAGCGAAGGTGATAAAAAGGCATTTAAGGTGATGGATCTGAGTGGTGCCAATCAAAAAACGCTGTACACATCAACTTATGCAACTCAGTTTGAACCCAGCCCGGATGGTAAGTGGATGGCATTCACCGAGTTGTTCAATTGCTACCTTACCCCTATGGTGAGTACAGGCAGCGCGCAGGACCTTTCGGCGTCGAACAAAGCACTACCACTGAACAAGCTTACCCGTGATGCGGGCACGTATATACACTGGAACAAAGATAGCCAGCATTTGATGTGGACGTTGGGTCCAAAGTATTTTGTGAGAGATGTGCGCTCGGCATTTCCGTTTGTTGCGGGCGGTGCGGATAAAACACCTGCCATTGATACTGTTGGTATTGAATTGGGCCTGAAACTGAAAAGTGATGTCCCGGAAGGAAAAATAGCTTTTAAGAATGTACGCATCATTACCATGAAAGGTGATGAAGTGATAGAGAAAGGCACTATCGTGATCGATCAGAACAAAATAGTTGCCGTTGGCAAAGCTGCCGATGTGAATATTCCTGCTGATGTCAAGGTGTATGACCTTACGGGCGAAACTATTATGCCCGGCATTGTGGACGTACACGCACACCTGCATACCAGCCCCGATGGCGTATCGCCACAGCAGGACTGGAACTATTTTGCCAACCTGAGTTATGGCGTTACCACTGCGCACGATCCGTCAAGTAATACAGAGATGGTGTTCAGCCAGTCGGAAATGCTGAAGGCTGGTGTTATGGTTGGCCCGAGGGTATACTCTACCGGTACAATTTTATATGGCGCCGATGGTGACTTTAAAGCGGTGATCAATAGTCTGGATGATGCTTTATCGAACCTGCGCAGGCTAAAAAATGTGGGGGCATTTTCGGTAAAAAGCTATAACCAGCCACGCCGTGAGCAACGCCAGCAGATTATTGAAGCCGCGCGCCAGCTACAAATGGAAGTGGTACCCGAAGGTGGTTCGACATTTTTCACCAATATGAACATGGTGGTTGACGGGCATACCGGCATTGAGCATAACATACCCGTATTACCTGTTTACAAGGATGTTAAAACGCTTTGGAACGAAAGCAGAAGCGGCTACACCCCTACTCTAATTGTGGCTTACGGTGGCTTGTTCGGTGAGAACTACTGGTATGACCGTACCGAAGTTTGGAAAGACCAGCACCTGTTGAACTTTACGCCACGAAGTATTATTGATGCCCGATCACGCAGAAGACCGACCGCTGAATACGGCGATTATAACCATATCGAAATATCGAAAGCGGTAAAAAGCATTGCTGATGGCGGCACCAAAGTAAATTTGGGTGCACACGGACAGCTACAAGGCTTAGGTGCGCATTGGGAGTTGTGGATGCTGGCACAGGGCGGCATGTCGCCATTGCAGGCTATACGCTGCGCTACAATGAACGGGGCAAACTATTTGGGTATAGATAAAGAGATAGGTTCGCTTGAAGTGGGTAAGCTGGCAGATATGATCGTATTGAACCAAAACCCGCTGGAAGATATCCGCAACAGCGATAAAATAAAATACGTGATGCTGAACGGCAGGTTGTATGATTCCGAATCGATGAACGAAATTGGCAACCACGAGAAACCTCGTTTGCGTTTTTGGTGGCAACTAAACCGTGGCGATACGGCTAATTTGCCTTTGGAGAATACCGAAACTTATTTGTTTACCACCCAGGATGGAGAACAATAAAAAAAGAGCTGTAAACAGCTCTTTAGTTTGGGGTTTTATAAAGTCAATTAATTAGTAGGCGTGTTTGGATATTATTGCGCTACGGTAACCATAGCCAGTTTCTTGTTTTTTTGTGCCCTGATGTAAATTACAATACGTGTAATGATAAATGCAATGATCATAATAGCCCTTGTTTTTAGTTTAATCAACAGTTTTAATACTCAGGGTTTAGATTGTTATCAGCAACAATTATGTTACAAGTATACTGACTACTTCGTCAGTATGCAAATTTATTTGAAAATAATTATTCACTGGGTTAAACCTTTTCGCAAAATGATAGTCCTGACCTGTTTTTTAGTTAAACGGGCAATAATTTAAAAGGTTGCATTAAGCATAAGTTACAGATTTTGAGCAATAACAAAACCGCTTGCCCAGGCCCATTGAAAGTTGTAGCCCCCCAGCCAACCGGTAACATCAACACACTCGCCGCCGAAGAAAAGGCCGGATATTTTTTTGGATTCGAGGGTTTTTGAGGATAGTTCGTCGGTTGATACGCCGCCACGCATTACTTCGGCTTTATCATAGCCTTTGTCGCCGGCGGGTTTTACTGTGAAATGGTGGATCAAAAGGTCGATAGCCTCGATGTCGCTCTTAGTTAACGAAGCGAGGTTTGTATCAACCGGGAGGTATTTGCTAAGGGCATCGGCAAACTTACGGGTATACAGGCTGGCCAATAGCCCTGCGAGGGGGCGTTTGCCATTGGTTTGGCGCTCTTGTTCAATGAGTTCGGTTATGTTTTGATGAGGGAGCATATCCAGCTCTATGGTTTGCCCCGGTCGCCAATAGGATGATATTTGGAGGATAGCCGGTCCGCTTAGGCCCCAATGCGTGAAGAGGATATTTTCTTCAAAACTGATCATGTCGTTGGAAACACGGCAGAAGATGCTGTTTCCCGAAAGGGCCTCGTACCATTCCTGGTCTTTACCGGTAATGGTGAGCGGTACCAAAGCAGGTGCAGTTTCGGTTATTTTGAGGCCGAAGTTGCGGGCGGTACGCAGTCCAAAATCGGTAGCACCCATTTTAGGGATAGGCAAACCACCCGATGCGATGACCACTTTGGGGGTGCTGAGTTGCTCTTCCCTCCCATTACGGTCGAAGGTTACGGTAAAGCCCTCATCGGTTTGGGTGATGGCCTTTACATCGGTATTACACCATATCTGCTGGCCGAGACCGGCACAAAGCGTAGTAAAAACGTTGACAATGTCTTTAGCGTTATTGGTGGTTGGGAATAGTTGACCGAGGGTTTTCTCCTGGCCTTCGATACCATAGGTTTCGAAGAAGATGATGGTATCTTCTACTGTCCACTGCGCAAAAGCCGATTTACAAAAATGCGGGTTTGCCGATATGAATTGCTGATCGGTAGCATACATATTAGTGTAGTTACAGCGCCCGCCGCCGCTGATGAGTATTTTGGCTCCGGGCTTATCGTTCTTTTCGAGTATGAGGGTGTTTTTGCCCAGGTAACCGGCTTGTACGGCACACATCAAACCACAGGCGCCGCCGCCTACAATTATTGCGTCAAAATGGGTTTGTTTTTTTAGATTTGTAGCCATGGGCGAAGTAGCGCAAATATCAGAATTTGGAAAGATACTGTTGTTTTTAATTATCGGTTTTATACTGGTAGGTGCAACTTTCTTTGTTAGCAGGCTGATAGCGCCTAATAATCCAAACCCTGAGAAGCTGACATCGTATGAATGTGGAGAGGAACCCGAAGGTAATAGCTGGATGCAGTTTAACCCAAAGTTCTACGTTATCGCGCTTATATTCCTGCTTTTTGATGTGGAAATGGTGTTTATCTTCCCATGGGCAACGGTGTTTGGAAGCCATGAATTGATAGCCACCGACAAGCGTTGGGGCTGGTTCAGTTTAACCGAGATGTTTGTTTTTGTTGGGATATTGATATTGGGATTGATGTACGTTTGGGTAAAAGGAGACCTGGAATGGGTGAAAGGTAAACCTGTGGTACCAATGGTTGATACCAAGGTGCCCGCATCGTTGTACGAAAAGCTTAACCTGGAACAAGGTGCTTACAAAGTAAAGGCGTTTGCTATGGAACCGGCACAAGCCGAACCCCAACCGACAAGTGTTACTGCAACTGAACCACTTCCCGTAAGGAAGCCTATGTTTAAACCTACATTTAAAAAGCCGTCGACAGATGAATAACGAAACCATGAACCAGGGCGGTGATGTAATAGTTACCAAGCTCGACGACCTGATGAATTGGGCGCGTTTATCATCGCTATGGCCCTTAAGCTTTGGTATAGCCTGCTGCGCGATAGAAATGATGGGCTCGATGGCATCAACTTATGATCTGGACCGTTTTGGTGTATTTCCCCGTCCGTCAGCACGCCAGGCGGATGTGATCATTATAGCGGGTACAGTTACCTTCAAAATGGCCGAACGCATTAAACGCCTGTACGAACAAATGCCCGAGCCTAAATATGTCATCTCTATGGGGTCATGCTCCAACTGCGGTGGCCCGTACTGGCAACATGGATACCATGTGGTTAAGGGTGTTGACAGGGTAATACCTGTTGATATTTACGTACAAGGCTGCCCGCAACGGCCCGAGGCCTTGATAGGCGGGATATTGGAACTGCAGAAAAAGATTGAGGGTGAAAGTTTGAGTACGATGTAATACACCTCACTTATTATACCCATTCATCACCCCGCTCTGAAAAGGTGTCCACAACCCCTGCTCCACTCCTGCCGCTTTGAGGGCACCGCAGGTCCAAACGTTGCAGGTTTTGAGAAAGCTATAATGGCCGCCGGCTTCGTAAAAATTGTCATCGGTATCATAACCCTTACCGGGAATCAAATGAACTTTTCCTGATTTATCAACGACATAGCTTTGTACATAAGCGATCAGCCGCTGGTACTGTTCCGGGCTTATGGTTACCCTATGACAATACTTTGGATCAACCGCTGGCGCATACTTATCGTAGACTACATGCATTGCACTGCTATCGCGTAAAAATAATGCATGAATGGCTGTTGATGCTGTCAGATCGCCCCAGGTTGGTGTATTGAGATAAAATCGTTTGTTGCCCCAACCTATCTGTACATATTGAAAAGTGCTATCAACAGCTTTGAAAGTTGAGGGAACGAATTGCTTGCGCCAGTCGATGTATGCCGTATTTGCAGGCAGGCAAACATCGGTGTGTACTCCATTCGAACAAACATAAATGGTAACGCCTCCGGGAGTTTCAGTAAAATCGCGATTTACTTTGATGTGGGGCAAACTAATTGCAAACAAGCCCCATATGACCAATATCCCTATCAAGGTTAAAAGCATGTAAGCTATGCGGCGCAGTATAGTTTTCAGCATCGGGTTGTTTAGGTAAACAAGTTTAAACAAATACTATTGCATAAAAAAGCCCAAACCGTTTATGCGGTTTGAGCCTCATTGAATTGCATCTAATTACTTACCTACTATTAGTACGTTGTCGATACCATGTATCACACCATGGGGATCCATAATATCAAATTTCAGGAAATAGGCCTGGTTGCCTTTAGCATCTGTCAATTGTAACTGGTTGTCTTTGGTTCTTACCAGCTGAATTTGTTGGCCTAACAGGTTTGTAAAAGTAGTTTTCCCTTTTCCTAAACCTAACTTTTTGATGATATCAGCTTTAGTAAATTTGCCTTTAACAATATGTGCCTTTAAAACCATTGCCAGTTTTGCAGGATCACTTGTCAAACTGTCTAATTTACCTCCCGGCATATTCCTAAAAATGGCATTATGGGGTGCAAAAACAGTATATGATCCGGCCGCAGCCAAAGTAGCATCAAGATTTGCAGAACGAACTAAGCTTGCAAACTTGTAATAGTCCGACTCATCGCTGATGCCGCTTAATGTTACGGTTGCAGCTGGTGCTGTTTGTGCTGATGCGGTGTGAATAGTAGTTGCTACAGAGGCAGTTGCGATCAGCAACATTAAAAATAGTCTTTTCATGCGTTTTTAGATTTCTTAATAAAATAACAAATTTGTTACATTTTTTTTAACGGATTGATGGTTTGATTGTACAGACAACTAAAATATATGAAAGTTTAGTGCACATTTATTTGTAATACGAATATTACCTTGCCGGGATAATATTCAGGGCACATTTCACATTAACTTAACATTCGGCCATTTTATTTGGTTTGAAAATTCATACTTTAGTATCTTATGAAAAATTATAAAAAACTACTGCTAATTGTTTTATTAGCTTACATTCCTGCTCAAACTATGGCATGGGGACAGCTTGGGCACCGTGTTGTTGCGCAAATTGCCGATAGTTATTTAACACCCAAAGCCCGCCTCGAACTCCAAAAAATATTGGGTAACGAATCATTGGCCATGGCCGCCAATTGGGCTGATTTTATTAAATCTGACCCTAATTACAGGTATTTATCAAGCTGGCACTATGTCGATCTGAAAAGTGGAATGAGCTTTAATGATGCTTTCAACTACCTGCAAACCGACACCATACCCAACGCCTATAACAAGCTCAACTTTATGATCAAAGAGTTGAAAACCAATAAGGCTTTAAGTGCTGATAAAAAGCTGTTGTATGTACGCATGATCATCCACGTGGTAGGCGATCTGCACCAACCATTCCACGCGGGGCGCTCCGATGATCAAGGCGGTAATAAAGTACAGTTAATGTGGGGACCAGATCAAACCAATATGCACAGCATTTGGGATACCAAACTCATTGAAACTCAACAGTACAGTTATACCGAGTACGCCAATAACCTTAACCACACTACCGCGGCGCAACGTGCTGACTGGCAAAAGGCCGATCTGGCTCATATTATTTATGAATCGAACCAGATCGCTGAATCGTTATATAACGAGATAAAGGAGCCTAACCAAAAGATCAATATCTATAATTACACCTTCCAGCATATACACACTGCCGAAGAGCAAATGCTTAAAGGCGGAGTAAGGCTTGCCGGTATATTGAACAGCATATTTGGCGCTTAGTTGCTATTTGAAGATACCATCGCTGCTATTTGAGCTAGTTGCGATGGTATTTTTATTTACGGGCATCGTTTTACGATCCTCCACTTGTGGGTATATTTCTTCAACCCTTCCGAGTAAATACCCTGGTTATCTATCCTGTCTATCTTCACCTTTCCCGAAGCATGGATAATACTATCGTTACCCAGCATCATACCAACATGAACAATGCGGCATTCGGCATTATCAAAAAAAGCAAGGTCGCCGGTTTGGGCTTCCTGCAAAAAATCGACCAATGTCCCCTGCCCCGCTTGCTGCCATGCATCACGCATCAGTTTTATACCCTGCGTGCGCATCAGTGCCTGTGAAAATCCGGAACAATCGATACCGGCATGAGTACGTCCCCCCCACAGGTATGGTGTGTTTAAAAATGAAAGCGCCATATCAGTTAAACCGCTATTTACAGCGTTTATATTAATACCATACTCAGCATCACCTATGCTACAATGGCCATCTTCAAAAAACGGCAACGAGCTACCAAATGGGATATATATCTTCGAGCTGTCACTCAGTTTAACGGCTTCGGTAATAACAGACCTTGTTAGTACGGCGGGCTTTTCGGTCATTAAACGGTAGGCATCAACAGGTGCAAATTGCAGATCGCTTATCCAGCCATGATAACCATCAAATGTGGTAACTATCCTCACCCAGTTTTCGGCTCTCTCCATAAGTTCAAAAGTCTCACCAAATAATAGTTGCGATACCATCTCACTTCTGTGTGAAGCTTCGGCCCTTACGGGGATCATACCCAAATTACAGATACCATATTCCATAGCACAAATTTATCAGAAACTTTGGTTTTGGCCACAATATCAACAATACAAAAACCATTCACCAAATTATTGGTTTAGCCTTTTATGGAAACCAACAGATTATCACCAACCTTAGCCAAAGCCTTGAACGATCAGATGACCAACGAGGCACACAATGCTCAAATATACCTTGCCTACGCCTCGTGGGCTGCTGATAAAGGTTACGATGGCATATCCAACTTCCTGTTTCGCCACGCTAACGAAGAGCGCAACCACATGATGAAGTTTTTGGAATACATCCTTAAACGCGGCGGCAAAGTGGTAGTTACCGCCATCCCCGCTCCCGGACCCGATCCTGTTAGCGTGAACGATTGCTTTGAAAAGGTATTCAAATCCGAAGTGGAGAACACTTCCAAAATATACAACATCGTAAACCTCAGCATGGCCGAAAAAGACTGGGCCACCTTCAACTTTATGCAATGGTTTGTTAAGGAACA
>JACXTT010011431.1_pt1 | contig 11878 bp, 9 predicted proteins | sample 9270951 | NCBI WGS metagenome assembly JACXTT01 (sample SAMN15532306, study PRJNA645909) | rock metagenome | isolation source: weathered quartz diorite | place: Puerto Rico | collected 2017-06-21 | reverse complement strand
CACAGAAGTCGTGTACTTCAGCCCTTTAGCCAATGTACTGCGCAGTCGTCACTTCAGGTACTGTGACGTCGTGAACTTGCACAATCTGCACGGACGATACTGGATTTTGCTGACCGTACCGATTCTGGTATGGCGGAAACCCGTTGTGATCACGCTGCATGATGAGTTCCTGATAACAGGTGACTGTGGTTACAGTTATGACTGTCAGCGGTGGCGGGCCTGGTGTGGCCGTTGTCCTTTGGCAAGGGCAGACCCGCTTACCCGATATCCCGCCACAGGTCCGGATGCGAGCCGACTCAACGTATTAATTAAGAGATTGATATTTCATTGCCCGCGCAGGTATCCACTTCACTTGGTGTCGCCCTCTAAATGGCTTGCGGATCGCGCCGGAGAATCACCGACGTTAGGTCACTTGCCCATCACCGTCATTCCCTATGGTATTCCACTTCAGACATGGAAACCTACCGATCAGCGTGAAGCGCGACAGCAACTTGGTTTGCCTCTCGATGGTTCCATCGGACTTTTCTCGGCGGTCAATATCGAGGATAAGCGCAAAGGGCTCGATATCCTTCTCGAAGCAATTCGAAGATTGGGTCCAAACAAGGATTTGCATTTTCTCGCTTTGGGTCAATTACCCGCGGACTTTCAGCGGACTAACCAGACTCTTCCCATACATTGGGTGGGTTTTGTGAAGGAGAAATCTGCGATTGCCAAGTACATTAGTGCCTCGGATTTCACAATCTGTCTGTCGAGAGCCGATAATCTCCCATACTCTGCCCTGGAATCGCTAGCCTGTGGCCGACCAGTTCTGGGTGCCCGGGTTGGAGGGCTTCCCGAGATCATCGATCATTCCGACCTAGGCTGGCTTCTCCCCCTGCCGTTTTCTTCCGAGGATGTGGCCGAAAAATTTCTGATGATATCTGAGCTTCCGATGAAAGAGAGACAGCGGCGATTTATCGCCTGTCGACAAGCTGCGGAAAGGAAATATGATGTGCAGCAGATGGTTCAGAGATACCTGGAACTCATGAACAGGATACATCGGGAAAGCTTATGAGCTGCCGCCCTAAAATCTCAGTGGTCATCCCGTCTTTCAATCAGAAGGCTTATCTCTCCCAGTGTCTCGAAAGCGTGCTCGGCCAGAACTATCCGAACCTTGAGGTCATCTTGATGGATGGTGGCAGCACAGATGGGAGCGCAGAGATCATTGAAAGGTTCAAACGTTACTTCTATTACGTCCAAGCGCGACCTGATGGCGGCCAGGTCAGGGCACTCAACCGGGGACTTTTTGAAATCGCCACCGGAACGATTCTCACTTGGTTAAACAGTGATGACTACTGGGCAAGCAATATTCTTGAGGAGGTGAGCCAGGCTGTCGAACCTAGCCAAAACCGGCACATTGTTTGTGGGCGGTGCCGCTGGGTAATCGAACCGGACGGACAGGAGTGGGATCACCCCTTTTTTGGCTCCCGCACCCACGAACAGCTCCTTCGCTTTTGGCAGTTTGGAACTTTGCCACAGTGCTCCCTCTTCTTTCATCGTGACTTAATGCTCAAAACGGGGAAGCTGGATGTAAACGAGCTCCTGGCCTTTGATTATCAGTACTGGCTCCGGCTCACTCATCGGAAAGATTCCTTAGTCTACTTTATTGACCGGGTCCTTAGCTACTATCGACAGCATCAGGATGCCAAGACTATTTCCCAGCACCGCAAGAGTCATCAAGACCTGGAAAGAGTATCCCGCCAGTTTTGGCCTCCCTTGCTGTACCCCAAGGGCATGGCCATCCGTCTAAGTTACCGGTTGAGTAGCAGCCCTTACAAACCCCAAGAACAAGACCTGAAAAACATTATAGTTCCAAAACTCACAGAGGCCCTGGCCCACAGAGATTACATCCAGGCAGTAAGGACAGCTTTTTGGATGGGTTGGTACTGTCCGCATTCTCTGTTGCGATGGACGCTAAAGGCGGCGAAGTTGCTGCGTCGGGAAACGATCACCGACATTTTCCCCAGAACGAACCTCTTCCAGAGAAGTCTGCACCGAGCTCTTAGACGCCAAAGGGGGCCGCTCCTGCGCCAAGTCTCCAGACGGACCTTCAACATTCACCCAGCTCCGAAGCAACAGCCAAAGACTCGTTTGGTCATCGATTCAAAACTGCTGAGTCAGCCAAAAACCAGGATCGGTTTCTGCGCCCGGATGCCTGACAAACGGGCCTCGGGAGCGATCCTGACTTGCAAATTGGAAAGGCCGGATGGACGTGTAAGCCAAAGCTTGAGTTGGGTGCTAGTAGCCGGCGAACAGACTCAAGTACAGGCCGTTCTCGAAAACGGGGCTGAACGGGGCCAAAGGCTTGTAATAGAAACAGAGATGCTGCCTGCAGCCCCAAACAATCATTACGCCTCAGTTTTGGTTGAGGATCTCAGGTTGACGCGCTAGAGCTGTTATCAACATGCGGGTAGCCATCATTAGCCGCGAATATCCTCGGCAGACTCCCTGGGGAGGCATGGCGAATTTCTACACTCACATGGCGCAAGCCCTCAAAGTACAGGGCCACGTTGTTGAAATCTTCTCTCAAGGATTCCATAAGGAATACACGGAGGTCGTCGACGGCATTAGCGTCCACCGCGTCCAAGCGCGACTGGGCCGTCGGTATATTTCAGGAGTTAATGGAGAACAGATTCCGTTCCACCATTTCACTAAGGCCTTGGCCGACCGGCTTGCCCATTCCTTTCTTGCGCACCATAGGGAAACACGTTACGACGTTGTGGAGACCCACGATCACCTGGGCGTATCTTCCGCACTACCTTCACTGGACATCCCAATTTTCCTAACGGGTCACACGACGCTTGCAGTTTTTGACTCGATTTCGGGCTTCCACTTAGGCGTGAAAGGCTCAATGGTTGAGGTCTGCAAACAGGAATACAGAGCCCACCTTCAGGCTGATCGGATTCGCTTCCTCAGCCAGGATCTGCTGCACCGCACTTGCACCCTCTTTCCGGGTATCTGCCAAAAGTCCTCAGTAGTCTCTAATCCCTGTCAGATTCCTGAGACGATTGACTTAAGTGCCTTTGAGAATAATCCCTATTCCTTTCTCTTCGTCGGCAGGCTTGAGCCCCGAAAGGGAGTACAACTTTTGCCTAAGGCCTTAAGAATTGTTTGGCGACAGTTTCCAGCAGTTGCTGTCACGTTCATAGGCCAGGACATCTATTACAGAGTCGCGGGCTTGACAATGAGTGAGTTTTTGAAACAGGAGTGTGGAGATCGAGCAAATCAACTGGTCTTCCTGGGATGGAGGCCAAAGCCTGAAGTCGATGCGATCACTCAACGGCATCCCTATGTATTAGTACCCTCCCTCTATGACAACTCTGCTTTTGCAGCTCAGGAAGGAATGGCGAACGGGCGATGCGTTCTTTGCTCCGATTCCGGCGGGACGAAAGAATATGTGGGGGAAACTGGTTACATTTTCAAGGCCAATGATGCAGAGTCACTTGCCGCGGCAATGCTGACCTCCTTGGTAGAAAGAGAGAAGAGCTTCCTGCTGGCAAAGCAGGCTGCTGAAAAGGCGCGCCGGCTTTTCTCGCGGGAGAGGTTTGCTGGCGAGTTCGTGAGAGACATCCTGAGTTATTCGCGTGATCGCGGACTGAAAGCGACGAATGCGATAGCGAGCTTCTCAAGCTTGGAGAAATAGTTGTTGGCAGGAGTTTCAGACCTACCTGATCGAAGGTGGCCGACTTGGGAGGCGCAATGCCTGATTTGCGACAGAACTACGCGACGTGGAATGACCTCTACGGCTGGGAGCAGCAAGGAGAAGAGTGGTCGCACGCCTGGGGGGGATCAGAAGCCCAGTGGTATTTTGCTATCTATCCACGCATTCATAGTTTCTTACCAGTGGATCATATTTTGGAGATAGCTCCTGGATACGGTAGGTGGACCCAGTATCTGAAGAACTACTGCAAACGGCTTAGTATTGTCGATCTTTCCGACAGATGCATTCAGGTTTGCCGTGAACGGTTCAAGGCTGACCGCTTCATCGAATACCACGTGAACGATGGGCTTAGTCTGAGAATGATCGAAGATGGTTCTTGCGATTTCATCTTCACTTTTGATTCTCTGGTGCACGCTGAGTTGGATGTGCTGGAAAGCTACGTTCGGGAGATGGCTCTGAAACTATCTGCCCACGGAGTTGCCTTCATCCATCACTCCAACCTATCGAGCATTCCTGAGTTGGCCCGCCTGGGTGCTGGTAGTGCATCTCATTGGCGAGCTTCGAGTGTTTCTGCGGAGCTAGTCCTGAAAACTGTTGAAGCCAACGGTTTAATTTGCGTCTCCCAAGAAGCAATCAACTGGGGAACTAAAGAATGCATCGACTGTTTTACCGTGTTAGCAAAACCGCATTCCAAATACGAACGGCCATACCTTCTTCTCGAAAATCCTCATTTCATGGACGAGGCGGAGGCAATAAGAAGATGCTCTCAGGCATATATTTTCCGAGGCAACACATCTGATAAGTAAATTCCTCTGTCGAAATCTGCTACACTTCACTGCTCGTTGTAGGTTTTCCAGTCAGCTCCCGTGGCGGTTGAAAACGGAAACGGCAGCGGCGTTGAAGCTTAAGCCGAGAATCTGCTCGACATACAGATTCATGGCAATGCCCATCTTGCGCCAAGTCCTCTACGTGCGACGGCTGAACCTTTCTCTTTGAACGCAGATAACGAGACGCGCCCCGGGCCACGAGGTATCGTTTGGTTACTCGGCACTTAGCCAGCACGGATACTGGCGGGAACAAGCATGCGGCCGGAAGAGCTTAGTGTTGGATTCGGGAACGTCCTGCGCCTTTATCCTGGGAAAACCCCAGCGGCGCTGGCACAGCGAGAGCGGATCTTTTTATATGCGTTGGTCTATAGCCTGTCGCCTATGTATTCCCTTGAAATCGGTACCTGGAAGGGAGGAAGCGCCTACATCATCTCCGGAGCTCTCGACGACGTTCAGACCGGTGGCAAGCTGCTTTGCCTTGAACCTAATCCTGAGCGGATTGAGGTGGACTTGGAAAAGATCCAGCACAATGTGACTGTGCAGAGAGGTTTCTTTCCGGTGGACATGCCTGCGGAGTTCGACGGCCATCCGACCCGGCAACTCTTCGAGTTCTGTTTCATGGACGCTGACCACACTTACAATGCGGTCTTGGCACACTGTGCAGCTCTAGCTCGCTTCGTGAAAAAAGATTCCTATATTCTTTGTCACGATGCCTACAACCAACAAACCAGGGCTGCCCTAAAACAGGCATGTAGTGAGTTCGGCTACATCGACTGCGGCATGATTTCGCGCTGCTGTAACGATGATGACCCCAATCAGCTGTATGGCGGGTTCCGGCTGCTGATGGTGACAGACGTGACCGCGGGTCACGCAGGCTCGAAGAAATAGGTGTTAGTAGAGCTCTGGGGGAACATCGCTGCACCTCACGGTTCATTGTAGATTTCCTGGGTGTTGTTCAGCTGTGGAGTCACGGTCCACTTGTCACTGGGTCACGCGCAAGCTCGACGCCGTCCGCAATTCCTGCTTGCCAAGATCGATGCCGCACATCCTCCTACAACCAACATGAAAATGAGATGAACATGACCCGAGAAGAAAAGATCAAATGGGTCAACACGCCTCCGGCTTGGATGTACGAGTTTGACTTGGGGGACGGCGTCAAGACTCCGTTGCTGATAGGGGAGCTCCGGTCGATCCATCAAACGCGTGAACAGATGATCATGCAGACGATTGATCACTATTTCCCGCAGGGTCTCACCGGAAAATACTGCCTCGATATCGCTTGCAACGAAGGATATTTTGCCCACCTGCTCTTCCGGCGAGGAGCCAGGGTCAAAGGCGTTGACATTCGTGAGACGAACATCGAAAGGGCTAAAAAACTTCAAATGCTTTTGGGCTTCGACTCGGCCCGCTTGGTGTTTCAGTTGGAGGACTTTCTCGACAACACAGACGAGCCCAACACCTATGACCTGACGTTTTTCTTGGGCTTGCTATACCATCTTGAGAATCCTATGGGGGCCATTCGAAAACTGTATCAGATCACTCGAACACTCTCCGTGATTGAGACGCAGCTCACACGGCAGATCGCTCCCGTCATTTCGGGCTGGGGACAGACTGGAGTATCACTGGAGTTACACGCCAGCCTGGCGATCTATGGCGAACCCGATATGGACACGAATAATCTGGCGGCTTGCAATTCACTCAGCTTCATTCCCAACGCAGCCGCCGTCCACCAACTCCTATCCACTGCTGGTTTTAGGCAAGTCATCCAGTTGAAGCCTCACGCTGAAGCCAACCCGCAGTACCTCAATAACGACCGCGGAATATTTCTGGCTATCAAATGAACGTTGAAATCAGTTGTGCAAACCGCTGGCGTGATTGATGGGCTTAGGTTGGTTATCCCGATACTGAAAATGTTGTTCTTTATGTGAGGGACATGGAGGCTGCAACTTTTGGACAAGAAAGTCTTGTAGGTCTAAATCTCTTTTGCCTCACTTCTTCTCGACGACAGTAAAGATCGTGCGGTTTCTCCAGTAGTTGTCGTAGTGGATCTGGTAAATTTGAGCCTGTCGTCTTCTCAGGAAATCTCTTCCAAACTCCCATATCACAGGATATTCGCTGTTCAATCCATGGGCGCTCTTTGGGAGCAAAGGGACGTCATGTCCTTCGGAGTCCCGGTCGATTCGTCGGCGAGTCTCGCGGCCGTGCAGTAGTGGTACAGTGTAGAGGTGATGTCCACCCTGTTTGAGAACACGGTTGGCCTCGCTCAATGCCACTTCGTAATCGTGCAGATGCTCGAGGGTCTCCGAATGGACCACCAGATCGAAGCGGTTGCTTTCAAAGGTGAGCCGGGTCATGTCCTGGTTAGAAAGGCCATTGATGTCGATGCCAAACTCCTGGTCCGGGCGGTAGGTTGTTTGGACCAGCATTTCAGCTCTGCACATCGCCTGGCTTAGATCGTTTGTCTGATTGAGATGGAGAATGCGGACGTTTTTGAATTCGGGTTGGATTCTCTTGAGGCTCCAGAGTAGCATACGTACCCGTTTTGACATGCGACAGGTGAGACAGAAATGTCCTTCCCGCTCGTCAAACAAAACTCTTTCCCGAGCACTCAGGCCCCATGTCTGTGCCAGCTCATCGTCGATGATAGTCTTCTGCTGAAAAGCTTGGCCCTTGCAATAGACGCAACCGTCGCTGTCTATTCTGCACCAAGGGAGAACTCGTCTCATGGAGAGCGATGTGGGGCTACGAGGGAAGTTGTGAGGAAACGCGCCCTCACTCGTCCTTCGAGCACCATCTCTCCCAAATAGGGGCGAGGGCATTAGCCCTAGTTTTTCTTTTCCCCGCCCCGTTTGGGGAGAGGGCTCGTGAGCGGGGTCTCTTGGTTGAGTTCTACGTCACTTTGGACGGCTCCCGGAGGCGTCCTCCGGATAGCGACCGTCCGGCCAGGGCTAGCGCGGGGAAAACCGAAACTATTTAGAGGTTGGGGCGAAGCTCTTAACTGTGGGCTTCGGTGCGTCAGCCTTTTGTTTGACTGATACCTTTCCCTTAATCCGAAGAGATACCATCTCCTTGATCGGCTGAAACTCCACAAAAAAGGAATGGTCAAGAGGGCCACTGAGTTCTGAGGTATCCAGCTCAACGGTGATCTCACCTTTTTCCGCTGGTTTGAATACGGTCTTGGTTGTCGTGTTCTTCAGAAATGGAACGCCCCGAAAATAGAACTCTTCAATCTTTATTTCTTGTGCACTCTTGTTAACAAATGGGAATCGGAGGTTCAGCACCTTTCCCTTTTCGACCAGACCGATGTTGATGAGATCCGTATCGAAGGCAACCGCGGATGATTTGACCGGTTCTTTAGCCTTCGCAGCTGATTTCACGTTTCCGGCCGGCTGTTTGTCGTAGTAGTACTCCTTCATTTTTTCGCCCATCTGCGGAGGAATGTCGTCGGGATCATAAAACCACTCGTCCGAGACCAGCTTCCAGCGAGTCCGATCCGGTATATAGACCTGCCGAAAGACAGTCGGTATGAGGACCTTGAACGAAAGCTCGACCACGGCAGACTGATCGCCCTGCTCCATCTCAATATGGACGATCTCAAAAGCAAGAAACTTGCCATGAGGCTGCGACTTGAAACTGTCTCTCGCTTTTTCGATGACATACTGCACAGCTTTGTCAGTTTGGTTGGCCTGTACGGCCGTATAGAAGTCCGTCACTCTCTGCTTCAGCTTGTCAGGAATTTTGTTCTCATTTGCATTCGATCGCCGGGTCGCAGCGAAAAAGAAAATAACGCTGACAACGGGAATTATAAGTAGACCTCTAAGTTTCCATTTCGTATCCATAAAACTCCCCTTCTTCGTATCCTACTCTTTCATTGTTGCTGACGTATCAGGCGAAAAAACTGAACCCTGTGTGGGACCTGTTTCATCCAGGCATCTCAAAGGCCGCAAATTCACAATCGACTCTCCATCTCACGCCCCAGCGCACATTCTCCTTCCAAAAGATCTCGACACCGGATTCTACCCCGAAAAGGCAAAAAAAAGGCAGCCACAAATCTGTGGCTGCCCATATTAAGCAACTGGCAAACAGCGACTAGTTGCCGAGATTCTCACCCGCGGAAAGTGGAATCGCAGGCCCTGTCTGCGGCGGACCAGGATAGCGATGCGCCACACCCGCCAGCGGGGTGAACGTAGGATCTGGGATGATGTTAGCAATGTAACCCTCAGCCACATCGTAAACCGATCCAGCGTTGTACTTGCCCGTGATGAAGGCGAATCCATGGCCGAACTGGAACTGCGCAATGGCAATTACATAGCCCTGGAAGCCTGGAGCGATTGTAGAAAGCGAAGCGGCCCACTCCGCACCAGCGGGAACGTCGGGCGTGGTCAGCGGCGCGGGAGCATTGGTCCCATAGAACCACAGCGTGATAGTCCCGTGCTGCGGAGGCGTACCGTATGGATCCTGGGATGTATTTGCAATAGCCATACCCGAGTCAAACCCAACACCCGTAGCGTTGGTCAGGAACGTGAACAACAGGTTCGTCGTGCACTTGTTCACTGTGATAAAGAGGTCTGCAGGAGAATTGATGTACGGATGAGCAAACCGAGGTATTTCTGTCGAGGTCGGAGTATCGTTGGGCTCCAGTCTTGCCTGCACAGTAGCGCTACCCGGCTCAGCCGTGTCAGGATTATATGCGAGTGCGGGCGTAATGGTGAAAACTTCCGCATGAGCATCGGCATGAGCTTGATCTGCAGTTGTATACTCAAAAAGGGCATCATCGCCCGCAGCACTCTGGCTGATTAGCTCCAGGTGTGAACCGACGCCGTTGTCATCAGGCCAACCGCCTACGGGGGCTGTCCAGTCCAGAGTTACAGCTGTTGGCAGTGGGCTGGTTACAACGTGAATACGAATGTTTCTGTTGGCGCCGTACTTCGTCCTAGCATTGGCTGGAATGGCTGTTCCGGCAGCCGATGTGACATATTGCACGAAGGCACCTGCAAATCCCTCGGTTACTGTGAGCGATGGGTTGTTTGGAGCAAGACAGAACACGCTACTGGATGCGGCCACGGTAAGTGAGAGAGCCTTGTTGACCGTTGCAACGCGCACCACTGAAACGTTCACGAAAGTATTAGCACTGGAAGGAGCCGACGAGAGAGAAGCCTGCACGTCAGTTGCGATTGATTTCGTCGAAACATCGGCTCGCACCCCGTCAAGAGTTATTTCGTCTGTGGCACCTATGAGAGGGGTTCCTCCGGCGATGCTTAGGATGACTTGTCCACCTGTGCCAGTGCTCGCGACTACCTGACTGATACTCACAGCGCCAAGGGCGGCGGCAGTTCCGCCGAGGGTAACACCGGTACCTACACCGTTCTTGAGCGTTACACCTTGGTAAGTGACAGTAATGGTACTACCTGTCGTTGTGCCATTTGCCGCGACCTGTAATCTGACACGTCCCATGAGCTCGGTAACGCCGTACTGCGTCACTTCGTTAGGGTTGGAACTGACGTTCCAGTTAATTTGTGCGTTGGCCGTGAGTGCAAAACCGAGCAGGAACACAGCGCACAGCACAAACGATACTAATTTGGTTTTTCCTCGCATTTTCTCTCCTCACTTAGAATGTTATTCGATGAATCTGTCTGCTTTCAGTCTCGCAGCGCCTGATTTTGTCTCGGAGGTCTCCGAGACTGGGATACTTGAAGTCAACTAAATCTACACTTCCGGTGTTTGTTTAGGACCTCGTGAATGATGTGTCTGTTCGTTCACCTCCTAGCGAGCACTTCAAATTCCACCGGAGACCAGGTGATAGGCTAGATGTTTTCACACACCCTTCACTCCGGACATGTTGAAGACTCTAATCTATTCACCCCCTGTCTGCTTCTGGATGTAAAAACCGGAGTCCCTTTGGGCAGCTAACTCGTTAGAAATATTGCGAAATCGCAGGTACGTTAGCACTGCGAAAAATGGATGTCAAGATTTTTTTCAACTTTTTTTGGTTTTTGGAAGACCGATAACGCCATCTTAAATCAAGGGTTACAAACTCGGAAGAAGCGGACCAGGGTAGATGATTTCCATGCTCATGGGAAAAACTTTCGACCAACGACAGGTACAAAATTGAAGGCGAAGACTGCGACAGTCACTAAATCGTAATCAGCTAGAACATCGTCGGATCGTCTCCGATCCCTTGGAACGTTGCGTGGCTAAAAGATAACTGAAGACTCCCAGTCTTCGGGGTTGAGCAATGTTTCGGAAGACTATCACAAAACTTTAGGTCCAGAACTAATTTTTTTGAAAACTCCGGTTTGACAATCCTGATTGGGACCATTGAAGTATCGACAATTCTTCTCCGAGCGCTACGCGGCCCGAAGCATGTACACCTGTGCCATGCGGTGCGTTTCAGCCAAGAAACGCCCACGGATGAGCGCCGCTCCATACAAAACACGCGACCGAGTGGGCCTGCACTTCAGCTCCCTGATGAAATAAAGCAGGTCGCCCGTCAACGTGCTACGTTGGCGACAGCGACACCTCCTGCTCCTTATATTGAAGCTGATAAAGTTTGTAATAGATCCCGCGCTGGGCCAGCAATTCCTGATGGGTCCCGATCTCGCGAACTCGCCCCTTGTGCATCACAATAATTTTGTCCGCCTTCTGAATGGTCGAGAGCCTGTGAGCGATGATGATGGACGTTCGGCCTTCCATTAACCGGCTAATGGCGTCTCGAATCTTCAGCTCGGTGTCGGTATCAACGCTCGAAGTGGCTTCATCCAGAATCAGATTTCTGGGATCATGAGCCAGGGCCCGGGCAAAGGCGATCAACTGTTTTTGCCCTGTCGAAAGAGTGCTACCCCTCTCCTTAACTTCTTCGAGGTAACGGTTCGGCAATTCTTCTACAAATTCTTCAAGGTTCACGTCTCGAGCGGCTTGGAAGATAAGTCCCTCGGTGATGCCGGTAGTCCCCAGCCGGATGTTGCTGGCGATAGTGCCTGAGAAAAGAAAAACATCCTGCAACACGAATCCAAAAGACCTGCGCAATTGGCCGAGATCAAGCGTGCGGATGTCATGTCCATCCAACAGGATCTGGCCGCGCTGGATATCATAGAACCGCATCAACAGGCTGGTCAGCGTTGTTTTCCCCGCCCCCGTGTGTCCAACGACGGCGACCGATTCTCCTGCTCTGACTTTGAACGACACATCCTTGAGGACCCAGTCCCATTCAGCATCTTGAACGGTTGCCACTGCTCCATCCGGCAATCCGGCACTCACCTGTCCTGCCGGATCGCTTTTGGGATTCAGCCGGCTGTATGCAAACCAGACATGCCGGAACTCGATCTCGCCGTTGATGCCACTCAATTGCACT
>JACXTT010011430.1_pt1 | contig 11880 bp, 9 predicted proteins | sample 9270951 | NCBI WGS metagenome assembly JACXTT01 (sample SAMN15532306, study PRJNA645909) | rock metagenome | isolation source: weathered quartz diorite | place: Puerto Rico | collected 2017-06-21 | reverse complement strand
TGTTGTTGGCAGTTCTAGTTTCCACCAAGTTACGGGCAGGTGGGTCCCGGCATGCCTTCGGGCCGCGACAGCTTCCGTCGAAACCGTGTCGCCCCCTGGCTGTACTCAAGGATACCACCTGCTAAAGGGCCGTTCCAACCGAAGACGGGTGACAAATGGGGTACATCTGAGCACAATGAGGCTCAGTGACGGTTGACGGGAGGCGAAACACCTCCGAAAATTGAAAAACGGGGAATTACATGCAAAACACCCCTGAAAGATGGTATGCCGCCGGAACCTAACGCCATGGAACAGGCTGTCTCGCGCGCACTGCGCGAAAATCTGGAACGCATCCAGCGCAACTCTGACGAGCTTCATCAAGCCATCGGGGATGTGGTAGCGGCTTGCGCGAGTTCCCGACCTACGAACGCCTTGCCGTCCATGCTCCGCGCGCAGGCCTCTGCCGCATCGCTTTCCGCCGCGCTTGATGTTCTTGCACGCTTCGTAACCATCGCGCTCCAGCCAGGCCAACGCATGGCTCCGGAGCCTGAGTTGACGCGGGTTGCAGGTATCCCGGCACCGCCGCAAGCACCCGCTCCGCAGCGCCCTCAGCCGCAGATTCCCGCTCCCTTGGCTTCGAAGGCGCAACCCGCGCCTATCGCTACGCCCCCGCCGCTTCCAGAATACGAACTGCACGCGGAGCCCCCGCCGGAAGAAAACGAACCGGACATCGCCGCGGAGGCCGCCGATGCCGCAACCGCCGAAGGGGAATACGAGGGCGAGTTCGACGTCAACCGCCTCTCCACAGAAGAGCAGGAACTCCACCGCCGCGCGAATCGAGTTGCCAAAGTTTCGATGCAGGATATTAAAATGCTGCGTCCAGAGCAGTTGCGTCTCGGGCGCGAAAAGAAAGATATCTGCATCCGATTGAAAGACGACATTGAAAAAGCTCATCGAGAATACGACCGACGCTTTAAACCGATCATGGACCACCCGGTGGATTATTTTTACCGCTGGATGGTGGAAATTCTCGCCGACGGCGACCCACAGGCCCTGGGCGATTATCCCTACGCCAATCACGCGCGGCATCGCTAAGCTGCGCGATCGACAAAGCGCGCTCGGGCCGGTCCGGGGGCGCCAAAGGAGTCTTCTTTTGTTTCAAGCATGTGCAACGCTGCTTGGCCTCTGTTTATTTCTAATGGGCTCGATCGGTGTGTCGGCGCAATCCTCTCCACAGAAAAAGAAAAAATCCAACAAACCACCCGCGGTGCCTTGCCGCGCAGGTTGCAAGACGAATACTTCAGCGCCGGAAATCGCCGCGGACACGCCCGAAGACGCCGCCGCGCAGAAAGAACTCGCCGACCTTGCCCGCGCGTTGCGCACTGCGAGTCCCGGTGCCTATGAAAGGCTCTCGGCATTCGCGGTGAAAAATACCGCGAACGTGTGGGGTGCTCGAGCCGCTCTTGCGCTGGGTTACGAGGACTACAACAAGAATCGCACCGCGCAAGCCCTTGGCTGGCTGCTTAAGGGCCAAAATGACCCGCTTCTTCGGGAGTACGCCCTGTACTGGACTGCGCAAGCGAAGCACGTGCTCAAACGCGCCGCAGACGCCTATCGTGATTTACAGATCATCCAGCGCGAATTTCCGAATTCGGCGATGAAAGAGCAATTGCTGGAAAGCCTCGCGCCTATGGCGGTCGAGCTGGGGCGTCCGCAGGAAGCCATCGACGCGTTGAATTCCTACGCTTCTACCTCGAGCAAACCCACGCTTCTCCTCGACCGCGCGCAAGCGCTGAAAGCTGCGCATCAGCTGCCGCGCGCCGCCAAGGACTACCAGATTCTTTTCTACAAATATTCGCAAACGGATGAAGCCAAGGCGGCGGGAAGCGTTCTGCTACAACTCATGCACGCGCTCGGCAAGGAATACCCCTATCCCGGTGTGGAAATGCAGGAACAGCGCGCGCAGGCCTTTTACGACGCTCATAAATGGCGCGAAGCTCGCTCTGAATTCGAAAAATTACTGACCATGGTTCGCGATCCCCTGAATCCCACACGGCAGCGCGCGCAGCTGCGCGTGGCGGAGTGCCGCGTCCAGCAAAAAGGCTCTCCGTCGCTGATCGCTTCGGTGAAAACTCCCGATCCCGATGTTGACGGTGAGCGCCTCTACGCGCTGGCACAGGCCGAACGATCGGAGAAAAAGGAATCCGAGATGTTCGCGGCGCTCGATCAAATTGCTCAGAAATATCCACAGAGCAAATGGAATGAAGATGGCTTGATGGCGGCGGGGAATTACTACTGGGTGGAACTCAACCGCACCAAGGCCGCCAGCTACTACCAGCGCGAACTCGATGTTTTTCCCGGCGGAAAGAACGCGTTCAATGTCGAGTGGCGCATTGCCTGGGTCGCTTACCTGAATCGCCAGCCTGATGCCGACGACCGTCTCACTGCCTTTCTGCTCAAGTATCCCTTGTCTTCAAACACCGTAGATGCGCTCTATTGGCTTGGACGCAACGCCGAGCGCGCGAATAACCCCGCGAGGGCTCGCAGTTACTACAACAAGGCAGTCGAGCGTTTTCCGGAAACATATTTTGGCCACGCCGCGGCCACGCGCCTTGCCAAACTCGGCCCGGGTGAGGAAAGTCCCGCCGAAATCCTCGACAAGATTCCGCCTGCTCCTCCGCTGCGTGTTTTTGACGAGCCCATTCCCGCGGCGGCCTCGGACCGCTGGGCTCGCGCCCAGGCTCTGCGCACCATCGCGTTTGATGCTTCCGCCGAGCAGGAGCTGAAGAACGCGTTCTTCGCCACCGGCTCTCCGCGTTTCCTGGCGGAAGCGGCAGAGGCCGCCTTCGACCAGGGCCACTTTGCCGCCGGCATGGCCTACGGGCGCATCATTGTTCCGAGTTTCGACGCCCGCAAATTTGAAGACGTTCCCGTCACCATTTGGAAGTTGCTCTATCCGCTTCCTTACGAATCGGCGGTGCGCCGCGAAGCCGCGAGGAACAATTTCGATCCCATGCTTGCCGCGGGCCTCATGCGGCAAGAATCCACGTTTCAAGCCGACGCGGTGTCTCATGCTAATGCCATTGGATTGATGCAGGTGCTCCCGAAAACCGGCAAGCTCCTCGCGAAACAACTTAAAGTCCGTTATTCGCGCAATAAACTCTTCGAGCCCGATTACAACCTCGAGCTTGGCATGCTTTACATTGCCGGCCTCTTGCGCAACACCGGGGCTGCCGAATATGCTCTCGCGGCGTTCAACGCCGGCGAGGACCGCATCGCTGCCTGGCGGGCGGAGCGCAGCTATGAGGAAATCCCCGAACTTGTCGAATCGATCCCGTTCACCGAAACCCGCGATTACGTACAAATCGTCTTGCGCAATGCCGAAGTCTACCGGATGATTTATGGGTCCGGAGGGGCGGCACCTATGGCAACCACCACGGGCCGCGGCCGCTAGGGGTTCGCCTTAGACCCCCTCGCTACCGGATAGCATTTCATTCGACGGCGGATTTTGTTCCACCGAAAATCTGTTCGTTACGTCTAACACTGGGCAGGTTCAATGAATCCCTCTCAAACCGGAGTCGCTCCGCTGCAAGCCGGAGACATCGCACGCCGCATGCTCTCCGCCAAGGCCGAACAATTCACCGAATCCGTAATCCGTGAAATGACGCGGCTGGCCCTGAAGCACGGCGCCGTCAATCTTTCGCAAGGCTTTCCGGATTTTGCCGCGCCCGCGGAAATCAAGGAAGCCGCGCGGAAGGCCATATCCGACGACATCAATCAGTACGCAATTACCTGGGGAGCAAAACCGCTGCGTGACGCTATCGCTGAAAAATTCGAGCGCACGCAGGGTCTGCGCGTCGATCCGGAAACGGAAATCACTATCTGTTGCGGATCCACTGAAGCCATGATGTCGTCCATGATGGCCATCATCAACCCCGGCGACGAAATCGTGGTCTTCGAGCCTTTCTATGAAAACTATGGGCCCGACGCGATTCTCTCTGGAGCAACCCCTCGTTTCGTGAAGCTCCGGCCGCCGGACTGGAATTACGATGAGAGGGAACTGGCCGCCGCGTTTGGCCCGCACACCAAGGCCATTATTCTCAACACTCCGAACAATCCAACGGGGAAAGTATTCACCCGCGCCGAGCTCGAATTCATCCGCGACCTTTGCGTGCGGTGGAACGCTTTTTGCATCACGGACGAAATTTACGAGCACATCCTCTACGACGGCGCCGAACATATCTCCATGGCTCGCATTGACGGCATGCGCGAGCACACCATCGTCATCAACGGCATGTCCAAGACCTACAGCGTCACCGGCTGGCGCGTCGGCTGGGCCATTGCTCCGCCCGAGGCCACGCAATCAATCCGCAAAGTTCATGACTTTCTGACCGTTGGAGCCGCCGCGCCCTTGCAGCAGGCCGGCGCCAGCGCCCTTCACTCGCCTCAGTCGTACTACGACAAACTCGCTGCCAGCTATGTGGAGAAGCGGGAACGCCTGCTGAAAATTCTTTCAGCTGCAGGCTTCACGGTTTTCAAGCCCCGCGGCGCGTACTACATTATGACAGACATATCATGCTTTCCCGATCCGGCGCGTTTCCCGGCAGAAACCAGGGATGTGCGCTTCGCCAAATATCTCGTCGAAGAGATCGGGGTTGCTGTGGTGCCGGGCTCCAGCTTTTACAATGACGCTCGCGACGGCGCATCGCAGGTGCGCTTCACGTTTTGCAAAAGGGAAGAGACTCTCGCCGCGGCCGAAGCGCGGCTTGCCAGGTTGCACGCTTGAGCCGGAGTATTTGCTCACGGCATGTACACCCAACTTTGGAGATTTTGATGAGGTTACTCTGCTCAGGCTGTCTCTAGGCAGAACTCTATAGGGGATACCGGAGGGAAATTCCCGTGCTAGCCATTCTTGCTGTCATGTTGTTCTTGTTCACCTCCCCTGCCTTTGCCCAGGAATCCGGCGCCACCCGCGCCTTTGACTACAATCAGCAAGCCTCCCTCGACGTGCAGGAGGCAGGTGTCGAGCATCGCGGCGGGATTACGGTACACGACATTTCGTTTGCCAGCCCCAAAGGGGGACGCGTGCCAGCCTATCTCGTCGTGCCGGAAGGGAAGGGGCCTTTCCCCGCCGTCTTGTGGGGCCACTGGTATTGGCCGAATTCCGATTTTTTCAACCGCAAAGAGTTTTTAGAAGAAGCTGTCGCGCTCGCTCACGCCGGAGTCGTGTCACTCCTCCCTACCGGGCCCAATGCGCGGCCCGGCCATGTGGATGACAATTCTCCGTTAAATGAGAAGCAAGCGACCGATCTTATCCAAGCTATTGTGGACATGCGGCGCTCGGCAGATCTCCTTCTCGCCCGCAACGATGTTGACGCCGCGCGCCTTGCCTATGTAGGCCACAGCTATAACGCTGAAGTGGGCGGATTCCTCAGCGGGATCGACAAACGCTTCAAAGCATTCGTTTTGATGGCTGGCGGCCTGTCGGATGAAGTGGACATGAAATCCGACGAGCTCAAGCAATTACGCCAAAAGGTCGGTCCAGAGAAGTTCGACGCCTTTCTTGCTAAGTACGCGTGGCTGGACCCAGGAAAATACGTTTCGCACGCTGGTCCTGCCGTGGTTTTTATGCAGTTTGCGACGAAAGAGGATTTTCTCACTCCCGAACGCGCCCGCGCCTACGCTGCCAACGTCAGCGAACCAAAGAAATTCAAACTGTACGACGCGCCCCATGCCCTCAATGCAGAAGCCAGGCGTGACCGCATGGTCTTTCTTAGCGCGCAACTACAGCTTCGTTCGCTCTCATCGGCGCTGATGGACGCCATTCCAGAGCTTCCACAACCTCCGGCCCCGCCCCGGAATCAATAACGCAGCGGATCTCACCGTCTCCGATCACCCAGAATTTCCTACTTTGATGGAGTAGGGCTCCACCTCATGATAGAAGTAAATAGCGGGCGTCCCTTTGGCGGACACTTCGCCCCGAAATTCGTGAGTAGCGGGAGTAGCGGGGAGAAAAGTTGGATTTATCTAAATTTTATGTAAAATTCGGGCACAAAGGGTTAGGGGTAGGAGACTGACGGTCGGTTGCCCTGTGGTGGTTAGCCCCCTACCCCGCGAGTGGTCTTGCATACATAGACGACGTTTCCTCCTGAAAAGTTTCCTGACGGGCCGAATTTATTTTTCGCCCCTATGCTCCCAAATCCACTGTATCCAGATACCTAGCGACCCCTGCATTCCATTGGAACTTTTGCTGTATAGCTTCCTGCAGTGATTGCGCTGCCGCCGGTTCTCCGTGAACGAGGTACGTTTGTTTGGGAGGAGCGGGCAGAGCGGTTAGCCAGCGCAACAATTCACTTTTCCCCGCGTGAGCCGAAAATTGCCCCATCTCCACGATTTCGGCGCATACGGCCACCTCCTGTCCAAACACATTCAATCTCTTTGCCCCTTCCTGCAATGCGCGCCCACGCGTGCCCTCCGCCTGAAAGCCTCCCAGGATCACGGCATTTCGCGGGTCCGGCAGCCGCTGCGCCAGGTGGTGAAGCACGCGTCCGCCGGAAGCCATGCCGCTTGCCGAAATGATGATGCAAGAAGTCTTCACATCATTGATGGCTTTCGATTCCTCAACCGACCGCATGAGATGAAATTCGTGCACGTTTAGCGGGTCACCCTTCCCGTCTCCTTCCTCGCGCGTAAATTCCAGGTCGTGATCCTCGTGATGCCTCAAGTACAAATCCGTGGCGCTTAGCGCCATCGGGCTATCCACGTAGACCGGCAACCTCGGAATTCGCTGCTGGTCTTCGAGCTGCCGCAAGTAATACATGAAAGTTTGTGTCCGTCCTATCGCAAACGCGGGAATCACGATCGATCCGCCACGCTTCGTAACGCGGTTCACGATGCCGGCAAGCAACTCCGCCGGATCGCCTTCTTCGTGCTCACGGTCGCCGTAGGTCGATTCGCACAGCAGCACGTCCGCCTTCGACGGTGGAGTTGTCGGGTCCTTAAGAATGGGCTGGCCGTATCGTCCTACGTCCCCGGAAAAAACCGCCACGGTCTTCTTCCCGTTCTCCAAGATCGTCAATTCCAGGCTTGACGAACCAAGGATATGGCCCGCATCGTAGGACTCCACGTGAAATGCCGGGCTGATATCGAAGCCCCCGCTTCGCGGCATCGGTTTCAACAGTTTTAGCACTGGATCGACATCGTCCGGTCCGTAGAGCGCTTGGGGTTCCGCATGCTGGCTGTATTTCTTGCTGCGCGCATGCTCCGCTTCTTCCTGCTGCAAGTGCCCGGAATCTTTCAGCAGGATGCCCGTAAGTTCGATGGTCGCCGGATTGGCGAAGATCGGCCCCCGGTAGCCTGCTTTCACTAGCACCGGCAGCCACCCCGTGTGGTCCAGATGCGCGTGCGTCAGCACGGCATAGTCGATGGAATTGGGATCGACAGGCAGCGGCTTCCAGTTACGCTCCCTCAATTCAGTGGTGCCCTGAAATAATCCGCAGTCCACGAGCAACCGCTTCCCAGCAGCCTCCATTAGGTATTTCGATCCGGTAACGCTTCCTGCCGCGCCCAAAAACGTCAGTTTTGCCATACCCCCGCCCGTCTGTTGGATTGATCGTGCCGTGTCACTTTATCACGCGGCTCAAAACAAAGCAGGGCGAGCATCTCTGCCCGCCCTGTCTTGCGTTCCTGTTTCAGCGGCTTCTCCCGCCGTGGCCTTCAGTCCGCTGCGGCTGCGGTCTTTTTCGCGATCACGGACTCAATGTTTAGGCCCAAGCCCTTGGCAACACCGGTTCCGTACGCCGGATCAGCTTTGTAAAAGTGCTGAATCTGTAGTTCCTGGATACGCTGGGGAACACTTTTCATGCTGACCACGATATTGTCGATGAGCCTCTGTTTCGCGTCCGAGGCCATCAAACGAAACAGATTTCCGGGCTGGGTGTAATAGTCGCTGTCCGCGCGGTGATCGTGGCGATCTACAATGCCGCTCGCCGGCCGCGGCCGTTCGCGGTATGCGGGATCCTGTTGCGGTCCGCCGAAACTGTTCGGCTCATAATTTACCGCCGAGCCGCCGTTACCATCGAATCGCATGGCGCCGTCCTTGTTATAAGTATGGAATGGACACTGCGGCCGATTCACCGTCAGGGAATCATAGTTCACGCCCAGGCGATAGCGGTGCGCGTCCGGATACGAAATCAGCCGCGCCTGAAGCATCTTGTCGGGAGAGAACCCCATGCCCGGAACGATGTTTCTCGGTTCGAACGCCGCCTGCTCCACTTCCGCGAAATAATTTTCCGGGTTGCGGTTCAGTTCCAGTTCGCCGCCTTCGAGGAGCGGGTAGTCCTTGTGCGGCCACACCTTGGTCAGGTCAAACGGATTGATGCGATAGGTCTCCGCGTCCTTCTCCGGCATGATCTGCAGGCAGACCCGCCACTTCGGGAAGTCGCCCTTTGCAATGGCGTTGAACAAGTCGCGCTGTGCGTAGTCCGGATCCTTCCCGGCAAGTTCGCCGGCCTGTTCGCGAAAAAGATTCTTGATGCCTTGTTTAGTTTTGAAGTGCCATTTCACGTAAAAGAGTTCGTTTTTCGCATTGATCAAGCTGAAGGTATGGCTGCTGTAGCCGTTCATGTGTCGGTAGCCGTCGGGAGTGCCGCGGTCGGAGAAAAGAATCGTCACCTGGTGGAGCGATTCCGGCGAGAGCGACCAGAAATCCCACATCATCGTCGGGGATTTCAGGTTTGTCCGCGGATCGCGTTTCTGTGTGTGGATGAAATCGCCGAATTTCAGCGGGTCGCGGATGAAAAAGACAGGCGTATTGTTTCCCGTCATGTCCCAGTTGCCTTCTTCGGTGTAAAACTTCAGCGCGAACCCGCGCGGGTCCCGCTCCGTGTCCGCCGAACCCTTCTCGCCTCCCACGGTCGAGAAGCGGATGAACGTTGGCGTTTTCTTGCCCACCGTGGAGAACAGTTTCGCCGTCGTGTATTTGGTGATCGCCGCGTTGGTGCAGACAAAATGTCCGTGCGCGCCCGATCCTTTGGCGTGCACGACACGTTCGGGTATTCGTTCCCGGTTGAAATGCGCCATCTTCTCGAACAGCAGGAAATCTTCAAACAGCACCGGCCCGCGAGGTCCCACCGTAAGCGAGTTCTGGTTGTCGCCCACCGGCCGCCCTGCGTCCGTCGTCATTCTCTTTTTCTCTTCTGCCATTGATTCCTCCCCAGTCCCTTCACAGCGCCCCCTGGAAAACAGGAGACTGCAACTTCCCTACGAGCCTATGCGCGGTGCTCCTATACTTCCAATATATAGTTCGGATACGATGGATAGGCATTGCCTATGGCAATACGCAGTCCGCGGACTGCGTAGCTTTCCCGCTCTTATTCGCGAATCTAAACGGGCTGCGGGAAGTCCGCAATTGTCATCGGGTTCTAGCTCAGGCCGGCAACTGTCCCGACCAGGAACACAGACTCTCAGTCTGTGCTCCGAAGATAGAGGCTATAGATTCAACACCGCTACAGGCGATTCTTACGCCATAGCTGATCGGAATCACTTTTTTCAGCAACTCGTCAAAGTAACAACCATGGAACTCCACCAGCTTCGCTACTTTTGCGCCGTCGCGGAAACCGGCTCCTTCAGCCGTGCCGCCGAACAGTCTCACGTCTCCCAGCCTTCGCTCTCCCAGCAAATTCTAAAGCTTGAGGACGAACTCGGCGCGCGGCTCTTTGACCGGCTCGGCCGCTCGGTCCGCCTCACCGATCTCGGAAAAACTTTTCTTCCTCGGGCCCGCGCGGTTCTGCGTGAGCTCGAGGCTGCTCGCGGCGACGTCGTCGAGCAGATGGAATCCATTTCCGGGACTATTTGCGTCGGCGTGATTCCGACCGTGGCTCCGTACTTCCTACCGAAGCGTCTCACGTCGTTTTCGCGCAAATTCCCCCAGGTTCGGCTCACCGTCGTAGAAGAAATCACTCCGGTCCTTCTCGAGCGCCTCCGGGCTGGTGCCGCCGATGTCGCCATTCTTGCTTTACCCGCCCGCGGACACGAATTTGAAGCCACTCCGATTCTCACGGAACGCGTTTTCGCCGCGTTGCCCAAAAAGCACAAACTTGTAAATCGCCGTGCAATCTCACTTAAAGAGCTTAAGACTGAACCCTTCTTGCTCCTGCGTGACGGGCATTGCTTCCGCGACACTGCCGTGGCGGCTTGTGATCGCGCACGCATGCATCCGAAAATTATCTTCGAAAGCGGTCAGTTCAGCAGCTTGCTCAGCATGGTGGGCGCCGGCATGGGCGTGTCCATCGTTCCGGAAATGGCGATTGAAAAGAATTCCCTCTGCCGTTACATCCCGATCGCGGACAAGGAAGCAGTTCGAACAATCGGCTTCGTGGTGCTCCGCGGGCGTTCATTAACTCGCGCGCATCATGCTTTCCTCTCGCACCTCCGCGCTTCTTCTGGGCTCGCTTCCACCTAGCGTTGGTCTTCCTTACAGATGGAAAAACGAGAACCGAAAAATGGTCATCGGGATGGGCTGGTCGATTCGAGGTTTTACATACCAGCACGGCAAGTGGCCGGAGTGGGGAAATAGGGAATGAACGCAGACCACAGTTTTTTCGGGATTTTGGGCATCAACTTCGAATTCCGTTTTTCCGTTTTTTTTCGGGAATAGCAAGAACGCGCACAGCAGTGAGCGATTCGAATGGATCTGCCGGCCTTTGCGTGAATCATTCGGCTGCGCACGGAGAGATAATCCACCGAATAGCAGAGCGCCAGTGCAGTCAGGACAGCCATCAGAAGGCGCTTCGCGAGAATTCGCAAGGAAATCATTGTGATCTTGGTGGAGCCGATGGGGTGCGAATTCACCAGCTGTATGATAACAAAGGAGTTTTGCGATGCAGCCTGACCTTCTAAGGAATTGAAAAGAAAGGAAGGGAATTCTCATTGCCCCCTTAATGCCCCTCAGAAATTCTTCAGAAAAGCCAGGGGAGGAACATCTGGAGAGCGTGTCGTCAATGCAACGCGGCGATCCGATTTCATCGATTGCCCCTACCGTTATGCTCTTTTATGCCCTCCTCTGTAATAGTCACTTTTCCGATTACCGCGCGTGAGACCCGATGTGACCAAATTGTCGCCAAATCTGGCGTCTCCTCGGGATCTACATCATTTAATCTCTCTCGCACCCGACAGTCAGGATCATTCCCGCGTGGTGATGCTATTCGCGAATGGGTCACAACAAGAGTAGTCTGCTAAGCAAGGAGTACTCAGCAATGATCTCGATCCGTTCTGGTATGACGAGTGACGTCGCCTTGCTAAGGACACTGATTCAAGAATTTGCAACATTTGAGCGGCTTCCCGTCGCTATCACCGAGGAGCAGCTGCGGCAAGATGGATTTGGGACTCAACCGAAATTTCGGATACTGATAGCGGAGTGCGACGGTCAACCGGCGGGCTACGCGCTTTTCTTCGACTGCTATTCGTCGTTCCAAGGCCGCGGCATTTTCTTGGAAGATCTGTTTGTCCGATCGTCGCTTCGTGGGAAAAATGTGGGACGAGCTCTGTTGGCGCATGTTGCTAGGATAGCTGAAGAAGTTGATGGCTTCGGTGTAATGTTCAACGTCCTCGATTGGAACGAAAAAGCGATTGAGTTTTACCAAAAAATAGGTGCCACATTCTTGGATGACTGGAAAACAGTCTGCCTCAAAAACAAGGCGTTACACGACCTCGCGAGCCAGATACGGTAAAACGGTGTGCTCACTTCCGGGGGGGTGATACTCGCCTTACGGGAAAAGTGGCTACTAGTGTGCTGTCCCGTAAATACGTTCACATAGTCTTTCGACTTTAGCGAAGATCGAATCCGCTGTGGCGGTCCAGACGAAGGGCTGCGCTCGGCGGTTGGAATTCTGGACGTAGTGA
>JACXTT010011429.1_pt1 | contig 11880 bp, 7 predicted proteins | sample 9270951 | NCBI WGS metagenome assembly JACXTT01 (sample SAMN15532306, study PRJNA645909) | rock metagenome | isolation source: weathered quartz diorite | place: Puerto Rico | collected 2017-06-21 | reverse complement strand
AACCTGGAACGGTTAGGTTCGCCGCATCATTTATTTTTGGAAACGGTTCCGCCGGCCGAGCGCATGTCCCGAGAGGATCTCATCAAAGCGGCGAACATGTATTTCTCGGGAATGGAAAAGAATGACGGGAAGGGTGTGTATCCCTTCACCGACGACTGCAATCGAATCGAAAACGGCTCGCTAAGCACCAACGTTCCGCTGCGCGAAGGCGAGACGCGCCCGGATCCGAAAACCTCGAACTCCTATTCATCGAATTGGAGTTGTAAGGAACAGTTTGAATCGGGCTTGATCCATTTCGTGTGGCGGATCCACGATCGGCGATACGTTGCAGTGGATCGAGAACGTGGCCTCGTCTTCAGTTTCGCCTTCTTCGATCATGCGCTTGGTAAGGACCGCACCTACCAGGCGCCGGACGGCCGCACGGTGACCGGAGGTCCGGTAGATCCGTGGACCTGGGAAATCGCCGAGATGTTCAAAATCGAAAAGGGTAAGATTCACCAGATCGAAGCGATTCTCCAACGCGCGCCATATGGAATGAATTCCGGCTGGAGTGGCTGGGAGGATGGATTATCGAGCGGGGCGAGAGATGTAACGAAATCGAGTGGTCGTTGAGATTGGGGGATAAATGCGAATCCGAATGCTTATCACGGCAACTGTTCTGATGCTCATGACGCAAGTCGCCAATTCGCAATCGACGCAACTCAAGGTGTTAGCCTCGAACGGTATGAAGGCGGTGATCGAAGAATTGCGCCCACGGCTCCAACGCGAAGTCGGACGTCCTCTGGCTATTGAGTTCAATACGTCGGTCGCTACACGACAGCGAATTGAAGCGGGCGAGGCCTTTGATGTCACAGTGCTCACCACGGAAGTTGTGAACGACCTGGCGAAAGCCGGCAAGGTCGCATCCGGTTCCGGGATTGATTTGGGTCGGTCCGGAATCGGTTTCGGTGTGCGGGCAGGAGTAACGAAGCCGGACATTCGGACTCCGGAGGCAGTCAAACAGGCGCTTCTCAATGCGAAATCCTTGACCTGGGTCACCGCTGGCGCGAGCCGCGGTCCAATCGATCGGATGATTGAGAGTCTCGGAATCGCATCGCAGCTCAAATCGAGAATATCACTCACGCAGACTGTCGATGAATCTCTCGCAAGCGTCGTCGAAGGCAAAACCGAAATGATTCTCACGTTAACAAGCGAAATATTACCGGCCAAGGGAGTTCAATACGTCGGTCCGTTTCCGGAAAAATTTCAAACCTACGTCTCTTTTTCGGCTGGTGTGAGTTCGAAGTCTTCGGCGCCCGCCGCCGCTGCGCTTTTTATTAAACAGTTGACCGTACCTTCAGTCGCACGCGTTTATCAAGTGAAGGGAATGGAGCTTCCGATCCTCGGAGACTTCGGCCGGCCACCTCGCCCCATCAAGTAACTGGGGACAGTCCCCAATTTGGTACACTACGCGCCATGGGGCCATTTATAACCAGTAACAGGGGGTCATCATGATTAATGCGGCCATTGTTGGACTCGGCTGGTGGGGACGCACGCTCGTCGAGTCTGCTCAAGGAAGCGATTTCATTCGATTTGTTGCCGGTGCGACACGGACTGTTTCGCCCGAAGTTAAAACATTTGCAGAGACTCACAAGCTACGTCTCGTCGAAAATTTCGAAGGGCTCCTAAGAGATACAAACGTTCACGCCGTCGTGCTGTGCACGCCACACTCAATACACACCAAGCAAGTCGTCGCCGCAGCTGCAGCCGGAAAACACGTCTTTTGTGAGAAGCCCTTCGCACTCACCAAAGCCGATGCGGAGCGAGCGGTCGACGCCACTCGCAAAGCCGGAGTCGCGCTCGGTCTAGGTTATAACCGGCGTTTCCATCCGGAGATGAACAAGCTTCGCGACCGCATCCGTTCCGGCGCGCTTGGTACGGTGATGCATGTTGAAGCCACGATGACGTTCGCAAACGCGCTCCTGCTGAAGCCGACACAGTGGCGGGCGAATCGTGAAGAAACTCCTTGCGGCGGGCTCACACCGATGGGAGTGCATGCGATCGACGGCATGATCGATTTGTGCGGTCCGATCGACCAGGTTTATTGCCAAAGCTTCCGGCGTGTGGTCGAGATCGACAGTGACGACACGACGTCCATACTGTTTCGGATGAAGGGCGGCATGTCCGGATATCTCGGAACACTTACAGCAACGGGGCCGGGTTTCAGCTTTCAGGTTTTCGGTTCGAAGGGCTGGGTTCGCCTTGAAGGCATGACCCACGTGGCCGGTGCGTCATCCGAGGAACGGCGTACACGGCTGTTCGGAACATGCAAGTTTCAACCGGCGAAAGGCGATGCCGAAGTTTGGCAGGCAGAAACACTCGATGTCGGCCGCGTGACTTTGGATGCGTTCGGCAAGGCAGCGGGCGGCGGTCCCGCGTTTCCAATTCCCGTAGAAGAAATGATTCACGGCGCCGCGGTGACGGAAGCTGTAGTTCGATCGGCCGGGACAGGAAAAGTGGAAAAGGTTCCGTAGATTTGTGAGAGATCTTGTGGGTTTTATTGCTGCTGTTGCCCAACACAGCCGCGTAGCGGCAAGACAATTCTAGCCACGGGCGTAAGGGCGTGTTGCCCAAAGAAGCCGCGTAGCGGCGAAACAATCTTAGCCACGGGCGCAGCCCGTGGATTGTTCGGCGGAAAGAACCAAGCCTCGTAGGGGCGGCACAATCGATTTGTGTCGTCCCTGACGGGACTGGATTCCTCCCGCAATCGTGTTCCACGGGCTGCGCCCGTGGCTAGAATTGTGGCGCTCGCTGCGCGAGCTGGGTTGGGCAACAAGCCCTCAAAGGGGGGTAAAAGAACAGGGGGAGCGGTTATGAAAGCAACTCTGGCTGAGACGAAGGCGCATCCAGCTATAACCTGGCAAATGTGGGTGCCATGCCTGGCGATGGCCGCGTGTTCATGGCTGTCGTTTTTCCATCGCACGATATTAGGAGCCCTCGCGCCGACAATCCTCAAAGAAACCGGCCTGACGGCGCAGGATTTTGCGAGCATCAACGCGTACTTCTTCGTCGCTTACACGCTGGGCAATCCTCTCTGGGGATCGATCATTGACCGCGTCGGGCTGCGGCTTGGAATGTTTTTGGGTGTGACCATTTGGACAGCAGCAAGTGTGTCTCACGGCTGGATGTCCGCGTTCATCGGCTTCGCGGCTGCGCGTGCGCTGTTGGGTTTGGGGGAAGGCGTGACGTTTCCGGGTGGTCTCAGGACCGCAGTCGAATCGCTGCCCGCCACACGGCGTGCCCGCGCTGTTGCGTTGTCGTTTAGCGGTGGAACATTAGGAGGAGTCGCTGCTCCGCTGATTGCAGTACCGCTTGCTCTGCAATACGGTTGGCGTACCACGTTTGTGGTCTCCGGCGCCTTTGGAGTGGCATGGCTCCTACTGTGGGCTTACGTTTCACGTCCGCCGTTCCTTCCGAAAGTCGAGCACAAGACGACGAAGCTCGCCTTCCCAAATCTCGGCGAGCGCCGTCTATGGGCGCTCGTGTTTAGTTACGGTTTGACGTGCATCGCTCCCGGTCCGATCGTGACTTTGCTTTCGTTGTATCTCAGCGGCGGACTTGGTATGTCGCAAAAGGATATCGGATACCTGTTGTGGATGCCGGCATTGGCGTGGGGAATTGGATATTTCTTTTGGGGATGGATCGTCGATCGCTATGCCGAGGACAATCGCCGTCCTATAGGCTTGTTCGTTCTGCTAACGCTTTTGGCGCTCGTCCTCGGCACAACGACTTGGACAACGTCCATCGCCATCACGATGGCGATCATGTCGTGGGCGACATTCATTGGCGGCGGGTTTCAAATGGTCGCATTGAAGGTCGGTTCGTATTCGTTTCCGCGCGAGCAAGCCGCAATGATGACGGGCATCGCATCCGGTTCATTCGCGCTGGTAAACTACATACTCTTGCAGTCGCCGCGTATGAATCTCGGCGTGCTGTTTAATCAACACCGATATGCCGAAGCATGGTGGATCGTTGCGCTATGCCCCGTGGTCGGCACGATCGTTTGGCTGTTCTTGAGCCGGAAAGACCAATAAATAATGTTAAAAGCAACCAAAGGAAAAATATTACCCACTGCAATCATCGGTTCGTTACCGCGTCCGAGTTGGTACACCGAGAATCTCGGCACTCGCGCTTTCGTGGATGCGATGGCCAACAACAAATTCCGCGAGCAATATGTTGACGCCTTGTCGTGCTACTTGAAGGATCAGGAAGTGGCCGGACTCGACATCGTCACCGACGGCGATTGCCGGTTCGACCAAGACGTCGGCGGCCAAACCTGGACGAGCTATCCTCCTCGTCATATGACCGGTTTCGAGGCTACCCACCCGCAACTCGCGCGCGCCGGCGCGGGCGGGATTGGTTTTCCGCGCGGACATATTCTTCACGACTATCTTGAAGCGCGGGTCATGCCCAAGATCATCGGACCTGTGGCTCCTGGTGAAATGCAGTACGCCGAAATCTGGAAGGCCGCACAGCGTCTAACGCCACGGCCGGTCAAGTTCGGCACCGTAGCGCCGGAGTTGGTTGCATACGCCGTACAAGATGAGTTCTACAAAGATCTGCCTTCACGGATCATGGCGCTCAGCGATGCATTCAACAAAGAATTGCACGATCTCGCCGATGCCGGTTGTCCGGTGATCCAGATTGAAGACCCTCAACTTCACCTGCTCGCGGCCCGTCCCGTTCCCAATAAAGACATCACGCTCGATTTCATGCTGAAGGTGTTCAATAACACCGTGAAAGGGCTGCGCGAGAAGACGGAAGTCTGGTGCCACACCTGTTGGGGAAATCCATCGCAGCAGCGGATGTTTGCTCAGGTGCAATCGTATAAGCCCGCGCTCGAAGTTTTGAACCAGGTGGATGCCGATCTGATCACATTCGAAATGAAGAGCTCGAATGCAATGGACCTCGAAGCGGTTTGCAAACAGATCACGGGGAAGAAAATCGCGATCGGTGTGATCGATCACCACACGCTGCAGGTCGAGAGTCCCGATGAAGTCGCGGATCTTCTGCGGCAGGCGCTCAAGTATGTCTCGCCCGATCGGCTTGCAGTTTCTACCGACTGCGGAATGGGCCGCGAAGGGATGAGCCGCCGCCACGCTTTCTACAAATGCGTTGCGTTGGTTCGCGGGACCAACATCGTGCGAAGGGAACTCGGCGCGCCCGAAGCCGAGTGTCTTGCCGCGGATCCGAAGTATTCCTTCATCCGCACCCAGTAGGATTAGCCACAAAAAGGCACAAACGACACAAGAAGAATTTTCTGTGTCTTTTGTGCCTTTTTGTGGCTAATAATCCCCCAAACTTCGAAGGGGGACATCGTGGGTACACTTTTCTTTCTCGCAGCATTGTTCATTCAATCGACGTACGCGACCGTCAGCGGCACAATCGAGGACAGCAGCCACGCGTTGCTTCCCGGCGTGAGTGTGACTGCCACCAACAACGCTACAGGTGTTGTCACCAGCGTCATCAGCAATGAAGCCGGCGCGTACAACGTGACGAGCTTGCTGCCCGGGACATACACGGTCAAGGCGGAGTTACCGGGCTTTCAGACGAAAACTTTCACAGATGTTCAGCTCGGCAATGCGGCGCAGGTGCGATTGAACTTCACACTGCAAGTTGCCGGGCAAGCGCAATCAGTCGAGGTCACCGTTGCGGCCGATACGTTGCTGGCGACGTCGAGTTCCTCCGTTGGTGAAGTGTTGTCCCAGCAACGAGTCCAGGACCTTCCTATCGTCGGCAACAACATCATCAGCTTCTTCACTCTCATGCCGGGTGTCCGCATGAATGATGATGGCGTGACGGGAACGTTTGCCGGTATGCAGGCCCAAAACATCAATGTGCAGCGGGACGGGATCGATGCCAGCGGTTCGGCCCGCTATTTCCAAGCGGGAGTGCAAACGGCGACATTCATCAATCCGGATCTCGTTGGCGAAGTGCGGATCATCACCGCGCCTGTTGATGCCGAGATGGGACGCGGGAATGGGCAGATTCAGTTCCTCACGCGTTCGGGGACGAACCAGTTTCATGGCACCGGCGTCTGGAATGCGCGGAACAGCGCATTCGACGCGAATACATGGAACAACAATCGTCAAATCGATTCCAAGACCGGAGCTTGGAAGCCGACTCGCGCCGATTGGAACAATACACATCAATTCACGGGCAGTATCGGCGGGCCAATCGTCAAAAACAAAACTTTCTTCTTCACGCTTTTCGACGACTCCTTGGTTCGCGCCCGCACGACTCAAAATCAAATTGTGCTGACGCCGTGTGCAAGGAACGGAATCTTCCGTTATTTCGACATCTGGAATAATGGAAACGCGATCGCGCCGCGGCAACCCACGGGCAATACACCGACCATTGCGGTCGTGGACGGCCTCGGTAATCCTGTTCCGCCGGCGATAAACCCCGACGGCAGTTCAGCCAATGGAGTCCTCCGCTACGCGAGCGTCTTCGGCAGGATTCAGAACACACCCTCGCGACCGGATTGCTCCGATGCCGTCGTTCAAGCAGGGAGCAACTGGGATCCTTATCGCAAAACCATCGATCCCACTGGATATGTGACGAAGCTCATCGGCACGATGCCTCTGCCGAACAATTACGAAGTCGGCGACGGCTTGAACACTGCCGGAATCCGTTGGACGCGCAGAGAAGATAACGGAACAGAGGATGTGTTCGGCAGACCGGGCACACTCGCGCGGCAGCAAATCAATGGCAAGGTCGATCACAGTTTCAACACGAAAAATAAATTGGGCGTGGCTTATACCTACGAATACTCCCATGGCAACTTCAACTACGCGACGTGGCCGAATGGCTTCCAGGGTAGTGTGTTCCGCAAGCCGCAGAATCTGTCTCTCAATTTTGTATCCACCTTGTCGCCGACGCTTGTGAACGAAGCGCGGGTGGGGATGCGCCGCACCGGTTCCAATTCATACAACCCGGTGAATGAACCCACGAACGGTGCGAAGACACAAGCGTTTATTCCAAACTATGGAGGCTATCCGCTCGTTCCGGCTTTGGGACTTGGCGCCGTCAATTTCCAGACGAACCAAATCGTCGGCGGCGGTGCCACGGCCTCATATTTGGACACGACGGTCTTGTCCACGTACGGCGACAACGTGAGTTGGACGAAAGCCAAGCACGCTTTCAAAATCGGCGGTGAAATCCGTAGAGGACACTCTCTAGGCTATGAGATGGGTGGTTCCGGCGCTGTAGCAACCACGATCCCGAGGGCAGTCGGTGGTGACACGCCCTTCGCTCCAATATCGACCACCGCCATCAGCACTACGAACATGCCGGGCCTTGGGGGAAGCGCTGCGAGCGGAAATAACGCGACGATGCGCAACCTCCTCGACTTCCTCGCCGGCTCGCTGACGAATGTCACACAGGCATTGTTCATCCAGGATCCCAAGAAGCTCACCGCTTGGGAGGACTTCAAAACATTTCCATTCCGCATTCGCGACTTGCACAACAACGAAGCGAGCAGCTTCTTCAAAGATGATTGGAAGCTGACCAGCACGCTCACGCTGAATCTCGGCGTGCGCTGGGACTACTACGGCGCTCCGTACGAGGCCAAAGGCCTGATGCCTCTACCCGTTGGTGGGCCCGCCGGCATTTGGGGCATTACCGGTTCCGGATTCTCGGATTGGATGAAACCGGGCGTGCGCGGTTCGAATACGACGGTCCAATTTGTCGGTAAGAATTCTCCGAACCCCGGTATACCTTGGTACAACAACGACTACAACAATTTCAGTCCAGCGGTCGGTTTTGCGTGGCAGGTTCCCTGGTTCGGCGCCGGCAAAACGACCGTTCGCGGCGGCTATCAGATTACGCATCAAATTCCTCAGTCGGCTAATACGTTGTCCTTCGAGGTAATCGTCCCCGGCAGCGCGAACAACGCGCTATATCAAGGCGACAGCAACAACCCGTATCTGGACCTGGCGAGAATGGCATCGATCATACCGCTCAACAACGGCATTCAGCCGATGCAGCCGGTTCCAACCAGCGATCGAACGCAAACGATCTATAGTCCGATCACGGGAACGGTATCGCCCTACACCCAGAACTTCACGCTGGCAATCACGCGCAGCGTGCGTTCGAACATGACGGTCGATTTGCGATATGTTGGAACGTTGGCGCGAAAGCAGTGGAATCCCGCATTCAACATCAACGTTCCGAATTTCCTCTACAACGGATTGAAGGACGCCTTCGATGCGGCCAGAGCGGGCGGCGAGTCTCCGTTGCTGGACAAAATCTTCAACGGAATTAATTTGGGAAGCGGGGTAATCGGTCAGAGCCTTACGGCCGGGACGTTCCTTCGAACGGATAGCCGATTCAACTCGAATCTCGCGAATGGAAACTATTCTGCCCTCGCGAACACACTCAACACGCTGAGCTATACGACAGCGCAAAATTCCAATTTGCCGGCCGCTGTCGGCAATGGCGCAGTGCTGAGAGTGAATGGATTTCCTGAAAACTTCATCGTTGCCAATCCGCAGTTCGGCCCGGTGAATCTCGTTACGCAGGATTACAGCAACAACTATCATTCATTCGAAGCGCAGTTCACACTGCGGCCTACGCACGGTGTCTACCTCCAATCCACATACACTTGGAGCAAAAATCTTGGGACAGCCGGCGGTTTCGGACTCGGACCGACTTACACGAACCCGATAAATCGTCATGCCGATTACTCGGTGCAATCGGATACCCGAGTCCACGATTTGCGTACCAACGGAACGTTCTCGCTGCCGTTTGGGCCCAACAAGCTTTTCTTCGGCAAGACATCGGGCGCCGTTGCGCGCGTTATCGAAGGTTGGCAGGCCGGCTGGATCGTGAATATCAACAGCGGCGCACCGCTGAATGTGACGGGAAACACATCGCTCTACGCCATCGGAAGACCAGATCTCGTGGGACCGTTCCCGACGAAGGGCGGGCAGGTTACGTTCAACGGGACTCCGACGGCGATGGGATCGTACTGGTCTCCGGGAAGCTTCACGACCGTGAAGGATCCGCAATGTCTCAATTCGGCGATCGTCGCCGTCAGTTTGCAGTCATCCTGTACGCTGAACGCGATTGCAGACGCGAAGACTCAGCAAGTCCTTCTTCAAAATGCCTTGCCTGGAGGGTATCCGACAATGGGGCTTGGTTCGATCATTGGGCCAGGACGATGGCGCTTTGATGCGAATATCAGCAAGGCCATCCGTTTAACCGAAGCGAAGACGCTTCAGTTCCGGTTAGACGCGACGGATGTGTTGAATCATCCCGAGCCGGGGGCATTGAGTCTGAATTTGACGGGCGCTGCCGCGAGTAACTTCGGGTTGATCTCGGGTAAGTCAACTTTGCATCGTCAGCTGCAGGCGCAGCTGCGATTCAACTTCTAAGGAACACAAAGGCACGAAATTCCGGGACGGTTGCGTCGTTTCCCTAATTCGAAAACCAGAATTAGGGAAACGACGCAACCGTCCCGGAATTTCGTGCCTTTGTGCCTTGGTATTTCCTACAACAGTTGTCCCTGCACCCACTCGAGTTCCTTGCAGACGTAATCGACGATGTTTCCCGTCTTCAAGCTGTCGGGTAAAACGTCCCACGTGTAGGTTTCGATTTCGAGCTGGCGAGAAACCGGATTCGCCTTGTGGAACTTCAGCGCGTCTTCGATAGCGAACCGTGTCGTACGGAATGCTCCGAGATCGTCGAGAAACACTGGAACGTGGATATGCGTCCGCCATTCGCGCGGGCCGGGATTCGCCTTCCACGCGGCGAAAGCATCTTCGAGGTTGAGGAACATCGTAAACTTCCCGTCCTTTTTCTCGAGCGTCTGCGTCAGATAGATCGTTTGAGCGTAACGATGCAGCACATCGATGACTTTTTCATTCACCTCGGGCACATAGATTGCAGCAGCCTCTTGAAGTTTGAACACCGGAATCCCGGCATCCACCAATTTTTGCAATGATGCCGAACTGGTCTCGTACTCGACCGCCTGATGACAAATGTCGAACACCGTTCCGATATGGCGCCGCAGCGCGGAGTGCGCTTCGGAAATGGGAATACCTGCAAGCTTTGCCAGCCGGGCCGCCGACTTGCCCGAATACAAATGGTTCTTGAAGTAATCGACGGTTTCGTCTGTCGTTTCGAGAAAGCAGTACGGCTCGGGCTCGAGCGCCAGGCCGACTGTGCGGCCTGAGCGTTCTTTCAATTCAACAAGGTGTGCCGCGACACGAAGGATGTGTTCCGTAAAGGCGTCGACGACGTCAGGTCCCGTTACGCGCGGCTTGAAACCGAGCGGCGGGCTTTGAATCGAAGGCGTTGTTCCTTCGGGCGCTACATCAGCCAGAACCTCAGCGACGTTGATGGTGTATTGGGTTCTTTCGTCGGTGCGCCAGTCCGGTTCATAAACTTGTTCCTTGACGATTCGTCCTTTGAACGGACCGTACGGGAATGCATTGACCGTGTAGAGATACATATCGTTGTCATCGAGAAACTTCTTCAGCTTCTCGCGTTCAGTCCGATTGCTGACGAGCGTTTTCGCCGATTCCGCAGCCAGCCGCAGCGAAACGCCAAAGCGCTCTTTTGGCGCGATGCGCTCTTTTACTTTTGGAACATAAGTGGTGAGGCTGTTCCAGATTTCATCCCAGTTGTCGCCGGGATGAACCAGTGTTGAATATGTAAGATGACCGAGACCCTTACCCAGATCCATAATGTTTTACTCCTGATCAGCCGCAGATTACTGAATTACGCCAATCCGTCTTCATTCCAAGCCGCAAGCGCGTGCTTGTTCGCGCGCGAGCACTGCTTGATCTTTGTCACCGTCGCCGTGCGCAATCGCGCCCAAGAGCCGTTCGCGGTAGACATCCAAGGTTGGCAGAGGAACGCGAGCAAGATCCGCAGCCGCTAGTATAAGGTTGGCGTCTTTCAAACCGACTTGAACGGGAGACCCGACTTTTTCGAAGGTCTCATCGACCATCGTTTTACCGTAGCCCTTGTAAGCGGGCGCTCCTGCGAACAGCCCGTCCGTCATGACGTCGTACATAACCTGCGGTACAACGCCGTATTTGCGGACGAGCGAAAACGCTTCGGCTTGAGCAACAATAGCAGCGCCGAGGACAAGATTGTTGGCCAATTTGATGGCCGTCGCAGACTCGGGTTGCAAGCCGGCTTCAAATGTTCGGCGTCCCATCAACTGAAGCAACGGCTCGCATCGCCGCACAGCGTCGACTGGACCTGCAGCCACGATGCCGAGCTGGCCTGACGCCGCCAGATCAGGACGCCCGAGAACCGGCGCCGCCACCAGCACTTGATTAGCTTTCGTGTGAGCAGCCGCGAGAGTTCTGATCGCTGCGACACCATATGTTCCCATCGCCAGATGAATGGCGCCTGCAGAAAGTGAATCCCGCAAGCCGCCGGCGCCCAGGACAACTTCGGTCACGGTCGCATCGTCAAGCAGCATCGTGATCACGGCGTCGCATGCCTTTGCAAGATCTGCAACCGATGAAGCCACGCGCGCGCCTGCCACGGCGAATTCTGCCGTTGCCTCTCGCACGACATCGTAAACGGCTAGATTATGCCCACCACCGAGGATGCGGTGTGCCATTCCTTTACCCATGCGTCCCAAACCAATGAAACCAACCTTCATTACGGCGATACACCCCTCCTGCGAAGAGCTCGGCTTTGCACAAAAAGTCGATCGCAAGTGCATTCCCCTCCTCGTGAGGAGGGGTGGACTGGGTGGTGGCCGACATGTTATGCTTCGGAGTACGCCCTCGTAACACGCATTGTGAGACACAACCGCTTCTGCTGCGAGAATGACGGGTGTTTCCATTTTTTGATTCCGCCGTAATCTTCCCTTCT
>JACXTT010011428.1_pt1 | contig 11881 bp, 7 predicted proteins | sample 9270951 | NCBI WGS metagenome assembly JACXTT01 (sample SAMN15532306, study PRJNA645909) | rock metagenome | isolation source: weathered quartz diorite | place: Puerto Rico | collected 2017-06-21 | reverse complement strand
TGGCGGCGGTCTTTTCAGCTTGCGAAACAGCCAAGGCTGAAAGGGGGTTGGCAGCGGCAAAGGCAGCGGTGCCGGCCACGGTTGACTTTAGAAAATCTCGGCGAGTGATGCCACGACAACACTCGCAATCGCCGGTAGGGATAGGCTGGGTTGTCATGCCCTCAATGTAGCACCGCCGAAACCGGAGACAACGGCGAAAGTGGCTCCCGAATGGCGTATTGATTCAACCAGCACAAATCTTCTCCCTTGCCCCGCGAGGAACGAGTGGGGAGAGGGGGTTCAATCACATGGGCCTCGTCTCCAGGGAACCCGTCACGGCTCCGATATTTGAGTTAACAGGCCGCAGATCCTCGATATTGAACTGGCGGGCCAGCTCCCTGATTACGTGCCCGTCCCCGCCCAGCCTACTCGGACTTTTTCGTCTTCTCCTCGTCGGGTTTTAACGCCGGCGGTTTGATGCCCATTCCGATCAGCCCATCCAGTGAGGCGGGTGGATAGCGCAGCAGCGGCCACAACCGGCGCAGTGCCGGCATCGTGCTGGCCGTCCGTTCGTAGTCGGCGTCCTCGACGCGGGCATGGCCGACGATCGTGAAATGAGATATCTGCCCGGCTTCAACCCGCGGCGGCAATTTCACTTTCAGCGTAGTCTCATTCTTCTTTTCCGCGATGACGTTGTTGGTCAAAACGAAGTCCTCGCCGAGACCCGCCAGCGACAACGCAATAGGGCCGTCGAATTCCCGGCGGGCGGCGCTGATTTTGAGTTCAAAACTCCCGTCACTGGCTGCCTCAACCTTATTGGTTTCGAGGTTGAGGACAAAACCCGCGTGGAACGGCTCGACTTCGATGCGATAGGCGTAATCGGGTGCACCCCCACGGTTGAGTTCCTCGACGAAGAGACGGTATGTTCCTGCCTCGTTGAATTTGTTGGTGAGCGTCCCTTCGTTCGCGCCGGAGATGTCAGCCTCGGCGAGTTGTTTTCCTTCGGCGTTGAACAGTCGCATGAACAAATCGCACGGCGAACCGAGGCTGCGGGTCCTGCCGGAGAAGACCAGCCGCTGTCCCTGGCTGGCGGAAAACTCGAACCAGTCGCGGTCCTTGGGTTTCGCGAAGCGCCCATTGACAACGGATGGAATGGGAATCTTTGTTGCCGTTTCCGGTGTCTCGTTCGGCTCGGTTTCCGTTACCTCCGGCAGCCGGCTGGTCGCAAGCGTGACAAAGCCGCGGGCTTGGCCGCCGGGGAACCTTGTGTCTAATGGAACGCAGGTCGCTTCTTCCGGAATGAGCAGATTGACCGGACGCACGCCATCGACGGCGCGTCCAACGAAAGTGAGTTTGGCGGATGCGCCTTGGCGGGCGCCCAGCGGGAAGGGCGCGCTGGCGAGCGGAAAATCCCCCACGCGCAGGCGGTAGCGATATTTCGGGCCGCCTTGATAACCAATGTCGCGCAGCTCGATGACGTATCGCCCCGTCGCCGGACAGGTGAACCGAAGGCGGGAGTCGGACCCGGCTGCCGGGTCATCGTCGCAATAGGCCAGTTCTTTGCCCGCGTCATTGAGCAGCCGCACGACCGGATCGAGCGGCGAGCCCAACCGGTTCGCCACCACCTCGACCGATACGCGTTGGCCTTTCTTGGCTTTAAACGTGTAGTAGTCGAGGCTCAACTCCTCGCAATGGCCATCGACGGCCACGGGCAGTTTGAGTTCCTGAGCCGAGGCGACGGCTTTGTTCGTCCCGCTTTCCGGGACGCTTGGCAAGTCGTCAATCATGACCAGGTGCAGGTTCGAAAGGCCGTTCGTCGTGGCCAACTGCACCGCGCCGATGCCGACGGGGAAATTCTTCGGAACGGACAACCGGAAAGCAATTCCGCTGGAGCCGGGGTCGTTGGTCTGGCCGGACGTAACGCGGCTTACCTGCGCGGGGAAACCGGTCCAGAGTTCTGTCGCCCCGTTCAATTTATCGCCGAAGCAAGTCACGATGGTGGTCTTGCCGGGCGCGAGAGCAGAGGGAACGGTGTGATCCAAGACCGGGCTTTGGCCACTGCAATGGATATCGATGAGGCTGAGAACCAGGGCGCTGAAAACCAGGTTTCTCACACGCCTCAGGCTCACGCAATCACGTCCATCACGGGTTTGCCTTCGGAGATCAGCACGGGGCGATTGCCCACCGCCCGCACCTCCGTGCGCGGATCAATGCCGAGCAGATAAAAGATCGTCGCGGCAAGATCGTCCGGGCGGACCGGATTCTCGGCCGGATACATTCCGTTCTTGTCCGAGGCGCCATAGATGAAACCGCGTTTGACGCCGCCGCCGGCCAGCAGCGTGGTATAACACTGCGGCCAGTGATCGCGGCTGGCGTTCTCGTTGATCTTCGGGGTGCGCCCGAACTCGCCCATCCAGACCACCAGCGTTGTCTCGAGCAGTCCGCGCGAGTCGAGGTCGGCCAGAAACGTTGGCAGCGTCCAGTCGGTCAGCGGCAGATGATACTGCTCGATGATCGGATACATCCGCGTGTTGTTGAACCCGTGCGTGTCCCACCCGCCCTCGGTCGTGCTCTGCCCGCCGATGTTGCCGGAGAAGTAAACCGTGACGAACTTGACGCCGGCCTCAACCAGCCGCCGGGCGAGCAGGCAGCTCTGCCCATAGGTGTTGCGGCCGTAATCCTCGCGTAATTTGTCCGGCTCCGCGGAGAGGTCAAACGCTTTGCGCAATCGCTCCGAATTCAGCATCGCCAAAGCCTTCTCGTAATAGGCGTCGAGGCCGCGCGCGGCGGCCGAGATGTCCAACAGGCGCGCCTGTTCGTCGATGAGCTTCTGGAGTTCGCGGCGTTGCTCGAGTCGTTCGTAAGTGAGGTTCGCGGGCAGGCTCAACTCGGGCAGCTTGAAATTCGGGCTGTTTGGATCCTGCGTGAACAGCAGAGGATCGTGTTCCTTGCCCAGGAAACTGGCGTGTTGGCCGGGAGTCACCGATCCGTCACGGATGACATACGGAAAAGCGACGTGGGTGGGGATTTCGGCGGTGCCGGACGCAAGTTTGTCCACGACGCAGCCGTAGGCCGGAAAGAGGTCGAGCGAATCGCGGAGGCGGATATCGTCCACCGGCGGTGCATGGCCGGAGAGCGCGTAGTAGGACGCCGAGTTGTGGTTCTTCATCGTGTGGTGCATGGACCGGACGAGCGTGACTTTGTCCATCACCTTGGCCAGACGCGGAAGGCGGTCGTTGATTTGAATGCCGTCGGCACTCGTGGCCACTGGCTTGTGCGGTCCGCGGATGCCTTCCGGCGCGCCCGGTTTCATGTCGAACATGTCGATGTGGCTGGGCCCGCCGAATTGGTAGAGGAATATGACCGACTTTGCGCGCGGCCTGGGTCCTTTCCCTTTGCCCCATTCCTCCGCGCGCAAAAGGCCGGGCAGGGTCAAGCCGAGCAAACCGAGTCCGCCGACTTTGATCAAGTGGCGGCGCGTGAGGCGCGCTTCGTGAAGGCCACAACAAGCCGACGATGCCACGGGGTAAGCCATATCGAGACTCTTACTACAAACGGGTCACCGATACAAATCCTGAAAACAACCCTGGTTGAGGTTATCTTACACCTCCAACTCGATTCAGCGGCCAATAACAGAAGGCTATGCGACCCATGATGTGCTTGGCTGGCACGAACCCCCAGAACCGGCTGTCCGAACTGTTGGTCGAGTTGTCGCCCAGGACGTAATACTGTCCAGCGGGAACTGTCACGTTGGTTTGCGGCGCCATCTTCTCTAAACCGGCTGGTGGGAAATACTCAATTTCTCCGACAGCGTTGCTGAGTGCCACGTGCTGGTCGTTGATGTACAGCTTGCCGTCTACAATCCGTAGGCGGTCCCCGGGCTCGCCAGCGACCCGCTTGACGTAGAGGGTCGCCGGGAGCAGTTGCGCAATGCCGTCGCTCTTGAAAACAGCGACATCCCCTCGGCGAGGCTTGCGCGCCAAAAAGGTGAAGCCCTCCATGATGACGTGGTCGCCGGAAGTGATCGTTGGCGCCATCGCTCGTGTAGGGCTGGATAATGGAAGAATGAGTCCGACGACTCGGAGGATGACAAGGGCGGCCAGCCCCACGCCGACCACAACGGCCAATCCGATGAGAGGTTTGCCGCGTCGGTCCACGGCGTGACCCTTGGTTGCTGGCAAAGGAAGTGGCGGCGGCTTGCTCATGTGTGTAATGACCCTAACGCGGCGGAATCTGACCGCTCCGAAAAGTGCCCGGCCAGACGGCTCGATCCGCCTTGCTTTCCGTCAAACTGAAGGCGCAAACCGGCGTTTGCTCGATCGAAGGTCAGTTCTCACGCCTATTCAACTTGCACCGTTCACTTTCAGGCTCCTAACGTGAACCAGATCGACAAGTTCTACTAAACCCGAAGCCCCCGAGATTTGTCGAGAAGCGCCTTGGACACATCAAGTCGTTTCATTTCCGCAAGACAAATTCCTTCGCGTTGAGCAGCGCCCAGGTCAGGTCTTCCAGCGCGTGGCGTTTGTCCGTCGATTGATTCAGTAACGCCGTCGCCCGGTCCAATTCCTTTTCGGTCGGGGGCCGGGTCAATGCGGTCCAATAGAGTTCGTCAACGATTGCGTGGTCCGATTTGCCGCCCCCGAGCAATTGCGCGAGGCGGTTGTCTGGCGCATCCAACAGATGGTTGATGGCCGGGCCGCTGATCATCTGAAAGGCCTGGCCCATCGTCGTGTCGCCGGATCGCTCGCATTCGCAGGTCAAGAGCCGCGGCGGTTTGCCGAATGTCTCGAGGAAGTGGTCCACCTCGCTCATTTGCTGGTCGCGTTTGCGTTCGGGCAGCGCGCCCGGCAACTGCGCCGCGCGCAACCCGGGCGGATAGCCGTAGAATTTCACCGGCACACCGGTGACCGCGCTCTGGCAATCGAGCAGTTGCTCGGCCGTGAGGCGGCGGACGTAAGCGCGCGAAAAATTCAGGTCGTCGTCGCGGTTCGAGTCGTTCGGCGTGGCCGACAATTGATAGGCGCGTGAATTCATGATGAGCCGGATCACATAACGGAGGTCGAACTTGTGTTTGACAAAATCGGCGGCCAACGCATCCAGCAGCGCGGGGTGCGACGGCGGATTCGTCGCGCGGAAATCGTCGATCGGGTCAACCAGACCGCGGCCCATCAAGTGAAACCAGACGCGATTGACCTGTGCGCGGGCGAAAAACGGATTGTCTGGCGACGTGACCCAGTCGGCCAGCGCATCGAGTTCGTCGGCACCGGACCCACCCCTAGCCCCTCCCAGGACCTCGCTCGATCGCGTTTGGCCCTTCCGCCCGCCCTCGGAGAGTTTGAGGGCTCTTTCATCAGACGATGCTTCCGGAGATCGGCTCATCGGGCTGGATTCCCCGAGAAACCGCGGGTGTGCCGGCTTTCCGCTGCGCGGGTTTTTCACTTCGCCTCTCGACGCGACGTAAACGATTTGTTCGCCTTTGAACTCGTGCCCGTTCTTTCTGTCCCGGCGGCGGTTTTCCAGAACCTTGTAGTTCAGCCGCGCAAAGACGTCGGCCCAATCGTAGTAATCATCCTGGGTCCATTTGTCGAACGGATGGTTGTGGCATTGAGCGCAGCGCAGTTGGGTGCCGAGGAAGACCTGGGCGACGGCCTCCGCGCGGGCGACGGGCTCTCGAATGGCTCGATAAAAATTCGAAGCCGGATTGAGGTAGGTGCTGCCGCGCGCGGCGATGAGTTCCCGGGCGAATTGATCGAGGGGCGTGTTCTCAGCGATGCGTTGGCGAATCCAGCGTTGAAAAATCTCGATGCCTTTACGGTCGAGCAGGCGTTCTTCCGCGCGCAGCAAATCCCCCCACTTGAGCGCCCAAAAATCGGCGAATTCAGGGCGCTCGAGCAAGCGATCGATCAAGCGCACGCGCTTTTGCAGGCGGCGACTCAAGGAGGCGGAATCTTCCAGCTTTGGACCAGGGCGCACATCCTTCAGATGACCCACCCCTAACCCCTCCCGGGAGGGGAACTCGTCGGGCGCATCCGAAGGCCGGCTCCCCTCCTGGGAGGGGTTGGGGGTGGGTTTGCGGCCAGTGTGGCGGGACGGGATGAGGGGCGCCTCTTCCGTCACGAACGCCCGGGCTTCCTCGGCGGTCGGCAGGATCCCGAGCAGATCCAGATACGCGCGGCGGATAAACTCGTTATCGCTGCACAATTCGGAAGGGTTGATGCGCAGCACTCGGAGTTTGGCGAAGATCGCTTCGTCGACGTAGTTGTTTGCGGGCGGAGTGTTCCATACGAATCCCGCCCGCGCGGGCATGAACGCCAATCGCACCGGAACTTGCGCCGAAAGATAACGGACCAGGACGGTCGTTTCGCCCGAACTCAGGCGTTGGGCGAGGCCGTCATGGGTGACTTTCACGAGGTTATTCGCCGCATCGTAAACCGCCATGCGAGTCACGTCGCGCTCCGAACCGTCGGAGAAAAATGCGCGGGCCTGCAGTTGGATTTCGTTGCTCGGCTCGAACAGGATTTTTTCGGTGGGTGCGACTTCGAGGCGTTGCAAGGCTGGCGCGTTCGGCGGGTCGGATGGCATGCCCTGGGCGATCCAGGCGCTGAGGATTTGGTATTCCTCGGAATCCGGCTTGAACCGCTGTCCGCCCTCGTGAGCGATTTGCGTCGTGGGCTTGAGGAGAATGAGACTTTGGTCGGCGGCTTCGGGGTCGGTGCGCCGACCCAGCATATCGCGCGTCAGTGCGTTATAATCCCAGTCCGCGTCCTGGCCGCGCAACGAAAGCTTGAAGCCGGCTTTGCCATTGGCATTACCGTGACATTGTCCGGCATTGCAACCGGCCTTGGAAAGCACGGCCATCACGTCGTTGCGAAAAGAGATGCGCTTGGAAGGTTCAGCAACGGCCAGCGGTGAAGTGGCGAGCAAAAAGACGAAAAGCCGGTGAAGAACTTTAGGCCGCGTCTTGCCGCAGCATGCCTTGGCGATGCGCGCGCGCCACGGCCTGCTCCCAGAGCCAATGAGCCAGGCACCGTCTGCGGACGGACCAATGGATGCGGCGCACGGCGTCATACCAGGCACAGGCTTGAACGCGCTAACATAGCCACGGTTGGCCTGGTTTGGAAAGCGGTTTTCAGGCGTAGGACCTGCCGCCCCTGCCGCCTCTTTCCTCGGAAAGAGCTGAGATACTCACGAACTTCGATCGGCGGAAGGCGGGCAGGAGCACGCTCCTCCGGTCATCGGCGCACCCTGAAAAACCGGCTGTTCTCCCCCGGATTGAACGTGACCAAATTGGTGAAATTCGTAGGGCCGGCAACCCGCACCACCTCATTCGTGACCGTGTTCCAGGATGCTTCATTGTCGAGCCTCAACGTCGAAACAAGTGTATAAGACGGGCCGTTAGTCTCTGTCCAACTCAGGATTACATCCTTGCCTGCGGGTGTTATCTCCACCGGTGGCGGGCTCAAAGGGTCGCCGTGCAGTGCGCTAAGAGATGAAACGGACCCGTTCATGAACCCCGGTCCGTTGTTGTGGGAAGCAGCTGCCAAGCCGATACGCCAGGTGTCGCTCACTGGCACGGGAAAGCTGACCTCGGCAAGCATTTCAAAGTCGCCGCCGGCTCGGTTTGCCCAGCTAAAGCTCACTTTCTGTTGCGAACGAAAAATGCTGAACGATAGATTGGTCAATCCGAGTCCTTTGATCGACCTTGTGCCGGAGACTTCTGCTGGCAGAGTTCCAGCCTGCTCCCGATAAAGAACTTTGACCAACGCACTTCCGGGACCGGACCCGTCGCGCGTTGCTTGTTGCGTGGGAGTGACCGAAATACTCACAAATCGGCTGCTCGGAGTAAGGTCCTCCCGGATCATTACTCCCACGCTGGAATCTTTGTTCGCTGGCTCGAGCGAGGACACCTTCCAATTGTAAAGCGCGTCTGTGGCTGAATTGATCGGCATATGCACAAAAAAGAAACCGTCTGCTGTCGCTTCCCACCCGGAGCCGCTGGCCAACATGATAAATTCGCCCTCTCGGCAGGTGAAAAAGTTCCCTGGCTCGCGCGGGTCACTGCCTACACTGCCAACATTAGAGGCTGTCGAATCTGCAAAATAGACATAGTCTGTCCATGGCGTAGAGTGTCCATCAATCCCCGCGATGTTGGTAACCCAATACTGCGCGATTCGGAGCGGATAGCGGTTCGCCAACCGCAGCGTCACCGACTGCAAATCAGGGCGTAACACCGCGGAAGCGATCTCATAGGCTGGGTCGCAAAGCCGGTAATTCGTGACGTTAGTGGCGCTCGCCTCAGTCAGTGGCTTGTCGAAACAGACGCCGATGATCCATCCGTCCGGGCTGTTGGCACTGACTGGGATAGGGCCACGAGCATCGTTGGTCTGAGCCAACGCGTCAAGAGACGCCAGGCCGAGACCAAGAGCAGCGCCACAGATTAGTCTTGTAATTCGTCGGACCTTGTTAGAGCTCTCACACAAGTACAAGTTCATTTTTCATACGACTCAGGTTTGGGATGGCTCCCATTCTTCCTGTAATACGAGTTTAGAACGCCATCTGGATCGGATCTTAGCAATCAGGTGTTCACCTACCATTTGGGGGAGGTGATGACCGCGCGCATCGTTGGTCTGAGCCCGTGCGCCAGCGCAGAGGCTAAGCGCACCGACAATAACAGTGCGCAAGATCCACCGCCTTTTGTTGAACAGTCGGAGCAAGACCGCCAGTTGCCCATTCATAAGACCTGCCGGTTGGCTGCCATACCGATAACCGATCCTTCCGGTCGTGGAGAAATCACTTTCGAATCCAAATGTTTGTGCTTGGGAAATCGCGTTCGACTCGTTAATAGACCCCGCGGCCATGAACCTCAAGATTTACGCCTACCAAAATTGCGGCACGTGCCGGAAGGCGTTCAAGTTCCTTGACGCGTGCGGCGCCAAATATACCGCGGCGCCGATTCGCGAGCAACCGCCGACCCGGGCGGAGTTAAAACGGATGCTCGGGATTTACGGCGGCGACGTGCGTAAACTCTTCAACACCTCCGGCCAGGATTACAAACGACTCAACCTGAAGGACAAGCTGCCGAGGTTGGGCGAAGCGGAGGCGCTCGAATTGCTGGCCAACAACGGCAACCTGGTGAAGCGCCCGTTCGTGCTCACCCAAACCGGCGGGCTGCTGGGCTTCAAAGAAACGGAATGGAAGAATCTGTTGAAATGAAATCCGCCGCCAACGGTCAAAGAAGGAATTTCCCGTTCAAAAGTTGGGCTGGTTTTCGGACAAATTGTGGTATGATGAGCCCGTGTTGAGCCAACGACGAAAAGGTCCTGCTGTGAGAATTCTAATCTATCTAATCGTTTTCAAGCTGGCCGTGGGATTTGCCGCCGAGCCGGACAAGTCCGTTCAAAATCCGACCGAGGCCAAAGCCGGACAACGGAGCGACAGTCTCCGAGCGCCGCAAGCGGCTCCCGGCACGGTCTCGCCCGTGGACGATTTGATCCTGCTGGAGCGCAAGTCGCGCAGCTTGCCGCCCATCGAAGCCGTCCCGGACGAAGCCGCCATCGCCAAGCTGACCTCCCGCATCCTGATGCAGATGCACTATCTCCATTCGCAGCAGCCGTTCGATGACACGGTTGCGTCGCAGTTTCTGGACCGCTACATCGAACGGCTCGACAGCTTGCACATTCACTTCCTTCAATCCGACCTCGCCGAGTTCGAGCCGTATCGCACCACGCTGGATGACCTGACCAAGGCCGGCGACATCAGTCCGGCGCGGGTGATTTTCAAACGATTTTTGGAGCGGGTCGAGCAACGCATGACGTACGTGGCCGAACTGCTCAAGACCGAGCAGTTCGATTTCAGCGGTAACGACCGTTACGGCTTCGACCGCCACAAATCGCCCTACCCAAAGGATCTCGATGACGCGAAGAAGATCTGGCGTCAGCACCTGCGCTACGAATATCTCGAGGAGAAATTGAATCGCGAAGGCGCCAAACCCGCCTCCGCCAAAGCCGCCCTCAAATCCAGCAAACCGGGCACCAAGCACGACGACGGAAAGGAAACAGACGCGAAAGGGACCCCGGCGAAGGGCAGCACTGAGGCGGCGGCGGCGAAACCTCACGAGGACATCGTCAAAACGCTCACCCGGCGCTACACGCGCATTCTGCGCTTCTGGCAGGAGTTCGATGGCGGGGATGTGCTTCAGGCCTATTTGACGGCGTTAATGCGCGTTTATGATCCGCATTCGGACTACTACGGGAAAGCCACGCTGGAAAACTTCGCGATGTCGATGAACCTGTCCCTCTTTGGCATTGGCGCGCTGCTGGAATCCGAAGACGGCTTTTGCAAGATCAAGGAACTCAAGCCCGGCCCGGCGATGCGCAGCAAGAAACTCAAGCCGGGCGACCGCATCGTGGGCGTGGCGCAAGGCGACGGCGAGCCCGTGGACGTGGTCGACATGAAGCTGAGCAAAGTGGTGGACCTGATTCGCGGCCCCAAGGACACCAAGGTCCGGCTCACCGTGATGTCGGTGGATGCGACCGATCCTTCGGCGCGAGTGGAAGTGACTCTGATTCGCGACAAGATCAAACTCGAAGACGAAGAGGCTAAGTCAAAGATCGTCGAGCTGTCCGCCAAGGACCAACCCGCCGCGCGCCTGGGCATCATCGAGCTGCCATCGTTTTACGCCGGATTCGATCTCAAAGACGGCGGCCCCACCCATCTGGCCAGTTCCGACGAACGCACCGCGACCAAGAGCACCACCGAGGACGTGGGGCGCTTGTTGAAAAAGCTGATGGCGGAAAAAGTCGCCGGCGTCATCCTCGACCTGCGCCACAACGGCGGCGGGTCGCTTGAGGAAGCCATCAACCTCACCGGGCTGTTCATCAAGGAAGGTCCGGTCGTGCAGGTCAAGGACTCCGACGGCAATCTGATCAAAGACGAAGACACCGACCCGATGGTGCTGTACGACGGGCCGCTGATCGTGCTGACCGACCGCTTCAGCGCGTCGGCGTCGGAAATTCTCGCCGGAGCCTTGCAGGACTACGGCCGGGCGCTCATCGTCGGCGACTCCTCTACGCACGGCAAAGGGACCGTGCAATCTCTGATTCAGCTCGAGCCGTATGTGCATCGGTTTGTTCGCGAGTCCACCAACAATCCTGGCGCGGTGAAGGTCACCATCCGCAAGTTTTATCGGCCGAGCGGTTCCTCGACGCAATTGAAGGGAGTCATTCCCGACCTGGTCCTGCCGTCGCGGAACAATTACGCGGAAGTGGGCGAGGCTTCGCTGGAAAACCCGCTCGCCTGGGACACGATCGAGAGCGCGAAGTATGAAAAGCTCAACCGCATTCAACCGATCCTGGCGGAGGTGCGCAAACGGTCCGAGGCGCGCGTTGCGACGGACCGGGACTTCAGTTATTTGCAGGAGGACATCGTGTTGTTCAAGAAGTTGATGGCGGACAAGAGCGTCTCATTGAACGAGGCGGGGCGGCTTCAAGAGAAGAAAGAAAACGAACAACGCCTCGAGGCGCGCAAGAAAGAGCGCCTGGCCCGCCACGAATCGGAAGACAAGGTTTACGAAATCTCGCTCAAGCAGGCGGACTTGCCGGGTCTGCCTGCGCCGGCGGCCAAGACCAACGACCTCGCCAAATCCGAGGCGACGGCCGATGCCAATCAAGCCGGTGACGACGAGACGGATCCCGAAGAGAAGACTCCCGAGGTGGACGTGACGCTCAAGGAAACCAAGCGGATCCTGCTCGATCTTATTGCGCTTTCCCAAAACGAGACCGCGGTCGCCCGCCAAACCAAACGGTAACTCACAGGCGCGACGCAGCGGGACGCCCGCGCCACTACCGGCGAGTCGCGCGGAGAGATGAAACATACCCCCAGGCAATGCCCACCCCGGGCCCGA
>JACXTT010011427.1_pt1 | contig 11882 bp, 10 predicted proteins | sample 9270951 | NCBI WGS metagenome assembly JACXTT01 (sample SAMN15532306, study PRJNA645909) | rock metagenome | isolation source: weathered quartz diorite | place: Puerto Rico | collected 2017-06-21 | reverse complement strand
TACTTGCCGCTGATGACGCACCACTGTGAGGCAGACGCCACCGGGTGCCGTGACGCGTCACCAGTCCCCGTGATCGGTGCCCGCGAGCGCGGACTCCCAATGGGTTTTGCTCGCGGATCAACGCTTGCTGCGTGCAGCCGCGTATCCATGGATCGAACCCGGCCGTTGTCCCACATCGCCGTCGCCGCCATCGGGTTCGCAATCGGGGGCGGTACGCCGGCCCCACCGGCGACGGTGCCTTGCGACACGCACGTCATCACGGAGGCGCCAGGCGGGTAGCTCGCACGCACTCCTCAACGAATGCCAAGGATCGCGGCTTGCACCGTGTAACAGCAGCGATGCAGAAGCTGTTCTCGGCGTGGATGCTGAGTCTCGCCTCGTGTTGTGTGGTGGCGGCCGCACCCGCGGACTACCGTGTGAAGGTGAGCGTCGACAAACACACGGACTTCTCGGCGTTGCACACCTACGCGTGGACCCGCGGTTGGGGCAGCCTCGATCCAGAGTTCGACGCCCACATCGTCGACGCGATCGACCGCGAGCTCGCCTTGATCGGGTTGATCAGACAGGAGACGGAGCCGGCTGACGTCGTCATCAGCTACGGAACCGTGCGGCGGAGCGACGTGGATGTGAGCGCGAAACGGGACCGCCAGTCAGGCATGTACCCGGAGTATCAGACCGGCACGTTCGTCGTGCTGATGAGGGAAGCGTCCAGCCGCCGCGAACTGTTCCGTGCGCGTGCCAAGGTGTCGATCGACGTCGACATCGCGCGGCTCGAACAAGAGATCGACGAAATCGTTGCGCGGATGTTCGCGCAGTATCCGACGCGATTCTCCGATCGGCCGTGACCCGGGCCGCGCGCGGATACCAGACAGGAGCGATTGGAACCATGGCGACCAAGGCGGGCATCCTCGAGCAGATTGGCGAGAGAAGCCTGCTGCTTCCCGAACACATCAACCAGGGTCTGGCAGCCAATGACCGGTTGAAGTACTACCTCACCTTGCTGCAGACGGCGTATGCGTACGCCGCATCGCCGGGTGGACAGGTGCCCGATCTGCGCAACGAACGCGAGGCCGCAGGAATCTCTGACGAGGCGCTTGATACCGTCATCGGCAGCAGCCGAATGCTCTCGCCCACCGTCGTGCACATTCCGGGGGCAGCCGCCATACTCGAACGGATTTTCGCCGACGTGCGACAGATGCTCGAGCCGGTCGCGGCGGCGGCGGCCATGCATGGCGAGTTGACGGAACGGGCCGCGATCTATGCACGCCGGCTGAACGAGCAGGCCGCCCGTGCCCCGGCCGGCACCGAGGATCAGATCACCGCGAGCGTTATCGAAACGCTCACCAGGCTGACGAGTAACGGCCACGACACGATTCACCGGATCGTGATGGACCTGCATTGGGAGTTGAACCGTCTGCAGGCGAGTGTCTGTGTCGAACTGCTCGACGGCGCACACGTTTACGGATTGCGGGACGGCGATCGACAACTTGTCCGTGCGTTCATGCGCGGCATCCACGAGACCGCGCCGCTCAAGTTCGATCATCCAGGCCTCGAGACGACGGCGACCAGAGACGGCGATCACCTGGCGATTCAGAACGATCTCGGCGCCGCCGATGCCCACGTCATGGTCATCCACGTCAAGGAACTGAAGGCGACCGTTATCTATACCGATGTACACCGGGCACGGGCACGCTTCATTCGCGAGCTGCTGGAGGCGTACCGCATCCTCTGGAGCGAGACGACCAATGGACACGGCTTCGAGATATGCACCGGTTCTTACGAAGCGCCGGACCAGGACGCGCTCGAGCACTTCCTTACATCGGTCGGCTCACGTCTGGTGTTTCTGATCGACTGGAATCGTGCCCGCAAACGGCTGTCCCGGTTCCTGCGGAAATCTGACGCGGTCGAGCTGTTGAAGTGGGCAGCGGCCAACAACATCGGCCACGTGGCGTTCCTGAAGACAGGCGACATCAAACTGGTTCACACCGCCCTTGCCCGCGCGACGTCGACCCACGTGCAGTACGGGGCACGGCTCGACGAAATCCTGGGACGCGACGGCGCGAAGTGCTTCCTCATGTCCGTCCTGCAAATCGCATCCACCGGTCTGAGCCGCCGCTCGTCACCGCGCCTCATTGACGATGAGATCGAGGCGGAGCTGCTGATGTACCTGCAGCGCTCGGATCGCACGCTGCTAGGCGCGATGGCCGAGCACGCGCTGGTCCTGGCGGGCATGATCGAGCGCATTCACAAGGTGATCGCCCAGTTGCGTGGGAGTCAGGTACCCGCGGACACCATGCGGACGGCGACGCTCATGCGCAACTGGAAATCCGACGCGGACATGATTCTCGAGCGGGCAAGACGAACGATCGACAGCGTCGCGGACGGCTGGCATCTCCGCCGCCTGCTGTCGGAGGGCGACCGCGCGTCGAAGGTCCTCGACGAGGCCGCGTTCACCCTCACGCTGGTGCCTGATGGGATCGACGGATCGGTCGCCGCGCTGCTCGATCAGCTCGCGGAGCTCGCCAGTCGTGCGGCGCGTGAATACGTTCGCTGTCTTGAAGACGCAAGAGATTTGTCGCGCACCACCGGCCGCTCCGAGCTCGAGCGGTTTCTGGTGGCTGTGGATCGCCTCGCCGAGATCGAAAGCAGCTGCGATGAAGCGGAACGCGCGGTGCGGGAGCGAATGTTCCGTGGCACCGCGACCGACTTCAGGCAGGTGTACGTCGTGTCCGAGTTGACGCGTCAATTGGACCGCGCCACCGATTCGCTGGTCCACTCAGGTCTGCTCGTGCGCGATTACGTGCTCAGTGTGTCCCCTGGCGCTTGATCGAACGAGATTTATTTTCCAGTAATGCCACGATTCTGGAGTACACGAACGACGGCGCGGCGGTTCTGCGCCTGGCCCTCACGGGTCGAATTGCTCGCGACCTGATCGCTGACGCCCATCGCCGCCGGAACACTCATCTTCGTCGACGGGATGCCGTTCTGATACAGGACCGCAGCGACCGCGGCGGCGCGTTGTCCGCTCAAGTTCTGATTGCGAGCTTCGCTCCCGACCGCTGACGCGTGCCCGTCGATCTGGATGGTGTAACCGTCGACGTTCCTCGCTTTCTGCGCCAGGTCGCGAAGTCGCGATTTGAAATCAGATGAGATCGCGTACTGCCCGTTGCGGAAGTACACGGTCACGGTATCGACGACCGTGTAGTCGTCAAGGCTTGCGATCCGACCTTCGAGCGTCCCCGCTGTGGCCACAATCTTCTCGTCGTTCGCAGCGATCCTGCGGGCCTGCTGCTCGAGCGCTTCCTGTTGCTGATTGAAGCGGAGACTGTTCTGCTGCTGGTTCGTATCGACGACGACGCGAGTGCTCAGAAGCGCTGCGTTTGTCGGGGTGAGACCGGCCTGGATGTTCCGCCCATCTTCAGGTCGTCTCTCGTAAACGTGATCTCGTCGGCGAGAAAGTGCGTCGTGCTCTGGTACGTCCCTTCGACATCCACCCGAAGGCCTGGAATCAGCGACGCTACATCGACTTTAATCGCCCGCATCCCTGACGTTTCGCGCACTTTCGTGTTCTCGCTGAGCACGATGGCGACGTCCGCATCATCGGTGCGCACGATCAATGCACCGTCAACGGCACGCCCGGTGACCACACCGCGAACGTGTGCAGTGGCAAGACCCGTCAACGATGTTCCTAGAACCGCGACGACGATCGACAAGACGATCGCGATGCGTCGCGTGCGACTACCTTCCATACCTGTCACCACCTTATCTGTGGACACCTTCACACCAGGGGCTCCCAGTCACGCTCGACGTCGGTGCGCAAGAAGAGGACCAGTGTCGCGTCTGATATCCGGGAGTGCTGCGCGTCAGGGGCGTCACGCTCTTTGGCGGCATGCGGTGAGGCAATCTCTGAATACCGGGAGTCGTGAACGTGACACCCGCGGACGTGCACGGAGCGCGGCGGTATAGCCCTTGCGTTGGTCGGCGAGCATGACGGGTCGTTTGATTGCGGCAGGACTGATTGCATGCCTCGGGGTTGCCGCGACTGTCGAAGGTCAATCGCGCTATGAGGCGATCGATCGCAGCGACGTCACCGGCGTTCCGGGGCTGCGCATCATCAACATCCGCGACAACGTGCTGAGGACTTGCTATGCGGTGTTCCTCGCCGATTCGACCGATTCAGACAACGCCAGCCGGAGCGAGCTGACGGAGCTGCACAGCGCTGTCAGCGCTCGGGACCAGCGCCTCGTCGATCTCCTCTCCGCCTTCGACCAGGATCGGAGCGTCTTCGCCGGTACGGTTGCGCCAAACACCCTAAAGTACGAGTGGCAGGCCAACACGGCGCAGGTCGATTTCGCCCTGGCCGCGTTGAACAACATGTTCGCGCGGCTCGAGCAGGATCTGCTCCGCGCTCCGCGCACCGCGATGACCGCAGTCCCTCAGGCGTGCGTCGCTCCCGAGCATGCTCCGCGCTGACGCCGCGGAGCTCGCATCGATACCGCCGGGGGGTACCCCGCGTGCACAGGTCGTGTGCAACAAAACGAAAATGTGCGGCTCCAAGTGATGGCAAAGGTCGCATAATGATGCGCCTTCGGAGCTTGTCGAACTCCGGCAGCAAAGTCGTATGGTCAAGCGTCAGCCCTGGCTGGTGCTCCTGCTGTTTACGACGTCGTTCCATGCCACCAGCGTCGTGGAGGCCGCGCCAGACCAACCGCGAGTCCTTGTGGTGCACTCGACACGGCAGGAGACGCAGCTCGCGCTCCTCGCGGACCGCGATCTTCCCCGCATCCTGAGTAAGCGCCTGTCTCGAGCGGTTGACTACTATGCGGAGTACATTGACGCGGCACGGATTCCCACTCTTCAACATGAACGGGCGTTCCGCGACTTTCTCTACGCGAAGTACAGGAATCAGCGCTTCGATCTGGTCGTGGCGATGCAGGACGTCGCGTGGGACTTCGTGCGCAAATATCGCCGCACGTTGTTTCCTCGCACCCCAATCGTCTTCTCCTCCAGGAATCGCAATGTGTCGCGACCGGTCAATTCGACGGGCGTGATCTCCGAAATCGATCTGCGCGGAACGATTGACTTTGCGTTGACCCTGCAGCCGGATACAAGACAAGTCTTCGTCGTGACCGGCTCGTCGAGCCGCGACAAGTTGTACGAAAACCTCGCGCGCGTACAGCTTCGTGCGCTCGCGCCTCGCGTCACCTTCACCTACCTGTCAGGGCTACCGCGAGCGGAGCTCGAAAAGCGCGTCGCAACGCTGCCGGAATCGTCGATCGTCTACTACCTGTTGTTCTATCGCGACACGAATGGTGAAAACCAGAATCCGGTGGAGTTTCTCGATCGTCTCACCGCCCTCGCGAACCGGCCGACCTACTCGTGGGTCGACTCGACCATCGATCACGGCGTGGTTGGAGGACGGCTCGAGGATCAGTCGTCGCTGGTCCAGGCGGTGGCTGACACCTCCGTCCGGGTGCTCACAGGCAAGCGCGCCGACACGATCCCGGTTTCGACTGTCGAAGCAACCGTCGCCCAGGTTGATTTTCGCCAACTTCAACGCTGGCGGATCGATGAGTCGCGTATCCCGTCAGGAACGTCTGTCCTGTTTCGGCAGGATCCTTTGTCGGGTGGCGACAACCAAGTGGTGGCTGCTCTGTGGCCGGTACCGATTGCGGCTGTGCTGATTGCGGCGATGGCGGTATGGACGCATCGAAGACGAAAGACGCAGGGCGATGCGCAGGGTAGCCCGTTCGGGAAGATCCGCCTCGAAGATCGGCTGCGCGATCTCGGCCGGCGGCTGCTCAAGGCACAGGAAGAAGAGCGCTCGCGCATTGCTCTCGAACTTCATGACGACGTCAGCCAGCAAGCCGTGGCGCTCGCCATCGACTTGCAGCGAATTAACGATTCCCCGCCTGGGACCGCTCAAGAGATCCTCCACGACGCGCAAAACCGGGTGAAAAGCCTGTTGAAAAGTGTGCATGACCTCTCGCATCGTCTGCACCCCGCGAACCTGCGACTGGTCGGTCTTCTGGGTGCCCTGGGTCAGTTGCAGCGCGACCTTTCACACCCCGGCATCACGATCACGATCTCGTCGGGGAACGTCGCCCCCGTGCTGCCCGACGATATCGCGCTCTGTCTATTCCGGATTGCCCAGGAAGCAATGCAGAACGCGATTAAGCATAGCGGCGCGCGGACCATCAGAATTCAGCTGAACGGCAACACCGAAGTGATCGCGTTGGCGATCATCGATGACGGCGCCGGATTCGATGTGAGTCGGGCCGCGGGAAAGGGACTTGGGTTGATCAGCATGCACGAACGCGCGGAAAGCGTCGGCGGCACGCTCAAAGTCGCGTCTCGCAAGGGCGCCGGAACCCATCTCCAGGTCACGGTGCCCTTTCGTACTCCGCAGCACCGCGCCAACAGCATCGCCAGCTGATTTCACGCCGCGTTGCGCGGCGAGTCGCCGGGAGCCGACGGAAAATCAACCTGAATACGTGTCCGGCGCTCCGCGTCACTCTCGAACTGCAGAACTCCGTTCAGCCGCTGCACCAACAGCGCGACGGCCGCCAGGCCCAGGTCGCTGCCGTCTCGAGTCGATGCTGAAAATCGAGGAATGACCCACGCCGACCGTGTCGACACCGCGCCGGAGTCGCTGACGGTGAGCCGGACCGAACGCCCAACGTCCGGCATCGACGCCGTTTCGATAACGACGATGCCTCCCGCAGCCATACTCCGTGTGGTGTTCAGTACGAGGTTCAGCAGAAGGCGCTCGAGGTCCCACCGCCGCGCTCGAACGCCTGACCCCGGGGAGGCGCCGAGGTGCAGTCGCAGCAAGATTCCCGGCGCAACCGCCCGTGTGAGCATCCCCTCTGATTCCGCGATAACACGATTGAGCTCGATCGGTTCCGGCGTGGCCATCTCCACGCGCTGCGGAGAGATCAGTTGCTGCGCAGCGTGGCTCATACGATCGGCGGCACGGCGAAATTCGAGGAAGTCGTCTTCTGCCTCGGGATGCCGCATCGCCTCAGCGCATCTGACCATGATGGCCAGCAGCATCAGACAGTCGTGCGCGGTTAGCACCACTTCACGTCGATTCAACACCGCAACGTCATGGGCTTGAATCCGTGACTCGTCAGACGGTCGCGACGAGCCGCGCGTCCACACCGTGATTCGCGATAACACAGTCGAGATCCAGCGGATCACTCGCCGCGAGACCCGCCGATCAGTGATGGACGTTGCCGACGCACATGGGGCACGCGGCGGAAATGCTAAGACCAACATGGCCAGCGCGACGTTGATCGCAATCAAACCCTTCAGTAAAAGAACGCGACATGCGGGCGGAGAACTCGTAAGAAAATCCCAAGACCCAAATCCCAAAAGCCAAATCCCAAGGCTGGGCACTCAACGTTTGGATTTGGGATTTGGGATTTAGAACTGCGCGACCAGGCTGATATACAGCCGCCGCGGCGGCGCGAACGCGCTGCCGGTGCCAAAGAACGGATTCAGCTGTTCGTAGGGCCCGAAGTACGGAGGGGTCGGGATCTGTTCTCCGGCATGTCGAGCGCGAGCTCGCGCGCGAGCCGCCCGGAAGCGGCGAGGGCGATGCGTGATCACGATGAGGGTGTCGAGTAGGTCGTCGACGTATCGACGGTGAACTTTCGATAGCCCGAGAAGTCCGCGATGCCGCGAACGCGGAGCCGCCTGACAAGCAGCACCCGCGCGCCGGCCGTCCAGGTGACCTGCGCCGGCAGCCAGATTTCGTTGTTCACCTTGCGGCGCTGATACGTCGCCGTCGTCCCCTTGTGGATCCGCGCCAGCAGGCCCATCCCGATTGAGAGATCGTCGATGGCCTCAATTTCCACGCGCACCAGCTCATAGTCCGATTCGCTGACCCACGCGCGCGCCTTGAAATGCCGCATGATGTCGCCGTCCTTCGTCTGCGGCTTCACGGACGGCTTCGGCGTCAGCGTCGCGAGGATCGTGTCGTGCCCCTCGATTGGCTCGCGCCGCACCATCTGAATGTCGTAGATGCGAAACAGATCGTCGATGGCGGCGCTGTAGCGGGTGCGTGCTTTGTCGAGCTGCTGCTCCTGCTTGCGCCGGTCCGACGCATCGGCCATTTTCTTCGCGTAGGTCTCGATGTCGCGCCGGCGTTCGCGATCCTTCTCCGCAAGCTTCTGCGGCGGCACCCGTTTGCCGTCTTCCTCGATGAGACGACGATACCGGTCCTCGCCGGGCAGCCCGGGGTACACCTCGAACACCTTCACCGACTCACTCGTCGGCCGGCCCGATCCGTCCAGCTTCTGTTCGGTGAGTCGCTCCATGAACATGTATCCGCTCTGACGCTCTTCGTCGGTCGCAAGCTTCTTCTTCACTTGCGCCGCAAACGAGTCGAAGTCCGGCAGCGGCCGCTCCTGGGCGGCGGGCGCGGCCAGCATCGGGACGAGCAGGGCGAGGATAACCAGACGGGTCACACGTACAACAATACCAAGGACCTGGCTCCGCTAGATGCGTCCGCGAATGTAAGAAAACGGATTGTCGTCGAACTCCATCTTGCAAATCCGACTGCAGAAATAGATGCGCTCCCCCTGGTGTTCGGACCATCCACCGGCACCCCGCTCTTCGATCTCAGTGCCGCACACGGGATCGATGAATGTGGTGAGGCGTCTCGGTACTCTCAGTGCGGGGCCCAGTGCAAACGTCCCCACTGTCGGACGTGACAGCCGTTCGAACTCACGATACGGCATCCGAATCGCGTCATGGTGTGAACCACCACTGAACACGATCTCCCGATCTCTGGCGAGCGCGGCGTCGACTACAACCCGTTGTCCGAACAACCGCCCGAATGGCGGCACTGCTCCAGGCTCGCACCCGCGATAGACGGGCAGGAACTCGGATTCAAGCGCCAGTCGCACGGAGTCCGCGTCGATCGTCCGCTTGAGCCGGTCGAAATCGACCGTGCATGGTGCGGGCACAACCGCAAGAAACAGCTCATCGTTGGCCATGCAGACGACCGATTTGGCCCAGGCCGCTCCGGGAACGTGTGCCGCGGCGGCTTCCTCCTGCGCTGTGCAGGCAGCCCGATGCGGGATGACGGAGTAGCGCGCGTGGTTGTGCTCGAGATAGTTCGCAACCGAGGCGGGAATCATCGAGGCCTCCTGCTCGACACTGCTGCACATGATGTGCCCCGATGCAACGTGGCTGGACGCGGGTGGCCATCAGCCCACCGCGGCACGATCGGCAACATGCCGCGACGGTCGGCGGCGTCCCGCTTGCAACCACAACACGACACAGCAGCTCGATCTATGGAGGCTGAGATGCGAAAAGAAGACCGTATCCGCCAACAGCGCGAACACAGCGAGCAGCAACCCCGGCAATCCTCAACGCCGCCGAAACAGCCGGAAAAGATGAGAGGCAGCGCCGAGGCTGATCAGCCCGCCAGGCCACCGCGGCAATCTGGAAAACTCCCGTTGCCCGACTGAAAACGCCGAGGCTGGCGGTGCGTCCGCGAGGTCGCATCGCCGGCCCTGTCACTTGTTCGCGACGACGTCCAAGTGGCCCTCGCGACGCTGTACCGTAATCCCGATGGCATGGGCATGCTGCGTCAGCAGAAGATCCACGCGCGCGTCACCGACCTGTAGATTCACGATGCGCAGTGATTCAATCGATTCCGGCAGCACGGCACATGTAAACGACACGCGGCGGCTCGTCGCGTCCACCTCGAGGCCGAGGCACGCCTGCAACAGCAGAAACACGGCGCCGGCCGACCAGGTCTGCGGTGCGCACGCGACGGGATACAACGTCGGGAATCCGTCCTGCCGCCGGTGGAAGCCGCAGATCAGTTCCGGCAGGCGGTAGAGATCGACAACCTGGCTCAAGTCAAACATGGCCGCCAGCACGCGCGAGGCTTCGCGCATCAGCCCATATCGCGCGAAACCCGCCGCGATAATCGCGTTGTCGTGCGGCCACATGGATCCGTTGTGATAGGACATCGGGTTGTAACGCAGCGCCGCCGCGCTCACCGTGCGGATGCCCCAGCCGCTGAACGACGCATCGCTCATCAACGTGTCGGCAACGCGCCGTGCGTGCGGCTGGCTGGCTATCCCCGTAAACAGGCAATGACCCGCATTTGAGGTGCGAACGCGGCAGGGCGCCTTGTCCGCATCGAGCGCCAGCGCGTACGTGCCCAGATCGTCACACCAGAACGCGCGTTCGAATTGGAGCTGCAGCGTGGCCGCGCGCTCCATCCACTGATGTGATCGGTCGTGTTCGCCCCGGGCCGCGGCCAGTCGCGCCGCGCCGGACCAGGCCGCGTAGGCATACCCCTGGACTTCACACAGTGCGATCGGAGGGTCCGCGAGGCGGCCGTCCTCGTGAAAAATCGAATCCCAGGAGTCCTTCCACCCCTGTTGGATCAGGCCCGTCTCGCTGCGCCGCGCATATTCGACGAACCCGTCACCATCCATGTCGCCGTACCGGTCCATCCACTGCAGCGCCGCCACAATATGCGGCCACAGATGATCGATGAAGGCCAGATCTCCTGTCCGCTGGAAGTACGCATACGCCAGCATCACGAACAGCGGAGTCGCATCGACGCTGCCGTAGTACCGTCCGAATGGAATCTCGCCGAGCGCTGCCATTTCGCCGTCGCGCATTTCGTGGAGGATTTTTCCCGGCTGCGCATCCTTGGCGTCGTTGGCGTCGGTCGCCTGCGTTTCGGCAAGAAAGCTGAGCACGCCTCGAGCGATGTCGGGCGCCATCCACAGCAGCTCGAGCGCGGTAATGATCCCGTCACGGCCGAACGGCGTGCTGAACCACGGTATCCCTGCATAGGGATATGGGCCGAACCGGGTCCTGGTCATCATCATCCGCAGGTCCGCGACCGATCGCCGGACCCATCGATCGAAGCCGCCGTTCGAGGTGACGACCTCACAGACATCGCCTCGCGCCGATGACCCGCTCGACTGAATCGCTTCAAACGCAGTCAGTGAGCGCGTCTCCTGACCGATTTCGCAGGTGGCTGCCAGTTCAATCTCGGTGAATTCGTGCGGCTGAAGCGGAATGAGAAAGAACCAGGAGTTCTCTTCCGCGCGGTCCGGTGTGCGGCCGCATTGCACTCGCGTGCGCCGTTCCACGCCATCGAGTCCGCGATATCGGAGGACCACCGAACTGCTTGCGACAACGTCGGCGAGGCGATGGCCACGGTTCGATCGTCGCGTCCCGCGCACTTCAAAGACATCGGCGAAGTCGGCGTCGAATCTCAGCGTAAGTGGGACTTCGATCGAGTGCAGGTCGTGGTTCGCGACCCGAATCCGTTCGATGGAGCCGCCGTTGGACAACACGCGCGATCGGAACACGTGCAGCGCGCCGCGACTCAGAATGACCTTGCCGTCGCGCACCACATCGGGGTTGGTCAAGTCGGCGGTGAACGAGCTGTTGTCTTCCGCGACGGTCGAACTGAGCAGCAGCGGTTCACGGCGGCCGAGACGGAGCTCGAGGCAGGAAAGAAACCTCGTGCCTCCGTGGTAGAGCCCGTACGGACTCCCCGGCCCCGGGATGATGTCGCCGTGCGGATCGTAGACGGCGAACGTATCGTCCTGTTTGAGTACGCGGACGGTTGCGGCGGGGCGCTCCGCCTCGCTGACGATCGCAAACTGCTCTTCGAGCTTCAGCATCTCGGTCATCAGACGACCCTGGTCAGCACTCGCCCCGATGATCGGCGCTCGAGCAGCATCTCGTACATCGCGATATGGTCCTGCGCCATCCGGGTTGCGTTGAAGCGCTGCTCGAACGCGCTGCGGCACCGTTTTCGATCGAGCTCGGTAACGTTTCCGTTTCCCGCGAACCCCCCCCCCAGAACAACGCCCATTAAAACCGCCCCC
>JACXTT010011426.1_pt1 | contig 11882 bp, 14 predicted proteins | sample 9270951 | NCBI WGS metagenome assembly JACXTT01 (sample SAMN15532306, study PRJNA645909) | rock metagenome | isolation source: weathered quartz diorite | place: Puerto Rico | collected 2017-06-21 | reverse complement strand
GTCCATCGACGCCCAATCGTGGCTGTCGCGACCGGAGATGAAGCAGCACGCGTCATCGCCGCGCGTCTTTACGGTCGAAAATTTCCTGCCGCCTCCCGCTTGCGAATGGCTGATCGAGCAGGGCGGCAAACGCCTCCATCGCGCTTTGGTGCAGACCGGATCGACCTCATCTGCGCCGCGCGACGCGCGCACTAATTCCGTGGCGGGCTCCAGCATGCTTGAGCCGGATCTCGTCATCCAGCTCACGCGGCTGCGTATCGCTGCCGCGATCGAGCAGACGATCAGCCAGCTCGAACCGACCAATGTGCTTCGCTACGAGGCGGGTCAAGAATACAAGCCCCACTACGACATCATCCGCCCCGACGAAACTGAGGGGTTCGAGGCCGATCTACGAGCCTACGGTCAGCGACTGGTCACAGTGCTTGTCTATCTCAATGAAGGCTATGGCGGCGGAGAAACCGAGTTTCCCCACTTGCAGCAGCGCTTCAAAGGCGGGGCGGGCGATGCGCTCATCTTCTGGAATCTTTCCACGGCGAACGAAATCGAGCGCGCTTCCCTCCACGCCGGCCTGCCGGTGACGCACGGGGAGAAATGGCTCCTGTCACAATGGGTGCGCCAGCGGCCGCTTCCGTTGCGCTAAAGCCGCGCTTGTGAAAGAAGGCGCCGAAAGGTGAAGGCGCCGCACTCATGACCGACAAAGTGAAGAAGGTGGTGCTCGCGTATTCCGGCGGGCTCGACACTTCGATCATTCTAAAATGGCTGCAGGACAGGTATTCCTGCGAGGTCGTCACGTTTACGGCCGACCTGGGCCAAGGCGAGGAGCTCGCGCCGGCGCGCGAAAAAGCCCTGAAAGCCGGGGTGAAGCCGGAAAACATCTTCATCGACGATCTGCGCGAAGAATTCGTGCGCGATTTCGTCTTCCCGATGTTTCGCGCCAATACGCTTTACGAAGGCCAGTATCTTCTGGGGACCTCGATCGCGCGTCCGCTGATCGCCAAGCGGCAAATAGAGATCGCAAACCTCGTCGGCGCCGACGCCGTCTGCCACGGTGCGACCGGCAAGGGCAACGACCAGGTTCGCTTCGAGGTTTCCTATTATGCGCTCAAACCCGATGTGCGCGTGATCGCGCCTTGGCGCCAGTGGGAATTCGAAGGGCGCCCCGCGCTGCTCGAATATGCGCGCAAGCACGGCATCGAAATCGCCAAAGGCAAAGAACAGGAGGCGCCGTTCTCGATCGACGCCAACCTCTTGCACACCTCGAGCGAGGGCCTGGTGTTGGAGGATCCGGACCTGGACGTTCCAGACATCGTGTCCAAGCGCGTCGATCGCCGCACCATCACCCCGGAGGAGGCGCCGGACAGACCCGATTTGGTCACGCTCTCGTTCGAGCGCGGCGATCTGGTCGCCATCGACGGCGCCAAGCTGAAGGCCCACGAATTGCTGGCAACGCTCAATCGCCTTGGCGCAAAGCACGGCGTCGGCGGCCTCGACCTCGTTGAGAATCGCTATGTGGGCATGAAGTCACGCGGGTATTACGAAACACCAGGCGGCACGATCCTCTGGCACGGCCATCGCGCGATCGAATCGATCACCCTCGATCGCGGCGCCACGCATCTCAAGGACGAGCTGATGCCGAAATACGCCTCGCTCATCTATAATGGCTTCTGGTGGACGCCCGAGCGCCACATGCTGCAGGCAGCCATCGATGCGAGCCAAGCCAGCGTCACGGGCGATGTGAGACTAAAGCTCTACAAAGGCGGTGTTCGCGTTGGGGGCCGCTCGAGCCCCTATTCGCTCTATTCCAAGAAGCTTGTCGGCTTCGACGAAGCGGGCGGATACAACCAGGCCGACGCAGAAGGCTTCATCAAGCTCAATGCGCTTCGCCTGCGCATCCTGGCCGAGCGCGACAAGAAGCGCCGCAAGAACGAATAGACTTCGTGTTGGTGGGATAGCGGTGTTGGGGATTGTGTTTGCTGGGTGAGGGGATTTCAGCCCGGCAACACCAAACCCACCAGGACGGCGCCATAATGCCCGGCCGCGCCCAGGATTACGCACGCGTGCCAAAGCGCGCGGCGGAAGGGGAGCGCGTGGTTCAAATAGAGCAGCACGCCGGAGGAATAGATCACCCCCGCAATGAGGAGCATTGCGACCGCCAGCGGCGGCAGCGAGGGCGTTGCCGGCCCAAGCACCAGCACCGCCAGCCAGCCGAAGGCCAGATAAATCGCGCACCAGGCGCGATCGCCCAGTTGCGGCCACAGCACTTTTCCCGCCGCCCCCGAGAGTGCCGCAATCCAGATCGCAGCCGTTGCAAAGAGCGCCACCTCGGGCGGCAACAATTTAATGGTGAAGGGCGTGTAGGAGCCGGCGATCATCAAGAAGATCGCCGCTTCGTCGAGGCGGCGCAGGATGCGCCGACGCCTGCTGGGCTTGGTGAGATTGTAAATGGCGGACGCAGCCAGCATCGCCATCAGACAAAGCGCATAGATCGCGCTTGCCGTCGCCATCGGCACGCCGCGGTTAACGAGCGCAGACGCGACCAGAAGGCCGCCGCCGACCAATGCCGCGAGCATCCCGATCGCATGCACGACGCCGTCGACCGCATGCTCTACCCGTGTCGGATAGTGCTCGGCCAGCTCATCGGCATCCGGTGTCAGCAATTCTGCGAGCGCCATACCGATACGCCTGAACGTCCTCTCTTTCCGATGGGACGCTTTCGTCCCAGGTATAGTTCTTCCGTCTTAACGTTAGATGATGAGCGCGCATTTTTCCGCCCTTCACAAGCGTTTGAGCGCGTTACGCGGTGCTTGCCATAAACCATGCGCGCAACGCGCGTTCGTGCGTGGCGCGATTTTCGCAAGTCATGCCTGGGATGCAGACCCAGTGTCTCAATGCCGATGATCTGCGCGCCGAAGCGCGCGTGCTGACGCTCGCTGGCCTCATCCTGTTGGGGCTGGGCTTTCCCTTGACGCTTTACCTGGTTTCGCTGTCGCTCGACGGACATGGCTTATCGCCCGTGGCGCCTGCCGCGATCGGCGCCCCGCCGATTGTGCTCGGCTATATCGCCTGCCACTTCGCCTCGCTGCGAATGGTAAAGGCCAAGGCGCTGGAAGAGGCGCGCCATCAGCGTAAATTTAGGCTTGCATCGAAGGCGAAGTGACGCCAAGAGCAGCGCCTATGAGCCCGTTCGCTCTCCGCGCCCCGCACGGACGACAGCAAGGCTGAAGCCTTTAACCGCGCGCGCCTCACGGCGTTGCGTTTGCCTTCTCTTCAGCCTTCACGAACGAGCCTCGTCATGCTTCCCCTTGATCCCGCGCGCTATGCGCTATTTGCCGGCGTCATGGCGGTGTTCGCCGTCACGCCAGGCCCCGCCAACCTTTTCGCCATTGCCGCCGGCATGCGCTCTGGGCCGCGCGCGGCGCTCATTGGCGTCGCCGGCATGAACGCAGCAACTTTGGTTTGGTTCGCCGCTGCTGCTCTTGGGCTCGGCGCGCTGGTGGCGGCGTTTCCCGCGCAATTCCACCTCATTGCGATAGCCGGGGGCTTCTATGTCGCCTGGCTCGGCGTCAAGTCGCTGAAGAACGCCTATACGGGCGGGCCGCTCCCTAATAGCGCGCCGCTCTCCGGCCGCAGCGCCACCTTCCGAGACGGCTTCACCGTGCAACTCTCCAATCCGAAGGCGGTCGTCTTTTTCACCGCCGTGTTGCCGCCTTTCCTTGATCCGGCGCGCGCGATCCTTCCTCAGCTCGCGCTATTCGGCGCTACCGCGATCGCTATGGATGTTGCGGCCATGTCGCTCTACGGCGTCGCCGGCGGAGCGCTTGCGCGCACGCTGAGTGATGCGCGCGCGAGCAGAATTTTCGCCGCCTTGGTTGGCGCGCTTCTGCTGATTGCATCGGCGTTCATTTTGTTACGGCGATGACGCGTTGGCAGCTTGCTTGCCGCATTGCTAGCAGGCGTTCGGTATTGACTTGGTAATCTTTGCGTCCGCACCCTTCACTCACCCGGTCGAACCGTTGGGCGAGCGAACGTGTTCACCGCATGGAGAAGGAGCGCATGCAGAACGAGGAATTGGCGCTCAGGCTGAAGGGCTGGCGGCTGGCCACGGCGGAGGTGCTTTATTACCTGCCGGACCATCCTTCGCTTCTGCAAAGCTTCATCTGGCAGACGCTCGACCTTGCGCCGACGTACCCGCGCATCCACCGCTTCTTGGGCTTCTGGAGGCGCGAAATCGACGCCGTGATCCATTCGGTGCAGCTGGCTACCGGCGAAACGCTGTCGCCAGCCAAGTTTGAGAGCGCCAGCGTCATTCTGCATCACTAGTTTGCGATTGGGCAGGAACAAAATCCGGCCTACACTATCATCGGAGCGAGGGACGAGGAGACACCCGTCATGCGAACGCTTTTGCTCGCTTTGGCGCTCGGCGCGCTTGGCGCTTGCGCGACCGAGACGGCCTATCAGCCGGCCGGCCCGCAAACCGAGGGCTACGGCTATCATGAACAGACTATCGAGGCGAACCGCGTGCGGATCGGCTTCCGCGGCAATTCGCTAACCGATCGCGAGACGGTCGAGAATTATCTGCTGTACCGCGCCGCAGAGCTCACCTTGCAACACGGCAAGGATTATTTCGTTATCGCCGACCGCAATACCGAGGCCAACTCGCGTCTGATCGCCTCCGATTTCGGCCGCTCGCACTTTGGGTATTTCTTCTTCTCTCGTCGCCACGGCTGGGCGCCATTTTGGGATCCCTATTGGGACGATCCGAGCGAGTATCGGCAAGTCACGAGCTACGAGGCCTTCGCCGAGATCACGATGTATAACGGCCACAAGCCGGCGGATAACCCCAACGCATTCGACGCCCGGGAAGTGCAGGCCAACCTACAAGGCCGCATCGTCCGCCCGGCGCCGCCGAGCGGAAGCTAGCCAACCGCCTCACTTACTTGGGTAGCGCCTCCGTCTTAAGGAGGGCAGGCGCAGGCGCCGATTGGGAAGGGGCCTCGTGATCCGGCGGTCGGGTCCACGCCCAGTCACGTGCATTCGCACACAGCCTCGCGCCTTCATGGCGCCTCTCGCTTTCTTATGCTCGCTCCGCTAGAGCTTTCGCCCCGCCAAGCACCCGTAGCTCAGCTGGATAGAGCGCTGCCCTCCGAAGGCAGAGGTCACAGGTTCGAATCCTGTCGGGTGCGCCATTCCTGTACTGATGTGAGTACCGCAGCCGGATCGCCGGTCGCGATGTGCTGCGCCAGCACCGCCTTGGCCCCACGGATGCGGATTTGGCCCGCATCCACCACGACTTGGTCCAGCACCACCCGCAAATAAGCGCGCCGAAATGTGGGCTTGGCGTCATCGCGCAACCGCGCCTTGAGCGCTGCCGTGAAGGCGGCGGTTCGCTCCGGCGCAGGGGCTGCAAGCGGTTGCGCGAGCTGGCGCCGCTTGTGGCTGATCAGCAGCTCCAGCCGGTTCAATTCCTCCTGACGCGCGCCATAGCGGGCGCACACCGCTTGGCCCGCCGAGAGCCCGCCGCGCTCCATCACGTCGACCAGGTTGCGCACCTGTCCCGCCAGCGCCCGCTGTTTTGCGGTGAGCTGCCTGAGTTCGGTGCGCTCGCGAGCGCTGCGGCTGGCGCTGCGGGCCGCCAGCGTGCGCACCAGCGCGTTGAGACGCTCCGGCGCCAGCACCCGCTCACAGACCGCGTCGGTGACCATCGCATCGAGTTTGTCCATCGCAATGGCGACGCCGGCGCAGGCGGTGTCGCCGATGTCGGATTTGCGGGCGCAAACATAATACCAATAGCGCCCGTGCTTGCCGGTGCGGCTGCGGAGCGGTCCGCCGCAGCGGCCGCAACGGGCAAGCCCGCTTAACAGCACGTCGCTCTTGGTGATCCGCGGCGGCGTGTTGAGTGGGTTGCGGCGGCGCAATTGCTCTTGCACGCCGTGGAAGATGTCGTTGGCGACGATGCGCGGGACCTTCATCGCCACCCAATGTTCACGCGGGCGCGGCTTCAAACTGCGGCTGTCGCGGCGATTGAAATAATGCACGCCGATATAAGTCGTGCGGGTTAGCATCAAATGCACGGTCTGGACCCGAAACGGTTTGCCGCCGCGTTGCGCGAGGCCTCGGCGATTAAGCTCTTTGGTCACGTCCTTTATCCCCATCGGACCCGAGCACCCGTCGCCAGTCAGATAAAGCTGAAACGCCAGCTTCACGATCTCGGCTTCGGCCGGTTCGATGGCGAGCTTCTTCTTGTCTTTGGTCCCATGACGCTCGGTGATGGCGGTGCGATAGCCGAACGGCGGCCTTGAGCCGTTCCAGAAGCCGCGTCGCGCATTCTCAAGCATCGAGCGTTGCACGTGTTTGGCGGTCTCCAAGCTTTGATATTCGTCGAACGCCGAGAGCACGTTGCGGATGAGGGCGCCGCTTGCATCTTCGCCAACGTCTTGTGTGGCCGAGACGACGCGCACCCCGTGCTTGGCCAGTTCGCGGCTATAGAAAGCCGAGCCGTAGGAATCGCGAAAAAACCGCGAGAAGCTGTGCACTAGCAAAACGTCAGCGACGATCACGCCACTCTTGATGTCGGCGATCATTCGCTGAAATTCCGGCCGGTTGTCGTCACGCGCGGAGGCGCCGGCGTCGATATAGCGCCCGACAATCTCGAACTCGCGCTCGCGGCAATAGCGGTCGCCATGGGCGATCTGATCGGGGATCGACAGATCGTGTTCGGCCTGGCGTGTGGTGGAAACACGGGCGTAGACAATGGCGCGGATCGGCATGCGGTAAGTCTCAAAATGGCGGCGTGGTCTTGTCGGCTGGAAGTTCAGCCTCGGCAACAAGGGCAGCGATCTCGGCGGCGAAATGGCATTCGATCAGGGCGAGTTCTGCTTCGCTGATGGGCAGAGGCGAGGGGAAATCCAGGTCGAGCGTGCGGGCGAGTTTATCCACTCATGGGACACCGCCTTCCTTGCCCGCGTCGTTCCGGCCCGAACCACACCCATCCATACCTTGGCCAACTCCCGAGAGCGCCGAGAGATCGCGGCGCAAACCCTTGTGGCCAAACTCATCCAGCACCAAGGTGCGGAAACGCTCGAATTTGTCGCTCGGCACCGCGAGCTCCGCGAAGTCGAGGATACGCTTGACGCGCGGCTCAATGAGCCGCCAGAGCGCATCGTGCGAAGCCACGGCCATCAGCCGCCACCCGGAGGCCGGCCAAGGGCGGGACGCTCTTCGCGCCAGCGCACCAACTCGGCTCTCGTGAATAGGAGCTGGCGGCCGACTTTGCGCTGGGGGCGCAATTGCCCTTCGCCGACCCAACGATAGAGACTGCGCGCAGAGCAGCCAAAGATGCGGCAGACATCGCCGCTGTCGACCAGATCGGTGTCGCAGAGGCGCGCAAAGGCGATGGGCTTAGCCTCGACATAAACCGCAAGCCCGCCGCCGATGCTGCGCGCGATGATCTTGCGGCGGACCAGTGTGGCGTTGCCGCTGATCTCGATGTCGCGAACATACATGGCCGGACTACAGCATGACAGGCCATATATGCCAATTAATTTCGCGCGCTTGGTGCAATGATGACGGGGGCGGGCCTCGCCGCTTTGGCCCCGACCCGCGGCAGCGCTCAAGCCTGGGCCGACCGTCAAACGACGCCGCTCGCCGCCTGGCGACTGCAATCCCAACCCAATCGCCGCCGACTTGAAACGCCCTACATCGCCTGAACGACAATCCAACTGCAACCCAATTCGAACTCACTCGCGATACACAAACCCACTCAGCCGATAGTCGTTATTGATACAAAACCGATACAAAATGGATACAGCGCTCCGCTGACTCCCCACTTTGTTATCAGAGCGGCCCGACGCCTCCGCGCCCGTCCGACAACCCTCGAAGAGCCGGTTTGGGGCAGAAGCAGTCGAAGGTAGGAAACGTCCAGCGGCGGCAGCAGACATCCTTGGCTACGGCCAGCTAACGGCACGTTGCACCGGTTCGGATGCGCGCAATTGAGCGGTGGCGACCTAATCTAGTTGCGCAGACGGGCTATTCGATAGTCATCCTCAGGAACTCTTTTGCGAGCTGGCCAAGGCGACATTTGCACCAGGCCGTCCCGCCGCAACTGAGCGGCGATTTGGCCCAAATCAACTCTGCGGACCACGTGCTCCAGCATCAACTTGATCGAGACGTCGCCGAACCTCTTGGATCCGGGAGTTTCCGGAACGAGGTCCAGCATTTCATCCCGTGCCCGCGCCCTCTCGCGTTGAAGGAAGACAGCGGTTTCGTCGCGAGTCATGTCATGAAGCGCGAACATCTCTCCTTGGGCAGAGTCAGCGGCCGTACGTTGTTGCCGCAGCTCAGCGCGCACCTTTTCTTGCGCCTCCAGCGCTTTAATTTGGGTGTCGCGAAAAACACGAACCCCCTCAGGGTGCCTCGACGCGTAAAATAGTGAGTACAAAACTCGATCCGAGTTGGACTTGAGGACCTCTGTTGAAAGGCAGTAGGGGTATCTGCCCACGTGCGCCAACGATTCCCGGAAGCATTCGTGAATTGCTGATTTGCGATCTTCGGCGCCGCGGATCCGGCGCCGCCAGTCAACCGCTACAAAGAGGCGGTCCATGGACTCGCTAACCGGGTTCCATTCTGCAAATCGGTTGACGAAATCAAACAAGAAGTTGAAGACGACCTCGCAGTTTTCGCGGGCAATCAGCCGGCCTAACTCGGTCATGTCGACCGACCATCCCTTGGGATCTACGAAAACGAAGGAAAAGGCCCGGCCGAGCTCGGCGTTGATTGCCGAAATGCTTTGGTTGAAATCCCCGTGAATCGTGCGGATGGTGAGGTCCGGAAAGTGTGCGGCGATCGTCTGAAGTCTCGCGTATGCTTCTGCTTCTGCTTCGACCAAGATTGCCTTCACAGAAATTGATCTGCCTCGCTGCGCGAGGCCAGACTTGACGCGACGCAGTTTTTGCAAGGCAAGGCCAAACGAAGTGTCGGAGAACTGCTCATTCGCGCTTTGCCAAGGGCCCGCGAAGCCATCGACATAGACGATCTCATCGTGAACGTGGCCGACTTTGAAAAGCAGTCCGTCGAGATAAGTTTCTAAGAACGTGTGCTTTACAAACGCCTGTTCCCGACCCGAATAGTTTTCGAGATCCGGCACACTTCACCGCATCGTTTCATGGTCGCGAGGACTGAAGGGCATCTCGTCCCAAGTCCGCTCGTCAAGGAGTCGGCCATTGGCTTTTGGCCGAGAACCGCCCCACTGTTTAAAGAAAAACGGCACGTTTGCAGCACGGCATTGGTCGCGGATTTCTCGCACCCATTCAATCTGAATCGGCCGATGTCCTGGCCCACTCTCACCGCCGACAATTACCCAATGTATGCCATCAAGGCTGACTTCGCCGACCGGACCGAGAAGTGGTTCTATCGAAAGGAAGCGAACCGTTGCCGGTGTCGCCTGCAGGTGCTTCAACCGAGAGTGTTGGGATGAATCCTCAAACGAAACGCCAAGCCAAATGTGCGATGGTGCAATCGAGTCCAGATAGCGCTTGCTGATGTAACGCTTAAGCAGCGCGCTGCGTTTGGTCAGCACTTGGAAGACATGCCAGTCAGCTCGCTCCATAACGTCGAAAACGCGATCGATGTAATTAGTGGGAATCTCCTTGTGAAAAAGATCACTCATGGAGTTCACAAAGATGAAGCTGCGCCTGCGTAACTTCAGCGGCTGTTCCAGCCGATGCGGATGCAGCTTGAGATCGAAGCCAAACTCATAGGGATGATCCGGCGTACCTCGCCACCGTTCCGCAAAGCGCTCCGCATAACAGTTGTCGCATCCCGCACTGATCTTCGTGCATCCCGACACTGGGTTCCACGTCACGTCGGTCCACTCGATGGATGAGCTCTGAGCCATATTGGAACAAACAGTGAACTATGTCGACATCACGAACAAGACATGGCCGAGAATTGGTAAAAAACCAATCTACGATTGGGCTTCAGACGTCTTGACATACGTCTGCTGTGACGTATTCTAACACGTGTGGAGATACGTAATGGCACACGTGCGGGCCGATGAAGTGCGCTCTCCGAAGCAGCACTGGCAATTAATCGAGGTGTTGCTGGACCGCGGCGAACGTGACTGTGCGTACGCGCTCGGAGAGTGGGACGGAGAGCGTCGCATCGGGTTCCGTTGGAACGGAAGCGACGAGAATCCGATAGGCAACCCGCAAAGTCGCGGATTGCCGACATATACAATGCTCGACCGCGCGCTGCATGAGGCGGTCATCGCGTTGTTGCCGGATGACAAGAAGGCATTCGTTCGACGTTTTTTAGGGACAGGGGTTTTGTTCGACAGCGTCACCGTCAGCGATGATCGGCGCAGAATCATTCTTTGGGATCTTCGGCATACGCCGCCTGTACTTGCGACGGTGGATTGCGCCGTCCTGCGAGATCTCATTAAGAATCCCATGATCTCAGACGATGACTGCAGGCTTTTGGCGGACCGAAATAAGGATGTCGTATCCCAAGTGGCGCAAGCGATGCTTGCGCAGCACCAGTTCAAGACCCGGGACAATGGAGTTCGCGTTATTGAGCTGCAGTTAGCAGATTTGTCTCATGTCGCCACCGAAATCTCGACAGGCGTCCTGGAGATTGCGCGCCGGTCTCGATGGTCGTGCTAACGAAGATGGGAATAGAACCTGTCAGCCCGAAAATTACCGCAACCGCGGCGTAGGTCGCTTGGTTTGGAGGATCTAATGCGTGAGACTATGTACGCGACTGAGATCGCAACCGGCCAGTTCAACGATTGTCGGATTGAGCGCATCCACGTGAAGAGCTTGGCGCAGGACGAAATTCGGTTCTCGTGGTGGCCAAGGGGGCGGATGAAGCCGCGGCCGCTTGACTTAACCGAACAAGAATTACTGCCCCTCATGAAGGAGGCGATCACAGCCGGTGTATTTTCGGACTTTTTTCTAGGGGAGCTAAGGGCTCTCTTGGATGCGCGTTCTAGCACCAGGTTGAGTAGTGGACAGTATTAGGGCGGCCGCTTTGGGGCGAGGCAGCTATGGAGTGTGGGAATTGGGATGGAGAGCGTCTAGAGCGTCTATGGATGCCTCGCCTGCACCGATTGTTGGATCGAACAGGTCACTCAGCTGGAAGCGCGCGCGCAACATTTGGAAAGTGCTTTGGAGGCCTCAGTGGCAAATGCAGAGCATCTTCGAAACGACTATGAGTAGGTACGAGAAATACAAGCGATACGCGGCCGGCTGATCTTGTCGATTTGCAGGGCCCACGGCGGCGAACGCAGTGAGTGATCGGCTTTTCAACCAGTTCAACGACACTCGCAGGACATCCGAAGCTGTGCCGGAGGCATCAGGTGCGTTCGGTGTCCGTTTTGAAAGAGATGCCGGCTAACGTATCTGGAGTTCAATGCCAAATTTTGCTTTCGACCTGGCTATCAATGGTGTGCACTGGATTGGCGCCCATCGCGAGGGCGAAGGTGGTGTTACGCGCCGTATCCTAGAGGACCTTGAGCCAGCCGTCCGTGCGGGTGGTCTTCAACTGCAAGCGCACGAAGTTCACAGCCTCGCAGATCTTCGAGACATTTTAGAACATCTTGCCACTGCGTCGCGAGCTGGCTCTGCTCCGTTGCTTCATTTCGATATGCATGGCTCGAGGGAAGCGGGGTTACAAATTGGGAAGACTGGTGAGCACCTGTCCTGGAGCGAACTTAGCGCGAGATTGCGCGCAATCAACGTCGCCACAGGCAACAACCTTTGCGTCATTATCGCGTCTTGTTTTGGATTCCATGCGATTAAGACAGTTAGTCTGTTTGAGCCTTGCCCTTACTGCATCCTGATCGGACCGCCTAGGTTTGTAACTCTCGGGTTCCTCAGTAACGGAAA
>JACXTT010011425.1_pt1 | contig 11882 bp, 8 predicted proteins | sample 9270951 | NCBI WGS metagenome assembly JACXTT01 (sample SAMN15532306, study PRJNA645909) | rock metagenome | isolation source: weathered quartz diorite | place: Puerto Rico | collected 2017-06-21 | reverse complement strand
AAGCCGTAGTCCACCAGCGTCTGCTTGCGCGAGCGGTCGCCCTCGTACATCGCGCCCAGCTGCGGCAACGTCTGGTGCGACTCGTCGATGATGCACAGATAGTCCTTCGGGAAGTAGTCGAGCAGACACGCCGGTCGTTCGCCGGGCTGGCGGCCGCTGAACAGGCGCGAGTAGTTCTCGATGCCGGCACACCGTCCGACTTCCATCAGCATGTCGATGTCGGAGTGCGTGCGGGACTCCAGGCGCTGCGCCTCGAGGAGCTTGTTCTGCGCGCGCAGCTCGGCAAGCCGCTCCGCCAGCTCGGCCCGGATCCGCGACACGGCCCGCTCGATCGTGGCGCGCTGCGTGACGAAGTGCGTGGCAGGATAGATCGCCGACTTCTCCATCGGCTTGATGACGTTGCCGGTCAGCGGATCGATCTTCGCGATGCGCTCGATCTCATCGCCCCAGAATTCGATCCGCACCGCCTGCTCGTCGTACGCCGGGAAGACTTCCACCGTATCGCCGCGCACGCGGAACGTGCCGCGCTCGAACCCCACGTCGTTGCGCTGATACTGAATCGCGACGAGATCGGCGAGCAACGCGTCACGGCCGCGCGTCTCGCCTTTCTGCGCCGTCACCAGCAGCTCCTTGTACAGCTCCGGATCGCCGAGGCCGTAGATCGCGGACACGCTCGCGACGATGATGACGTCGTCGCGCTCCATCAGGCTCGAGGTCGCGCGCAGCCGCAGGCGCTCGATGTCGTCGTTGATGGAGGAGTCCTTGGCGATGTACGTGTCGGTCGACGGCACGTAGGCCTCGGGCTGGTAATAGTCGTAGTAGGAGATGAAGAATTCGACGGCGTTGGAAGGGAAAAAGGCCTTGAGCTCGCCGTAGAGCTGCGCGGCGAGCGTCTTGTTGTGCGACAGCACCAGCGTCGGCTTTGCGAAATCGGCGACGACATGCGCCATCGTCATCGTCTTGCCCGACCCGGTGACGCCGAGGAGCGTTTGATATTTGTCGCCGCGGCGCAGGCCCGCCGTCAGCTCGCGAATTGCGCGTGGCTGATCACCCGCCGGCGGCGGAGCGTTGCCGAGCTCAAACGGCATAAGAGGGAAACCTAACCGACGACGACTTCAGCGGGACCGCTCGAATCCCGTCGCGCAATCTCCGTCACGCCCTTCACCTTGCGAACCGCCTTCAGGACCTTGTGCAGATGGGTGTTGTTTTCCACCTCCACCAGCACGGACCCGAAGACGACGCCGTCCTTCGACGCGAGCTCGGCACTGCGGATATTGGTTCCCGTGCCGCTGATCGCCTCGCAGATATCGGCGTAGAGGCCGCGCCGGTCCTCGCCACTCACCGCCAGCCGGACGACGAAGGTCTCCCCCTCGACCTCCCGCCAGTCGATTTCGACGCGCCGCTCCTCCTCGCCCGACAGCGTGAGCAGGTTGGGACAGTCGGTGCGGTGGATCGAGATGCCTCGACCCTGGGTGACGTAGCCGACGACCGGATCGCCCGGGACAGGCTGGCAGCACTGCGCGTAGCGGACCATCAGGCCTTCAACGCCGTGAATCTTGATACCGCGGCCCAGGCGCAGGCGCTCGATGACGCGCCCGAACGCCGTGGGCTTGGGGGACTGCTGCTGGTCCGCCGGTATGTCAGGATACAGCGCATTGATCACCTGGCCGATCTGCACATCCCCGCGGCCGATCGCGGTCTCCACCTGCTCGGCGGCGCCGAGTCCGAGTTTCTGCGAAGCCTGGGCCAGCTGCTCCGGTGTGGGCGGATCGAGCCGGCGGCGCCGCACCTCCCGCGCGAGGATTTCCCGGCCCAACGTCACGCTGCGCTCCTGCTCCTCCTGCTTGATCCACTGGCGGATTTTCTGGCGGGCCCGTCCGGTCTGGACGTGAGCCAACCAGTCCCGCGATGGCTTCGCCTGGGGAGAGGTGAGCACCTCGATCGTGTCGCCGTTGCGCAGCGGCCGATGGAGCGGCGCGATGCGGCCGTTGACCCGAGCACCGTTGCAGTGCTGTCCAACCTCGGTGTGCACCATGAAGGCGAAATCGATCGGTGTGGCGCTCTTCGGCAGCCGCTTGACGTCTCCCCGTGGCGTGAAAACGAAGATCTCGTCCTGATACAAGTCGATCTTCAGGAACTCGAGGAATTCTTCGGGGCTGTGCGCGTCCTGCTGCAGCTCGATCAACTGGCGGAACCACGACAGGTGGTGGTCGAGCTCGTCGGCGCCCTTGCCATTCTCCTTGTACAGCCAGTGCGCCGCGATCCCGTACTCGGCCGTGCGGTGCATGTCGCGCGTGCGGATCTGGATCTCGTACAGTTGACCGCCGGGCCCGAAGACGGTGGTATGCAGCGACTGGTAGCCGTTGGACTTGGGGCTCGCGATGTAGTCCTTGATCCGCTCCTGCAGCGGCGTCCAGGTGTGATGGATGATCCCGAGCACGTGATAGCAATCGGTGATGTTGTTCACCAGCACGCGCACTGCCAGCAAATCGTAAATCTCCTCGAACGGCTTGCCGCGCTTCTTCATCTTCTTGAAGATGGACCAGAGGTTCTTGGGCCGGCCCACGATCTCCCAGCCCACGATCCCGGCGCGGCGCAGCTCGTCGGAGAGCGGCGCGCGCATCCGCTCGATCGTGCGGTCCCGCTCCACGCGCCGGGCCTTCACTTGCTTCGCCAGCTGTTTGGAGTCGTCGGGCTCGAGATACTTGAACGCCAGGTCCTCGAGCTCGGCCTTCACGCCCGCCATGCCGAACCGGTGCGCCAGCGGCGCGTACAGCTCCCGCGTCTCCAGCGCGATCCGCTTGCGCTTGTCGGGCGGCAGCGGATCGAGTGTGCGCATGTTGTGGAGCCGGTCGGCGAGCTTGATGATGATGACGCGCGCATCCCGCGCCACGGACATGAGCAGTTTGCGGTAGTTCTCCGCTTGCTCTTCGGCGGTGGAGCGGAAGTTGAGGGCCTTGATCTTGGTGAGGCCGTCCACGAGGTCGGCGACTTCATTGCCGAAATCCCGGCGCAGCAGGTCGAGCGTGACGTTGGAATCCTCGACCACGTCATGCAGCAGCGCCGCGGCGATCGTGGTCGTGTCCATCTGCTGCTCGGCGAGAATCGTTGCCACCGCCACGCTGTGCGACACGTAGTCGTCGCCCGACATGCGCTTCTGGCCCTGATGCGCCTGCGCGCTGATCCGGTAGGCGCGCGACAGCACCTCGAGGTCGAGGCGGTCGCGCTGCGCGGCGACGGCCTTCGCCAGCTCGGGCGCGAGAATCGGCGCCGTACTCGTCACAAGAGCCCTGCTTCCGCGAAACTCACGTACCGCTCTCCCCCACCAATCACCACGTGATCGTACACCGGCACATCGAGCACGCGCCCCGCATCCACCAGCTGGCGCGTCACGGCCCGATCGTCCGCCGAGGGCGTCGGATCACCGCTGGGATGATTGTGCACCACGATGATTCCCGCCGCTGCCTCGGCTATCGCCGCCCGAAACACTTCCCGCGGGTGCACCAACGAGCTGTTCAAGATGCCCCGCGTGATGAGCAAGTCCGCCAGAATCTGGCTCTGGCTCCCCAGGGCGAGGACATGAAACTCCTCGACCGCGAGGTCCCGCAGGCGGAGGCCATAATAGCGCTGGACATCGCCCGGTCCCCGAATCCGCTCAGGCGGCGGTTCCGTTTCCGTCCCGATCCGGCGGCCCAACTCGATCGCCGCCGCCATCCGGGCCGCCTTCGCCCGCCCCACCCCCGGGATCCGGGCCAATTCCGCCGATGGCCGGGTGGCGAGGCGTCGCAACGAGCCGTCGCTCCAGGCCAGGATGTCGCCGGCCACGGCGAGGGCGTCCTGCCCGGGTCTGCCTGTTCCAAGGAGAATGGCCAGAAGCTCTTGCGCCGTCAACGCGCCGGCGCCCACGGCCCAGAAACGTTCGCGCGGCCGGTCGCGTTCGAGGTGCTCGGAAAGACGCAGCGGCATGGGCGAACCTAAGCCCATGCCGCCGATACGCTCGTACCTTCCCAACGCGTTACATGGCAGCTCCGTGGCACTTCTTGAATTTCTTGCCGCTGCCGCACGGGCATGGATCGTTCCGTCCGACGCCGGCGTACGGATTCGCAACGAATGCGGGCTCGGCGACTCCTGGCTTCCCGCGCTGGACGGACGGTGGCGGTGGGTCGCCGCTCGTGACCAGCCCATCGGCGGCGGGTTTTGAGGCCACCATCGGTGTCTGCCGGCGACTTGGGCCGGGGAGTCCGCCAGCCGGCCCGGTCACCCCGCGGCTTGGCGGCCGCTGCGAACCGGGGCCGCCCGGCGGGGGGCCAAGTTCGATCTGCAGCCTGAGCCAGCGTTCCGCGAACGTGGTCCGCAGATCGTGCATGAGGCCGACGAACATCTCATAGGCGTCCTGCTTGTATTCGACGAGCGGGTCCTTCTGGCCCCACGCGCGATAGTAGATGCCTTCGCGCAGCTGGTCGAGATCGTAGAGGTGATCCTTCCACTTCTCGTCGATCACGCCGAGGGTCACGTGCGACAAGGCCTGTTCGGCGAGATCCTTCGCGCCCACCTTCACTTCGACGTCACGGAGATAGCCGAGCTTCTTTTGGAACGCCTCGCGCCCTGCCTTCTGTGCCGCGCGCAGGAGCTCGTCGCGCGTCTTGATCACCGCGGGATCGGTGACACCCGGGATCGAGGTCAGGAATTTCTGTAGAAACTCCGTTTCGATGAGTGCGCGGTCCCATTGGCCGGGATCATCGTAGTCCACGAGGAGCGTCTCGACGTGTTGCTCGACGGCACTGTCGATCATCCGCTGCGCCTCGGCCTTCAGCTCTTCCCCGCCCTCGAGTGCATACAGACGCTGGGAGTAGATGACTTCGCGCTGCTGGTTCATGACGTCGTCGAACTGCAGCAGCTTCTTACGCGCCTGGAAATTCTGGAGCTCGACACGCTTCTGTGCCTGCCCGATTGCCGCCGTCACCCACGGGTGGGTGATGACCTCGCCCTCTTCGGCGCCGGTCCGATCCATGATGCGAGCGATCCGGTCGGAGCCGAAGAGCCGCATGAGGTCGTCTTCGAGCGAGAGAAAGAAAATGCTCTGACCGGGATCGCCCTGACGCCCGGAGCGGCCGCGCAGCTGCCGGTCGATCCGGCGCGCCTCGTGGCGCTCTGTCCCAATGATCACGAGGCCGCACGGCGGGTCCTCATTGCACTTGAGCTCTTTGATCTGCTCGGCGGCCAGATCGGGTGGCTCGATCTTCTGGCCGAAGGGCGCCTCGCGCGACTTGATGCCGCAGACCTGACACCGCTTGACGCCCGGGCCGAGTTTGATGTCGGTGCCGCGGCCGGCCATGTTCGTCGCGATCGTGATGGAGCCGGGCTGGCCTGCCTGCGCGACGATCTCCGCCTCGCGCTGGTGATATTTGGCATTGAGGACTTCGTGCTTGAGGCCGCGCCGCTTCAGCAGACGCGCCAGCGTCTCCGAGACCTCGACGTTGGTCGTGCCCACCAGCACCGGCAGGCCGCGGTTATGCTGGCGCTCGACCTCTTCCATGATCGCGTCATACTTCTCTTTGCGCGTCTTGTAGACGAGATCGTGCTTGTCGATCCGGCGGACCGGTCGGTTCGTCGGAATCACCGAGACTTCGAGCTTGTAGATCTGGTGGAATTCCGTCTCCTCCGTCTCGGCCGTGCCCGTCATGCCCGACAACTTCTCGTACATGCGGAAATAGTTCTGGATCGTGATCGTCGCGAGCGTCTGGGACTCCTCGCGGACCGCCACGCCTTCCTTCGCCTCGACCGCCTGGTGCAACCCGTCCGACCAACGCCGCCCCGGCATCAGCCGGCCTGTGAACTCGTCGACGATGAAGACCTGGCCATCTTGCACCACGTATTCGACGTCCTTCTCGTAGAGCGCGTGCGCCTGGAGCAGCTTGTGAATGATGTGGAGCGTCTCGCTCTTGGTGGCGTACTCGGCCTCGACGACGCGCCGGCGCTCGAGCTTCTCCACCGGAGACAGCTCGGTGTCGTGTTCGAGCTCGTGCACGGCGTGCGAGATGTCAGGCACGACGAAGAGCGTGGGATCCTGCGGCGACATCGTCTCCACGCCCTGGTCGGTCAGGTGCACGGAGCGGCCGCGCTCATCCATGACGAAGTAGAGATCGTCTTCGATGTCGCGCATCTTCTGATCGCGCGCCGGCAGCTTGCGGTCTGCCAGGCGGTCGAGCTCCACGCGCTGTACCTGCTGCTTGACGCCCTGCTCGTTCAGGAGCTTCAGCAGTTTCTTGTTCTTCGGCATGCCGAGCTGGGCTTTGTACAACAGTTTCGCGCCCTCGTAGTTCGTATCCGCGTTTTCCAGCAGTGGCTCGGCCTTCCCGATCAGGTCATTGGCGATGGCGGTTTGCTTGCGCACCAGTTGCACGACCTGGGCATTGAACTGCGCGTACTTTTCGTCGGACTCCGCGCCGACCGCGCCGGAGATGATCAGCGGTGTCCGCGCCTCGTCGATCAGGATGGAGTCGACTTCGTCGATGATCGCGTAGACGTGCCCGCGCTGGACCCGCTGGTCCAGATGGCCCACCATGTTGTCGCGCAGGTAGTCGAAGCCGAATTCGTTGTTGGTGCCGTAGGTGATGTCGCACTGATAGGCGGCGCGCCGCTCGGGCGTGGACGGCTGCGTGTCGTCGATGCAACCCACGGTTAGACCGAGCCACTTGAAGAGATGGCCCATCCACTGCGAATCGCGCCGCGCCAGGTAGTTGTTCACCGTGACGAGATGCGCGCCCCGTCCCGCTAACGCGTTGAGATACAGCGGCAGCGTCGCGACGAGGGTCTTACCCTCGCCGGTCGCCATTTCGGCGATCTTCCCCTGATGTAGCACGATGCCGCCGATGAGCTGCACGTCGTAGGGCACCATGTCCCATTTCATCGCGTGCCCCGTGACGACGACGTCGCTGGCCAGCAGGCGGCGGGCCGCTTCGCGGACGGTCGCGAATGCCTCCGGGAGCAGATCGTCGAGCGTGCGCTGGAGCTCCGACACGAACTCCTGCTCCGCTTTTCTCAGCTGCTCGCTGAGATTGGCGCGCTCTTCCGGATCGGGGCAGTCGTGCTTCGCCTGCTTGAGGCGCTCGACCTCGGCGTGCTGGGCGCCGGTGCGCTGCGCGATCACTTCGCGGAACTTGGCCGTCTGCGCCTGCAGCCCGGCGTCGCCGATCTCTTTCAGACGCACTTCGTGCCCGAGAATCGCGTCCACGATCGGCTGGATGCGCTTCAGCTCACGGTCGAACCGCGTCCCGAAGGCTTTGGTGAACCAACGATTGGCCATTACGCTCCTAGCGATACAGCCCGTGTGTTCCGATGTATTCGCGCACCGGATCGGGCACTAAATATCGAATGGAAAGCCCCTGTTTGACGCGCTGCCGCACTTTGGTGGCCGAGAGGTCGATCATGGGGACCGGGATGACCCGCTTGATCAGGGGGTGACGGACTACCGTCGCGCCCGGCCGGGCAAAGACCACGATATCAGCAAGTCCAGGAAGGGCTTCGACTTCCCACCAGGCCGCGAGATCCGCCGCGGCATCCGCCCCAAGCAATAACGTGAACCGGTTCCCCGGCTCGCGATCGCCGAGCGCGCGCAGGGTCCGGACGGTATAAGAGGGCGTCGGCAACCCGAGCTCGACGCGCTCCACGCCCAGGCGCGGATTGCCGAGCACCGCCAGGTCCAGCATTTGGGCCCGCTGCTCCGCCGTCGCCTGATGGGCGGCGCGCTTGAATGGCTGCTCGCGCGCGGGCAGAAACCGCACGTTGCACCCCAACGCGTCCGCCGCTGCTTCTGCCACGATCAAATGTGCGACATGCACGGGGTCGAATGAGCCCCCGAACAGCGCTTCCACGCCGTTCAGGGTGTGGAGGGGGTCGACGGTGTCACGCCCGAATCGGCCGTCGCGGGGCAGGCGCGGTCGAGCCCTGTCGCCTTCGGATAGAACCGGCGCAGATGCTCGCAGGTCTCCTGCACCTCCTGCTTGTAGCCGATGGCGTGATAGCTGTCCACCAATCGCAGCAGCGCGTCGGGCGCCCGCTCGGTGGTGGGGTAATTCGCGATGACGTCCTTGAAATAGATGATCGCGGAGTCAAAGGCTTTGCGGCGCAGATAAAAGATGCCGGTTTTGTAGGTCTTCTCGGCGAACTGGTTCTCGAGACGACGCACGTGCAGCCGCGCGCGCGCCGCCGCGTCACTGTCGGGAAAGCGGCCCGCCAGCTCCTGATAGATCGCTAACGCGGTCTCGCCGTTGGAAGGATCGAGCTCGGGGCGATGCCAGAGGCGCAGGTTCGCGTCGCCCGCTCGCAGCAGCGCCAGTGGCGCGTACTCCGTGGTGGAGAACTCGTCGGCGACCTTCCGGAAATCGCTCGCCGCCTGCACGTAGTCGCCGGCCTGGAACCAGCACTCCGCGAGGTAGTACTGCACCTCAGCCAGCTCGGGAGTGCCGGGTGCGAGCTCGAAGCTCACGCGCTGCAGAATCACTTGCGCGCGGCGAAAATCACCGTGGTGGAAGAGATCCATGGCTCGGCGAAGATCGACGTCGGGCGCCACCGCCGGCGCGGCCTGGGGGGCACGGCCGCGCGGGTGACATGCGGCCCCCACTCCAGCCAGGGCCACGGCGACTGCCAGCATCCCGATCGTCCGTTGCATCGTCATTCCGGTTCAGCCTTTCCTAACGCGTTGAGCTTTTCCTGCGCGCGCTGCGAAATCGTATCTCCCGGCGTTCCGCCCGCGAGCGCCTGCTGATAACTCTCCATCGCACCCGCCACGTCACCCTGCGCGAGCCGCACGTCCCCGAGACCCAGGAAAGCGCCCCGCACGACGTCGGGTGCCGCACCCGGCGCCGTCGCCCGCCGAAACCATCCTTCAGCGTCGGCTGGGTGGCCCTGTTCGAGCGCGATTTGACCTTCCACCAGGGCGCAGAGCCCCAGCCCTTCGCGCGCCGGCTCGACCACCGAGGCCGCCCGCTGTCTCCGCACGACACCTTCAAAGACGCGCACCGCCGTGCTGCAGTCGCGGACCCGGACCAGCGTTCTTCCGTACACGAACAGTAGCGAGTCGGCGCGCGCGGCGTCGACGGCCGAGGCCGCTGCAACCGGCAAGAGCGCCCTCGCCTCGGCCGTATCGCCGCGGTCGACCGCGTCCATGGCGGCCAGCACCACGTACCGTCCGAGCGGGCGACGCGGCGCAACCTCCCGCAGCCCCGTCAGGGCGCTCGCGAGCGCGGTGCGGTCGTTGGCCGCGAGCGCGGCCCGCGCCACCCGCTCCAGTCCGTCGGCGGCTTCGTCTGCGCGCGAGCCGTCCCGCTTGGCGAGGGACCGGTAGGCGTCGGCGGCTAGCTCATAATCCTCGGCGTGCATCGCCGCGGCGCCAACCTTGGCCAGCAGGGCCGCGCTCCCGACGTTCGTCTTGCGCCCCAGCTGGTATTCCGCGAGCGCATCGGCATAGGAGCCCGCGGCATACGCGCGATCGCCGAGCTCCTCGTGATTTGCCGCTGAGCGACTACACGACAGCGAGAGGACCAACACCACGGCGGAGAGCCGTCTCACTTCTTTTTCTTCCTTCGGTCGGGTTTCGCGGCGCCCCCCGCCCCCTCGCCGGCGCCAACCGGGGTCACGTCCGAGCGGGACAACAGCGCCAGGTAGGCCTCCACCCGCGGATCTTCCGGCCGGCGCGCGCGGAGCTCGTCCCACACCGCCCGCGCGGCCAACCCGTCGCCCGCGAGGTAGCAAGCCATTCCCAGCATTGCCGCGGCATCGAGGAAGGAAGGCCGCTCGCGTACGATGATCTGGAACTGCTCGTGCGCGTCCAGCGCGCGACCGGCCTCGAGCAGCATCCGGCCCAGCTTGTACCGCAGGTCGTGGAACCCGGGCCCCAGTTCCAGCGCTGCCTCGTACTGCGCGATCGCTTCGTTCAGTCCACCCGCTTCATAATACGCCTGCGCCAGCGCCGCGTGCTGGTTGGCAAGCTTCGCCGCGACATGACCGTGGAATCCCGCGCGCCGCTCCGAGGTCACCTGGCGGGCGCGCCGCAGCACGGCGTTCGCCTCTTCTTCGCGACCCAGCTCGTTCAGCACGAGCGCGCGATGAATCAGCGCCTCGATGTAGCTGGGATTGAGCGCCAGGGCCCGATCGAACTGTGCCAGGGCCTTGTCGGACTGTCCGGCGAGCGAGTACGAGAGACCGAGCAGATGGTGTGCGTCCGCAAACGCGCGGCCCGTCGCGATGACCTCCTCGAGGAGGTGAATCGCGCCGTAGTAGTCCTGCAGCTGAAACCGTTCGTTAGCTTGCTCGACCAGACGCTCGGGACTGACGTCCATGAACCCCCTCGTACCAGTCAACGAATCTGCGGATGCCTTCCTCAATGCCGACGCGCGGCTTGAAACCGAGCACGCGTCCGGCATGAACCAGGTCGGCATCCGTCAATCGCACCTCGCCCGGCTGATCGGGATGGCGCTCGATGCGCGCTTCCTGACCGAGCGCCTGGGCGATCAGCGCGATTAGGCGGTCAAGGCGCACGCGTTCGCCGCCGCCCAGATTGACCGTCTCGACCGTGCCGGGAGCCGCAGTGGCGGTCCAGTCGAGCGCGGCGAGGATGCCGTCCAGGCAGTCGGTAATATAGGTATAGTCGCGCTCACTCGACCCATCCCCATGCATCCGCACCTGCCGTCCACGGGCGATCAGATCGGTGAATGTGTGGATCGCCAGATCGGGGCGCTGCCGCGGGCCGTAGACCGTGAAGAACCGCAAGCAGATGATCTTGAGGGGATACAGGTGGGCGAAGGCCTGCGCGAGCAACTCACCCGCCCGCTTGCTGGCTGCATACGGCGAGATCGGCAGGACGGCGGGTTTGTCCTCGACGAAGGGCGCGGGTGTTGCATTACCATACACGGACGACGACGAGCCGAACACAATCCGCGCCACCCCGGCCCGGCGGGCTGCATCGAGCAGACGCGCGGTCGCCGTGACGTTCGCTTCCATGTAGGCGCCGGGATCCTCGAGAGACGGGCGGACCCCGGGCTTGGCCGCCAGGTGGATCACCGCCTCGACGCCGTCCAGCGGCATGGGATCGCGGGCGACATCGGCCTCGATGAACCGAAAGCCGGGACGTTTGCGGAGGCCGGAGAGGTTGCGCTCCTTGACCTCGCGCGCGTAGAACGGATCGAAGTTATCAACACCGGTAACCTCGTGGCCGCGCCCGAGCAGCGCCTCGCCCAGGTGCGATCCGATGAACCCGGCAGCACCAGTGACCAGGTATCTGTGCTTCACGGCTTAGGTGCTCCTTCGCGCTTCACGACCTCGCGAAAGTATTCGATGGTGCGGCGCAGTCCTTCGTCGAGCGCGATCGTCGGCTCCCATCCCAGCGTCCTGCGCGCGTGCGTGATATCGGGTTGGCGTACCTGCGGATCGTCCACCGGCAACGGCCGCTCGACGATCTTGCTCTTGCCGCCGGTCAATGCCAGCACCCGCTCCGCCAGCTGGCGCACGGTGAACTCCTGCGGGTTGCCGAGATTGGTCGGGTCCGCACTGCCCCGCTCGAACAGTCGTATGACCCCTTCGATCAGATCGTCCACGTAGCAGAACGAGCGCGTCTGCGAGCCGTCGCCGTAGACCGTCAGCGGCTCGCCGCGCAGCGCCTGGACGATGAAGTTCGACACGACCCGGCCGTCATGGGGGCGCATGCGCGGGCCGTAAGTATTGAAGATCCGCACGATGCGGGTTTCGAGCCGGTGGTAGCGATGATAGGCCATCGTTAGCGCCTCGGCCAACCCCCTGGCCTCGTCGTAGACGCCGCCTGGAACGACCGGGATCCACTTCCCCCCATCAGACTCCCGTTGGCGGTACCCCACGGCGACCGCCGT
>JACXTT010011424.1_pt1 | contig 11883 bp, 12 predicted proteins | sample 9270951 | NCBI WGS metagenome assembly JACXTT01 (sample SAMN15532306, study PRJNA645909) | rock metagenome | isolation source: weathered quartz diorite | place: Puerto Rico | collected 2017-06-21 | reverse complement strand
AACCAAACGATTGAGCTTTTTGCTGCGCCGGGCGAGCTGTTGGATTGCACGGCGGACGGCTACTTCTCCGACGTTTTCGCCAGCGGCCCGATCGCATCCGGCCGCTCCGCCCCCATGCAATTGGTCCCCGGCGCGCGCTTCCCCCTCACCATCAGCGGCCGAGGGCGAGCGTCGTACGAAGTGACCGCAAGCGTAGACGTGCAGCCGCAGTAGCCCAATCCGCGATCACGCAAGGTGCCGCGCGAACGCCAGCACGCTTCGCGCCGCGTCAGGCGCCGCGGTCACGAGCAACGCTAGCTCCGCGGCGAGCGCGGCGGCTACGTACCAGCTCGGGGGCTGGGCAGCGTGGGCAGCGGCCGTGGGCAGCGCACCCGAAATCGGCCCGGATTGTGGGGCGTCGCGTTTGGGCTCGCCGCTCGGATCAATGCGAGATGATTCGCCTTGCGTCGCGGGGCTGGGACTTTGAAGACCGAGGGCGGCACCAGCCGGCCACGCGCTTCCGGGGCGGAATGTAGCCGAAGCGATTGGTGTTTGAAAGCCGCCTTCATCGCGTTCTATCCGGGACGCGGCGCCGGCACCGGTTACTTGGATCGCGCTGCCTCGCGGGAGTCGAGCCAAGCGACCGCGACCGCGACGCAGTGTTTGCAAAAGTCGCCCTCGGCGCCGGCGGGGCACGAGCAGACGTAGCCGAGCCCGTCGCCTTTGACCCAGATCGACACGGCGTAGAGCGCGGTGCCGCGCACGGCGGCCACGAGTTGGCTGCCCTCGTTCGCGAGGCCCTTGACGCGGCCCTCGGCAGCGTAGGCCCGACCGCGCTCGAGCACTGCGCTGCGCGCGAGCCTTTCGATCACCTCGTGATGAAGTACGTGTGCGAATGGATTCGCGCTCCCCACGCGCCGAAGCGTAGAACGCCCCGCCCTCGCGCGCACGCCCATAGCGCGACAGCCTGGGCCATGGGGCGGACAAACGCGTCCACCGGGGGCGAGCGTGATTCTGGCGAGTTGCGTGCGGCGCTAGGAGAATTTCGTCCGCGCGCGCTGCGGCGCCTCCCGCCAAGTCGCGGAAATCGCGGTGCGCCCGCGCTGGCACGGGCTTCGCTATCGCTGGGGAGGTGGCGGACTACGACGTCATCGCCTCGGTGTCGGAAACTCTCGAACAGCTCCTGACCGCGGGGCTCGGCACCCTCACGCCAGCGCCGGTCGCGCAGGTCGTCGACCTCTTGCAACCCACCACCTCGGCGAGCGCGCGCGTCACGATTTTTCTCTACGAGATCGCCGAAGACACCAGCGTTCGCAATCGGCCCACTTCTTATGTGCCCAGCACTACCAAGCCCGGCAGCAGCGTGGTTCGCAAACCGCCAATGGGCCTCTTGCTGCGCTACCTGATGACGCCGTGGAGCGGAGATTGGCAAACCGATCAGAAAATGATGGGCCGCGTTCTGCAGGTCCTTTACGACGGCGCGATCATCTCCGGACCGAGTTTGCGCGGCGCATTGGCCAATACCAGCGAGGCTATCAAAATGACCCTCGCGCCCATCACGCTCGAAGATCGCGCGCGCGTTTGGTACGCCATCCAGCAACCTTATCGGCTCTCGCTCACCTACGAAGCGCGCGTCGTCAACCTCGACTCGATCGAGACGAAGTTGGTCCCACCGGTGCGCGAGGTTTCACACGAACGCGCAGAGCGCACCCGATGATCGTCTGGCGCCGCACGAAGGAGATGAGCGCAAAGCGGTCCACGCAGATCGCCGTGCGCCTCGTGGACGAGCTCACCGGCGCCGCCCCTATCGGCCAACTGACGCTCACCCTCGAGGCGCTGGACGCGTCCGGCGCTTGGCGCGACACCCGCATCCGACCGACCCTCAATACCCAGTTCATCGCGACCTATCCAGACCTCGAGCATCGGTCTCGGGCAGCCGGTCTCCCCGTGCGCAAGTACCGAGTCGTCGTGCGCGCGGACGACTACCTCGCGTTCTATCCCGCACCGAGCAGCCCAGGCCTCGAGATCGACGTGCAGCCGTTCGACGACCTCCACCCGGCTGCACCGCCCGCAGCCGCGACGACGCTCTACCTCCTTCCCGCGCCCACTTATCCGTTTCCCTCCCACGTGCGCGTGTTGCGCGGGCGGGTGCGACTCCAAGGGACCACTCGCTACGTTCGCGGCGCGTTGGTCCGCGAAGGCGCTCGCGAGCGCGTCCTCACCGACGAGCAGGGCTCGTTCGCCCTGCCGCTCCGCTGGCCCGCGACGAACGCCTCCTTGACGATCGACGCCGACGACCGCGCCGGCAAGGTCGGCAGCATTCAGGTGACGTTGCCCGGCGATCTCGGAATTTCGCGAACCATCGACATTCACTGAGTCCATTCACGGCATCAACAAAGAGGAAGATCCATGGCCGAGTATTTGAGCCCGGGAGTTTACGTTGAAGAGATCGACGCCGGCCCCAAGCCCATCGAGGGCGTGAGCACCAGCACCGCGGGCGCCATCGGCGTCACCGCGCGCGGCCCGACCTCCGGAAAGCCCGAGCTCGTCACGAGCTTCGCCGAGTTCCAGCGAAAATTCGGTGGGATCTACGAGACACCGGACGCGGCGCTCCAGGCCAAATGGAGCCTCACCGACGACGGCGGCCGATGGTGGAACTTCCCGCTCTCCGTGCAGGGATTCTTCGAGAACGGCGGCCAACGACTCTACGTGAAGCGGGTATTTGCCAGTGGTGCCGACGAATCGATCGCGCAGCTGCATACGGGCCTGGTGATCAACCTCACAAAGGACGCGGCAAAGGGGGCGTCGTTCGTCACGCTCGAGTCGCTGATCGGCATTCAGCAAGGTCAGACCGTCTCGTTCGTTCACGCGGACACCGGAGTCAGCGACGGACCGTTCGCCGTGGTCGCCTACGACTCGACGACGCGCGAGGTCACGCTTGGCGCAGTGGGCGGCGGCCCGTTCGCGGGGCTGCCGGCGGCGTTGAAGAAAGGCAGCGACTTCGCCGAGCTCGCGGCGCGCGACGCCACCAAAAACACGCTGGAATTCAAGGCGCGCGACAAGGGCGCGTGGGGCGACGACTTGTACGTCCACGTTCGGCCCATCGTGGGCGCGACATACACCATGCTGGCAGATGCTTCGCAAGGGCCCGCGGTGAGCACCACCACCAGCGCGGACGCCGTCGCCGCCGACACCAACGTCAAAGTCGCCACCATCGCCGGCCTGCCGATCGGCAGCCGCGTGTTGATCGCCGACGGCGAATACGTCGTCATCGCCACGCCTGCGGGCCCGCCGAGCATCACGCTCGATCGGCCGCTCGGCACCGCAGCACCCAGCGGCACGGCGGTGCGCAAGCTGCGCCGCGCCAACCCGGCCGGTTTTTCCACCACGGTCGCCGTGGCGGCGGCGGCGGCGGCCACCACGATTGCGGTCGTCGACGTCACCGGCATTCCGAATGGCTCGACCGTGCTGATCGGTGGAGAGCTGTACGTAACGTCCAATCAACAAGTCGGCGCCAATACGTTCGACGTGCCTGCGCCGGGCCTGAAAGCCGCCGCGGCCGTGGCGGCAGGCGTGGAGGTCCGCGGCGACAAGATCGCCGTGTGGGGCGGCCGCAACGTGTATCTGGATGCCATCGTCGAGCTCGACGACGGCAAGCGCAAAGATCGGCGCGTCGTGGCCTCGCTGGCCGGCGACGTCCTCACGCTCTCGGGCGTGGGCACCGATCCACCGGGCATTCGGAACTACTACGAAGGTTACAAGCTGCGCGTCATCGAGGCCGAGGCCATCGTCGAATACCGACTCGATGGCAACGTCCTCGCCTCGGAGGCGTTCACCAACCTGCGCCTCAAAGACGACAACACGCCCAGCTACCTCGTCAATCAGATCAACCTTGCGTCCAAGCTCGTGACGGTGCGAACGCTGGCCAACTACTCGGAGAGCGACCTCACGGCATTTCCCACCGCGACCGGAGGCGACTGGCAGAAGTTCTCGGGCGGCGACGACGACCTCGCGAACTTGAGCGTCGACGACTTCGTGGGCAAAGACGGCGGCGGCGGAAAGCGCACCGGCATCGCAGCGCTCGAGGACATCGACGAGATCAGCATCTGCATGGCGCCCAACATGTGGTCGACCACCGTGCAGTCGGCCCTCATCACGCATTGCGAGGAGCTGAAATATCGCTTCGCCATCATCGACCCGCGCAACGGCCTCGACATCGAGGAGATTCGCGCGGCGCGCGAGCCCATCGACACCAAATACGCGGCGCTCTACTACCCGTGGCTCCACGTCCGTAACCCGCTCGAAAAACGCGTGATCGCGGTCGCACCGTCGGCGCACGTGGCCGGCATTTACGCGCGTGTCGACGTGGAGCGCGGGGTTCACAAGGCGCCCGCCAACGAGGTAGTGCGCGCCATTGACCTGAAGAACGGTCTCGAGACGAACGTGACCAAGCGCGAGCAGGACATGCTCAATCCCAAAGGCATCGACGTCATTCGCTATTTCCCGGATCGCGGTTACCGCGTTTGGGGCGCGCGGACGTTGAGCTCGGACGGGAGCTGGAAATACGTAAACGTACGCCGCCTGTTCATCATGATCGAGGCGTCCATCGATCGCGGGACGCAATGGGCGGTGTTCGAGCCGAACGACCGGCCGCTGTGGGCGCGCGTGCGCCAGACCATCGTGAACTTCCTCACCACGCAGTGGCGCAACGGCGCGCTTCAGGGAAAAACCGCCGACGAGGCGTTCTTCGTGCGTTGCGACGAGTCGACCATGACGCAGGACGACATCGACAATGGCAGGCTCATCTGCGTCATCGGCATCGCGCCCGTCAAGCCGGCCGAGTTCGTGATCTTCCGTATTCAGCAAAAGACCCTCGAGCTGAAGTCCTGACGAATAGAGGAGACCAATCATGGCAGCCACTTATCGCGACGATCCCTACGGGGCATACAATTTCCAGGTCATCGTCAACGGCGTCAGCGACGACGGTACCGCCGTGCGCGGATCCTTCATGGAGTGCGCCGGCCTCGAAGTGGACATGGCGCCCATCGACTACCGCACGGGCTCGGAAGACATCGTCGTGCGGAAGATTCCGGGCCTCAAGAAGTTCACGAACATCACCTTGAAGCGCGGCATCATCGGCGATCTGGCGTTCTGGAATTGGGTGCTCGACGGGCTCAACGGCCAAGTCCGCCGCGCGGAGGGGTCGGTCATCCTGCTCGACGAGAACCGCCAAGAGGTCATGCGTTGGAATTTCCGGCGCGCCTGGCCCTGCAAGTGGACGGGCCCGGGCCTCAAGGCCGCCGCGAACGAGATCGCGACGGAATCGCTCGAGATCTGCCACGAGGGTCTCGTCATCGATCAGTGACGGGAGAACCGCGATGCGCGCTGCCCTGCCCGGCGTGAGCTTCACGGCGGTACCCCCCGCCGAGGATCCCTCGCCTCTTCGCTCGGACGTCGCCGGCTTCGTCGTGCGCGCGCGGCGCGGACCGGTGGGCGCGGCGGTGCGCGTCCGCGGCTGGCGCGAGGCCATCTATCACTTCGGTGGGCTCGACGCGCGCTTCGCGAGCTTCTACGCGTTGAAGGGCTATTTCGAGGCCGGTGGCGAAGTCGCTCACCTCGTGCGCGTCGCGGGCCGCGGCACCGCCACCGCCAGCGCCACGTGGGACACCGCGAGCGGCGTGGGCGCCGACGTGCCCGGCCGCATGGGGCTCGCCGCGTCGTACACATTTCGCGCCACGAGCCCTGGCATCTGGGCGCGCGGCCTGGCCGTGGAGGTGAGCTTTCTACGCTGGGGTGGAAGCGGCCTGCCCGAGATGGAGGTCGTCGTCCGCCCCGGCGGGGAGCCCGAGGAGCGCATCCGCGCCATCGCTCCGCGCCAGCTCGTCGAGACCGTGACCCGGTCGTCTCGTTTCGTGTCGCTGGCCGCCGATGCCGCGGCTCCCGCTCCCGCGGGCGGTGCGCCGGCGGCGTTGCGCTGGCCCACGGTGGAGCTCGCCGTCGCGGACGAGCCGACCGGCGACCTGCTCGCCGAGTACGACGACGCGGCCACGGCGCTGTTCGACGTGCCGGAGGTGGCGATGCTGGTTGCGCCCGACCTGTACGGCGACGTGCGCGATGTGGACGATGTCCACATTTGGCTGAGCCGCGCGCTGGTTCGTTCCGACGCGCTGCTCGATCGCATGGTGGTGCTCGACGCGCCGCCCGCCGTGCTGACCTCGCGCGCCGACCCGCTCGGACCCATTCAACGGCTGCGCGCCGCGCTCGGCGCCGGGCAAGACAAGAGCTGCCGCTCCGGCGCCCTGTATTTTCCGTATCTGTTGGTGCCCGACCCGCTCGGGACCGTCGCCGAGCCGCTGCGCGTCGTCCCCCCGTCCGGGCACGTGGCGGGCCTCATCGCGCGGCTCGATCGCGAGCGCGGCGCGCATCACACGCCCGCCAACGCGCGGCTGGCTGGCGCCGTGGGCCTCGCAGCGGAGCCAGACGACGATGATCGGCCGCGCTTGTTCGCGTCCGCCGTGAACCTGGTGCGCTGCCATCCGCGCGACGGGTTGGTGCTGTGGGGCGGGCGCACGCTGGCGTTCGATCCCCAGGACGGCGGGTTTCTCGCGCACCGCCGGCTCATCCACCGCCTGGTTCGCGCCATCCGCCGCGTCGCCGAGCCGCTGGTGTTCGACACCAACGGCCCAGTGCTGTGGCTCGGGTTCGTGCGCGCCGTCACGACCGTCATGCTCTCCGCGTTTCGCGCCGGCGCGCTCAAGGGGCGCCGACCGGAGGAGGCTTTTCGCGTGACATGCGACGAAGATCTCAATCCGCCCGAAGAGGTCGACTCGGGTCGTTGTGTGTGCGTCATCGAGCTCGCGCCGGCCGCTCCGATGGAGTTCATCGAGCTGCGGGTGGCGCTGAGCCGTGACGGCGCGCTGGAGGTGTTGGCGGAATGATCGATGCGAGCGTCTTCCAAGCCCCGGGCTTCCGGTTCGTGGTCTCGCTGCAGCCGGCCGACGCCTATTTGCCCGCGTCGCTGTCGCTGATGGCGACGCTTCTACCCGACGCCGCGTTCCACTCGGTGACGGGCCTGTCGGGCGAGCTCGAAGTGATGCCCTACGCCGAGGGCGGCGTGAACGACCACGTGCACCAGCTGCCGGTGCGCCACACCTGGGGACGCATCACGCTCAAACGCGGCATCGTCCTCGGGGGGGGGCTGTGGGACTGGTACCAAGCGGGTCTTCACGACCCGCTCGGCTCGCGGCGCGACGGGACGATCATGCTCCTCAGCCTGCAGGGCTTGCCGATGATGGCGTGGACCTTCGCGGCGGGCATCGCCGCCAAATGGGCTGGCCCCGATCTCGACGCACTGCAGAGCGGCCTTGCGATGGAGTCGCTCGAGATCGCGCATCAAGGGCTCACGTTCACTGGAATTGCCGCCAGCGTGCTTTGACGAGGTGCCATGGCATTCACGATCAAGCTGCTCGAAGTGAGGCTCGAAGTCGAAGGACGCGAGCACGAACAGGAGTTCACGCGCCTCTTCAACGATCACATGGCTCGGTGGCAGCGGCGAATGCGCGAAGAGCGTTCGCTGCAGGAGCTGGCGGACTTCGAGCGCGACCTCGGTGACCGCGATGGAGCCGAGCGATGACCGACGTCGCCGCCAACGCGCCCGCAGGACCCAAGGGAGCCCGCCTCGTGGTTCTCGACAAGAACCTGCAAGAGACGCAGAGCGCCGTCACGTTCTGCTTCAGCCCGACGGAATACCAAATTCAGAAGGCCAACACGTTCGCGGAAATCACGATTCCAGGGCTCGAGGCGCCGCCCATCCAGTTCATTCGCGGCGGCGGAGAAAAGCTCAGCTTCGACTTGCTTTTGGACACCACGCAGGAGGTCGCCGACGTCCGCAAGAAATACGTCAAGCCGCTGCGTGAGCTCATGAACATCGCCCCCGATCTGCACGCCCCGCCGGTGCTCAGGTTCTATTGGGATGCGAACGTGTTTACCGGTGTGATGGAGACGCTCAACGTAAGCTACACGTTGTTCGACGCCAAGGGCGTGCCCATGCGCGCAAAGGCGTCCGTCGCCCTGAAGCAGTACAGCCCCGTGTCCGTGCAGGTGCGCGAGCGCCCGAAGAACAGCGCAGACGTCGACAAGGCCTATGTGGTGCAAGTCGGCGACACGCTGAGCGGCATCGCCGGAGCCGCCTACGGAGAGCCGGCCTTGTGGCGCGAAATCGCCCGAGCCAACGCGATCCTGGACCCGCGGCGGCTCGAGGTGGGCCGCACGCTGCGCATTCCCAAGCTGCGAGGGGCTGCGTCATGACGGACACGAGCAATCGCTCGAGCGGTCTGCCGACGGACTACTACGCGCCGCGGTTCGTGGTGAACGTCGAGGGGCGCGACCTCGACCCCGAGCAAGTCGGCGACGTGCTGAGCTGCAAGGTCACCACGGACATCAACAATCTCACCAGCTTCGACCTGTCCATCAACAACTGGGACGCGAACACGTTCGCCTTCAAATACGTCGACAAAGACACGTTCGACGTGGGCAAGCGCGTGTCGATATCGATGGGGTATGCGGATCGGCTGGTCGAAATGATGACGGGCCTCATCACCTCGATGACGCCGCGATTCCCGGACTCGGGCCCACCCAGCATGAGCGTCAGCGGTCAAGACGACATGATTCTTCTGAAAGGCCGCAAGCCCACGAAGGACGATCGCAAGCAATTCACCAACATGGCAGATTGGCAGATCGCCCAGGAGATCGCCAATCGCAACAACTTGAAGGTTCAGGTCACGCAGGAGGGCCCGGTCCACGACGAAGTGATTCAGAAAAACCAAGACGACGCGACCTTCTTGATGGAGCGCGCCAAGCGAATCGATTTCGACTGCTACATCCGCACGGATTTGAAGAAAAAGGAGTCGGTCCTCTACTTCGTCAAGCCGCGCGACAAGCGCGACGGCTCGCCCGTCCAATCTTACGTGTTCAATTGGGGCGAAAACCTCATCGACTTCAGCCCGCGACTCACGATTGCCCAACAGGTGGCGAAGGTGACCGTGCGGGGCTGGGATCCGATGACGAAGGAAGTGATCGAGTTCACCGCGGACGCCTCTCGGCTGCCGGCGGCGGCCGACGGCGGCTCGCGCTCGGGGCCCGAGATCGTGGCGAATGCGCTCGGCAGCAAGCAGGACATGGTGCTGGACGCGCCCGTGAAGTCGCAAGAGGAGGCCGAACGCCTGGCGACCAGCCTCCTCACCGAAAAGGCCTACGGCTTCATCACCGGCTCGGGAAGGTGCGTGGGACTGCCCGACATGAGGCCGGGAGATCTCATCGAGCTGAACAAGCTCGGGCGGCGGTTCAGCGGCGACTACTACGTGACCAAGGTGGACCACAACATCAGCTCATCCGGTTTCTTTACGCAATTCGAGGTCAGACGCATCCACGACGGAGCCACCCGCTGAGGAGCACCCATGCTGACGAGCGTCCCGCGATCCAGGAGCTGCGACAGGCGTTATTACGGCGTCTGCGAGGGCATCGTCCACGACGTGGATGATCCACAGAAGCTCGGCCGCATCAAGGTGAGCTTTCCGTGGTTCGACGGCGACACGATCGTCGAGTGGTGCCGCGTCATGCAGTTCTACGCGGGCGGCGGATACGGGGCATTCTTCATCCCGGAGGTCGGCGACGAGGTCGCCGTCTCGTTCGTCCACGGCGACATGCGACTGCCGATCATTCTCGGTGGCCTTTACAACGGCCAGGACAAGCCTTCGACGTACCGGCAAGGGGACGACAAGAACGAAAAGCTGATTCGCACCAAAGGCGGACACCAAATCTTGCTGAACGACACCGGCGGCTCGAAGCAAATCGAGGTGACGACCGCCGGCGGCCACAAGCTCGACCTGAACGACGCGGACGAGAAGGTGAAGCTCACGACGACCGGCGGGCACACCGTCGCCGTCGACGACGGCGGCGCCGTCGTCACCGTACAAAGCACATCGGGCCACAAGATCGAGCTCGACGACAACGGCGGCACGTTGACGATCGAGACGCCAAGCGGGCAGTCCGTGGTGCTCGACGGGTCCAAAGTCACCGTGAAAGGCGGCCAGGTGATCCTCGAGGGCAATCAGGTGCTCGTGGGCGGAGACGCGGCCACGCAGGCCGCGATCCTGGGCGACATGTTTCTGGCGATCTTCAACGCACATATCCACTCGTCGCCGTTCTTCGGGCTGCCGACCAGCCCGCCCATCACGCCCGCGCCGCCGGCTGTGCTCGCACAGAAGGCGAAGGTGCTGTGATGGAGCGCGATTTTCTCGGTACGGGCTGGAGCTTTCCGCTGCTCCCCGACGCGTCGGGCAAGCTCGGCTATTCGTCCGACGACCGGAACATCGAAGAGTCGCTCCGCATTCTCTTGCTGACGCGCGTGCGCGAGCGCGTGATGCGACCGCGCCTCGGCACGGTAATCGAGGATTCGGTGTTCGCGCCCGGCAGTCCAGCGCATTTGACGCGCATCGAATCGAGCGTGCGCGAGGCGCTGCGCGACTGGGAGCCGCGCGTCGAGGTGATCGACGTGCACGCGAGCCTCGATCCCGACGACGAGACGCGTGCGCTGGTGGCGATCGATTACCGCATTCGGCGCACGCAAAACCGCTTGAGCCTGGTGTTTCCATATTACCTCGAGGAGGGCGGCTGATGGCCCTCGCGCCGCTGGTCCTCGACGACGTCACTTGGGCCGAGCTGGTGCTCGCCGCGCGCAACAACATCGCGGCGGCGTCGCGCGGCCGGTGGACGCATCACGCGCCGGTGGATCCCGGCGTGACGCTGGTGGAGGTGTACGCGTGGCTCTTCGAGCAGCGCATCTTTTGGCTCGATCAGGTCGGCCCGTCGCTGCGGCGCGCGCTCCTCAAGCTGCTCGGCAGCGCAGCGCACGGCGTGCAATGCGCCGTCACCGTTTTGCAGGCGAGCGCCGAGCCGGGCTCGAGCGCGGCGGCGCGCAAGATCGACGCGGGCTGCCGGCTCACGCATCGCGGCGACGCGACGCTCGTGTTCACGGCGAGCGACGACACGTGGTGGGCGCCGATCGAGCGCGTCGCGCTGATCGCGCAGGGCCGCGATCGCTCGTTGGACTTGTCGCGCGGCCGCGCGGTCGCGTTGTTCGCCGGGGCCGAGCAACCGGACGCGGAGCAATTGCCGGCATGCGCCTCCTGCGGCGCCACCGTGCCGCCCGCGGCGCCAGCTTCGTTCACGCTCGTTTTCCACGGGGTCACCTGGGGAGCGCCGACCGCCCCCGTCGGCGTGCTGCTCGAGCTCGACGTGCCCGCGGCGATGTCGCCGGGCTGGGCGCCAGATCTGCCGCGCGTCGCCGCGCCGGCCCAACTGACGCTCGCGTACCGCACCGCGTCGGGCGCGCTGGCCGAGCTCCCCGCGGGCGCGTATTCGGACGGCACCGGGGGACTGCGGCGCGGTGGTCTCTTGCGTTTTACGCCGCCTGCCGATTGGGCGCCCGAGCCCGATCCGGGACAACCGTACGCGCTGGTCGTGCGCGTTTCGGCCGGTGCGTACACGTCGCCGCCGCGAATTCGGCGCCTCGTCGCGAACGCGCTGGTGGCGTCGCACCGGCATCCGGGAGCCATCGCGCCGCGCGCCATGGATTGGCTCCCGCTGCCCGGCTGTGAGGCCGCGCTCGCGCTCGACGATCTACCGCTCGCCGAGACGGTAGAGCTCGAGCTGTTGCGCGGCGGCAGCTGGGGGCGTTGGCGATCGACCGCGGATCGCTCGTTTCACGGGCCCGACGCGCAGCTCTTCGAGGTGGATCGCGAGGAAGGCGTCGCGCGCTTCGGCGACGGCCTCATGTGCCGCGTGCCGCGCGTCGATGCGGGGGTGCCCAACCTGCGCGGGCGCTGCGACCTGGGCGGCGGCGTG
>JACXTT010011423.1_pt1 | contig 11883 bp, 5 predicted proteins | sample 9270951 | NCBI WGS metagenome assembly JACXTT01 (sample SAMN15532306, study PRJNA645909) | rock metagenome | isolation source: weathered quartz diorite | place: Puerto Rico | collected 2017-06-21 | reverse complement strand
GCCGGCGGCGCGATGGGCACGGGCGGCGGCTCGAGCACCACCACCGGCGCGGGCGCGGGCGGCGCGGCGCCGACGGAGCTCGATCTCCATCTGGCGAAGATCTTCGACAACCCGCCGAAGATCGCCGACTGGCCGGTCACCACCAAGATCACCGAGGTCGATTTCCAGTACGACGGAAAAGACGGCGTGTTCATCGCCTTCTCGAAGAAGGACGGCCCCGGCAGCTGGCCCGACATCACGCCGCCCGGCTGGGACGGCCCGCTCGAGTACACGCTCGGCATGGCGGAGTTCATCGACGGCCACTGGTCGGCGTCCGCGGCGATCCAGTTCTGGCGCGGCCTGCCGGCGTCGGGCGGCAACGTCGCGCTCAACGATCAAATCGCCAAGAACTGGTACTACGACTCGCGCTGGGGCGATCTCGCCGGCCGCCAGCCCAAGACCGGCGAGATCGTCGGCATCTTCGTCATCGCCGGCAACGTCCGCGGCGTGAAGGACGACGGCAGCCAATCCCCCGTCCACGAGCGCTCCAACGTCGTCCTGGTGCCTTTCCCCGACGTGAACGGCGCCAAATATACGTTCTAAATCATATACGTTCTAAATCACCGAGCATGATTCTCGAACAACGGTGAGGGAAGCAAGCGGGGCTGGGGCCCCGCGCGCAGCCCCTCTTGGAGGTAGCGGGGACGCGAGAGGCAACGGCGGTTGGAAGCATTGCCTTGCTTGTTCGCGAATCACGCTCGTTGATTTTAGTCGCTATTGGCCAGTTGCGACGAGCGGGTGCTCGTCGAAGTAGTGGCTGAAGGCGGTAATTTCGTTTTCGTGGGCGTGGGCGTAGGCGGCGAGCTCGTCGGGGAAGGCGGGGCCGTAGAGCCAATGGTCGTAGGCTTCGAGATGGCCGGCGGCGTCGAGATCGGCGAGCCAGAGCACGATTGGCATCTTCGCCAAGTCGGCAGTGGGGCCGGGATTGGCCTTCACGAAGTCGAGAAAGCTCCGTTTGGCCTGGTGGAGCGCGGCCAGGCTCGCTTTGTCGAGATGTGCCAAGACGAGGCCGGGGCCATAGGCCAGCTCGAAGACGTTCACCAGCGGGAATTTGTCGTCGGGGCCGTGAAGCACGTAATCGGGAGCGAGCGAGACCTTGGCGTTGGTCTTGCCGCCCGAGCGGTCGATCGTCACCGCCTCGCCGCAGATCTGCACCAGCAACTTGGCGATGTGCTCGCTGCGCGCGCTCGACGGCTCGAGCACGCGGAACGTCTCACCGTAGAGCAGGCCGAGGCCGCGGCTCCTCGTGGTCGCGAAGATGTCCGCGAGATGCACGTAGTTCGCCGGGAACCCCGGCTCGACCTCGGTGCCGCGCTGGTAGAGCTTCACCGCCTCGTCGAGGTGCCCGCCGCGCGCGAGCGTGGTGGCGAGCTCCGAGTGCAGGATCCCCTCCTTGGGATGGCGATCGAGCTCCTCGCGCAGGAGGGCGATCGCCTCGTCGGACCTGCCGGCCTCGTCCAGCGCGCTCGCCAGCCCGGCGAGGGTTTGCACCGGCAGCTTGGCGCGCAGCGGCAGCCACAGCGCCACCGCCTTGTCCGGCTTCTTGCCCATTCGGTAGGCGAGCCCGAGCTCGTGCACCACCACGGCGTTGTCGGGATAATCGCGCGCGAGCTCCTCGAGGATCCGCGCGCCCTCACCGGGCTTGCCGCCGTCGACCAGCGCCAGCGCGGCCTTCAGCCGTTGCTTCCCCTCGCCGGTGGGCGCGCGCCCATCGAGCGGCTCGTCGACCTTCGCCGGCGCCGTCGCGGCGGTCTTCGGCTCCGGCCCCACCACGGCCGCCGGGGCCCCGCAGCCGCCGAGGCCCAGCGCACAAGCCACCACCCCGAATCGCAGTGCCTTCGCCATCCAATTTGATAACGCCCATTCGCCGGCGCCGTCAAAGAAGAAAGCGCCACCCTCCTCAAAGCTCTTTTCTACAGGCGCTGGCTTCGCCGAGGCGGCAGGCGCGCCGGACGAGCCGCCGCGAGTCCCGTGGGACGAGCTCCCACCCCGCCTGCACCGCCGTCGCCGCTGCGGTAGTGATGCCCCAGATCGCAGCACGCGTCGGCGTCGCCCGCGGGTACATGCGCCCGAGCCTTTGGCACGAGCCCGCGTGCCCCTTTGCCGCATTCCTCGTCGCCCTCGACGAGGTTCGAGAAGTCGCATTGATGGCTCCCCGGCGGCGTGCCCGCGAGCGATACGCCGTCGTGTTCGAGGCGAGTGCACGCGCCCTTGATCCCGCGCGAGCAGGCGGCGCGTAGTAGGTAATGCGTCCGCTCCGGATCGGAGGCGCGCCCCGGCGCGAGCGACAGTCGCGCCAGCTCGTCGTACGCAAGCCCCGAGTTCGATTTCGCGGCCTGGCACAAGCGATCATCGGCCTCGCGGAGCGACTCGTCATCTCGTTTCTTCAACAGCATCTTGGCGAGGTTGTAACAGGCATGTTCCTGCGCCACCGGTTTGCCGGAGTCGCACGCCGTTCGCCACAGATCCGCCGCGCGCCCGAGATCCTTGGGCACGCCTTCGCCCATGTAGTACGACGCTCCGAGGTTGGAACAAGCCAACGGAAACCCCTGATCGCACGCCTTCTGATACACCCGCGCCGCGCCGGCCGGGTCGCGCGTCCCCGCCTTGCCGGTCTCGAGCAGCCAGCCCACCGTGATGCAAGCATCCGGATACCCGAGATCGCAACCGCGCTTGGCGAGCGCCATGCCGCGCGGCGGATCGGCCGGCACGCCGCGCGCATAAACGAAATAATTCGCCGCCACCGAGCAGCTGACGGCGTCGCCGTCCTCGCACTGCTTCGCGCACCGCTCCGGCGAAATGGTCCGACAATCCGAGACCGCCGCGCTCCCCGTCGCCGCCGGAGCCACCCCGGAGCTCGCGCTCGCGGGGGCCGCCGCCCCCACCTGCGCCGACCCCGCCCCGGCCGCGCGATTGCGGCGCTTGCACCCGCCGAGCGCCAGCAGCCCCAGCAGCAAAACCAACCCACCCGCGCGCCCCACGACGCGGATGCTACCCACGCCCAACCGCCGCGGGCAACCCGCTCCGCAACAATCCGCGCCACCGACTCGAGCTCGCTTGAGCGCACGAGAGCGGATTCACGGAATGCAGGCGCCGACGTTCGGGGGGCTGGCGGTCATCTCGGGGTTCAGCGACGCAAGGGACTTGCAAGTCCCGGTCTTGCATTTTGGAGCGTTCAGATCGCAGATGCTTCGGCAGGCGTACCCCTTGCCATCGAACGAGCTCTGTGTCCCCGGGAGGCAGCGCATCTCCTTCGGATAGCTCATCTCGCCCTCGCCGACTCGGGGTTGACCCATGTTGGACGCGCAGACGAAACCGTCGAGCTTCAATCCGGTTAGCGCGTAATAGTTGTACAGGCACGCTTGACCTGGAGGGCAGTCGGGAGCGAGTGGATTGCATGGCGCCACGCACGTATGATTGCCGGACGCGCATTGGGCCTTCGCGGGACACGCGTTCTTGCTGCAATCGAAGATGCATGCGCCCTGATCGGCGGGGCTCATGCCCGGCGGCATGCACGACTCGTCCTTGCCGCACTTGAAAGCTGGACACGTGTCGCAGGCGTCGCCCCGGCCATCGGCGTCGCTGTCCTTCTGGTCGGCGTTTACCGCGCGCGGGCAGTTGTCCTTGGCATTGACCAGCTTGTCACCGTCCTGATCGAGGATCTTATCCATGTCGGGCACGGCGGCGTTCGACCCGAGGTCGTCGAGGCGCATCTTCAGATTGGCCATCACGGCCTTGCTGTCGAACGCCACGGCGCCGGCGGCGATCTTCGCCTTGTTGGAATTCGAGACGACGCCGGCGTACTCGAGGTTTGTGGCCAGCGTATTGGCCAGTTCCTGCAACGCGGCGTCTGAACCGGACGCGCCGATGAGAACCGAGCCGACCGCAAGGAGATACTCGTTCGCCGGCGTGTCGCCGCCGAGGATGTTCATGCTGATCCCCGCCGACCCGGGCTCGAAGTCGGGAAGCGTGATCGCGAGCGCGGTACGCAGCTCTTTTTCTGCCTGCGCGACCGCAGCTGCAAAACTGTTGTTCTGCAGAACCAGTCGCCGCACGCGCAAGTACGTCAAGTGGGTGACGAGGTTCAAGTAGGCCTGCTGTGGGCCGGCCTTGTCGATGACGTAGAGGGCGCGCAGCGTGAGCTGCGACCCCGACAGACCGCCCGAGATCTCGTCGTAATAGTACCCCTCGCCTTGCAGCGCGACCTGGCCCGCCGCCGAGAAGTCGACGGAGAACTCGCCCTTGTCGTTGCTCGTCTGCGTGAAGAACGTCTGGCCCGTGGGATTGGCCTTCGCGTCCAGCGCTGAGACGGTGATGGTCGAACCCACGACGAAGGGCCCCTTCTGCACTGCCCCGTTCAGGCTGACCGGGAAGGGAGCGCCCTGCGATCCGCACGCTGTGGCGCCTGCCCCGAACAACACCGGAAGCAACACCCGACCGAAAAAACGCGCCGTGCTCGTCATTTTCACCGCCTGCGACTTGGCAAAACGCGAGTGCCTCGCGCCCGAGGATACCAGGTGCGCGCGGCTCGGGGATCGTTCACCGCGCACCGTCCACGACCCGCACTCCGCGCCTCGCAGGCACGGCGAACCGTGCCGATCGGGTCACATCGCCGAACCAACGTAGGTCATCGTCAGGCACAAAGCGAAGCGACGGCGCGGTACAGATCGAGAGGCTGGCCGTCCCACCTGGGAAGGTTCGTGCGCGGCTCGATGTCGAGCTCGGCGGCGTAACGGGCGAGGGCGCCGATTCCGTCGCCTGGCACCGCGTGCGCGCTTCGGGCGATCGGCACGCCTTGGGGATCGCGAAAGAGGAGCGCACCCTGTTCGCCGGTCTCCACGCCGAAGCCGTCTTCGTGAAGCGCTCGGTGATGGAATTTGCACAGCAGGAGCAAGTTCGCGAGGCTTGTCGGACCGCCGTGCGCCCAGTGGATCGCGTGATGCGCCTCGAGCCCGAGCCGAGACTCGCAGCCGGGGAAACGACAATGCCCGTCGCGCAGCCACAGCGCGCGCAACATCGCCGGCGGCACCGTACGGAGCTTGCGGCCCACGTCGAGCACCCGACCCGCGCCATCGACCTTGGCGGCGACCAGACCCGCATCGCACGCGAGGCGAAGCAGCGTCGGCCCCGAGAGCCAGCTGCCATCGGCGAGCTCGGCCCGCCAGCCGGACGAACCGGCCATCGCCGCAGCTCCCGGCGCGCGCTCCGCCGCCCGATCGGTGCAGACCTCGAGCCGTTCTTCGCTCAGATGCACGAACAGCTGGGTGCGCTCCCCTCCGCTGCGCGACCGGGGCTCGTGCGCGAGATAGCTATCGGCCACCGCGACCGCGGCATCCGCCTGCCGCGCGCCCGACGTTTCCGCGGAAACGTCCCTGCTCATCGAGTCGGCGCTCCGGCTCGCCGACGTCTCCGCGGAAAGGGCCCGTATCGCGGGCATGGCCCTCGCGCCGACCGACGCTTTTTCGGAGGCGACCGCGGCTCGTTCGGCGCACGCCGCAGCCCGAATGGCCTTCAGCACGATGGCCGCTTCATCGGGAAGGAGCTGCAGCTCGATCCGCACGAGTCCCGAAGGCAAGCGACGCTGCCGCACGAAGCGCTCATCATCCCCGGCCGCGTGTCTCCCCTCGATTCCCGTTTCGCTCCGCTGGACCTGCCGAAGCCCGCGGCAGATCCGCTCGAGCTGCGCTCCCGTCGAGCTCCGCGCGAATCGACACAACAGCGCTTCATTGTCGCGAGTCGCGACCCGCGTCATCGCCCGTACCTTCGCGTAGCTGACCTCCCCGCGCCGCAGCGCCTCGTCGATCGCCGGCAGCTCGCCGAGTGCGCGCGCCACCCGCACCTTCTCCCGCGCCGCCCCGAGCCCCAGCCCAATTCGCCAGCTGAGCCAATGCGCACAAGACTTCGCCCCCTGCCGCGCCCATCCCTTGTGCCCATCGAACCGCCGAATCCGCTCCAGCAGCCCATGCATCGCCGCATCCATCGTCGCCGCTGCCACCGCAATCGCATCCCCCAACGCGACGAGCTCATCCGCGGAAAGTCGAACATCGCTCTTCATGTCAATTCCCCTCCTGTGAAGCACAAGTGCCCATTGATAATTACCGCGAAACATCTACCGTCAAGTAGAAAATGACTGCAACCGAGAGGACTCTCGAGCTCGCGTCAAATCCCGACGCGCTTAGTGAATTGGCCGGTCTGTCGCCACGAGACAACCTCGACCGAGCGCTAAAGAGCGTGTGCGTTTATAAGCTCACGCCTCGCTGACACACTCGGTTCGACGGTCCGCATGGCGCTCGGCCGTGCAGAGAGCGCGCTTACGCGGGCCTTCCCGGCGGTCCAGAGTGGCCGGCACCAGCAATTGAGCTCAAGCCGACGGGAAACAGCCGCCCTGATGAGTGTGGCCTCCAGGGCGGCGCGCTCATCGGTCAACCATACTGCCACGTGGACCAGAAATGCCCGTTCTGTCTCAGGGTTGCGGTCAGCCCAATCGTCGAAAATTCGGCAATCGCGGCAGTAGTGCTCGGCAAGCCGATTGCGAAGCCGGGCAGCCTTGCCGACGTAGATTACTTCGGGCGGTAAACTCCGAGTGCCCTCCTCCACGAATACGTAGCAACCGGAAAGATACTGTCTCGGGCCACTCTCATGGAGGGGGCACTGAAGACCTTGGATCCCAAGATCCCTCGTGAACGCACGATCGAGCAAACAAGCGTCGAAGACGTAGTCTGGTCGGGGGACTCCAAGAGTAAGGAGATGCCGCAACACGGGTTCCGAGTTTGAAAAATCCTCGGCAGTTGCATCGAATTCTGAGCGAAGAAGAACCATCAAGGGTCAGCTCAAGAATACTTCACGAACGAGTTCGGCGACGCCTTTTTCCCCCGGATAGATTGTGGCGGCATGCACCTCCTGCTGGCGCAGAACGCTCAGTAGCTCGGTCATTGCTCGAAAGGAAAGAACCCCGCGCACCCTTGCGGGTGGCGGGGCGTTTGATGATTGGCGACTGGGGGGGTCAGCTGCAGCCGAGGCTGTTGCCGCAGTTGAGGCACTTGTAGCAGGCGCCGTTGCGGACGGTGATGTGGCCGCAGCTGTCGCAGACGGGGGCGTCGCCCATCATTTCTTCGAGCTGGGCGTCGATGGCGGCGGTGGCTCCTTGCGGGGTTTGGGAGGGGCGGTCGATGCCTTCGGTCAGGCTTTGGGGGACGGGGTGGCCCGGGTGGGAGTGGGGCTGGTCTTCGGCGCCGGTCTCGCCGGGGTCGGCGATGGCGGGCTCGGGCATCACGTGGGCCAGGTCGTAGCGGCCCAGGTATTCGACGCCGAGGACGCGGAAGATGTAGTCCACGATCGAGGTGGCCATTTTGATGTTGTCGTGGCCTTCGACCATGCCTTGCGGCTCGAAGCGGGTGAAGGTGAATTGGTCCACGTAGGTCTGCAGCGGGACGCCGTATTGCAGGCCCACGGAGATGGCCATCGAGAAGCAGTTCATCAGCGAGCGGAAGGCCGCGCCCTCTTTGTGCATGTCGATGAAGATCTCGCCGAGGGTGCCGTCGACGTACTCGCCGGTGCGGAGGAAGATCTTGTGGCCGCCGACGCGGGCCTCCTGCGTGAAGCCGGAGCGCTTCTTGGGCAGGCGGACGCGGATGCCGGTGGGGTGCACTTGCGGGGGGGCTTGGGCCTCCAGGCGGGCGGGTTTGGCCTCGAGGGCCGCGCTCTCGAGGCGGTCCATCGGTTCGGGCACGACCGAGAGCTTGGGCTTCTTCTCCTTGTCGTCGTCGGCTTTGTTCGACAGCGGCTGCGAGGCCTTGCAGCCGTCGCGGTAGAGGGCGACCGCTTTGAGGCCGAGACGCCAACCCTCTTCGTACATGCGCTGCACGTCGTCGACGGTCGCGTCGCTGGGGAGATTGACCGTCTTCGAGATCGCGCCCGAGAGGAACGGCTGGACGGCGGCCATCATCTTGATGTGCGCCATCGGCTCGAGGTAGCGCTTGCCGAGCCGGCCGCAGCGGTTGGCGCAGTCGAAGATCGGCAGGTGGTCGAGCTTGAGGTGCGGTGCGCCCTCGATCGTCATGCGGCCGACGATGACGTCGCTCGCTTCCTGGATCTGCTCGTCGCCGAAGCCGAGGCTCTGCAACAGGGCGTGGCCCGAGCTCGCGGCGACGCCCAAGCGCTTGTACGCCTCCTCGCCGACGACCCACGGGGCGAACGCCTGGCCGAGGTCGAACACGCTCGGCAGGGCCTTCTCCACCTTGTCGAGCTCGTCCTTCTGCAGGCCGAGGGCGATCAGCTTGGCGCGGTTGACGTGCGGCGCGGCGAGCAGGGTGTTGGTGCCCGAGATGTACGCGACGATCTCCTGCACCTCGTGCTCGCGGTAGCCGAGCGTGCGCAGGGCCTCCGGCACCGACTGGTTGACGATCTTGAAGTAGCCGCCGCCGGCGAGCTTCTTGAACTTCACCAGCGCGAAGTCGGGCTCGACGCCGGTGGTGTCGCAGTCCATGAGCAGGCCGATCGTGCCGGTCGGCGCGAGCACGGTCGCCTGCGCGTTGCGGTAGCCGTTCTGCTCGCCGAGGGCGATCGCCTGGTCCCAGTCCTGCACGGCGGCGTGCCACAACTCGTCGGCGCAGTGGTCGCGATCGATCGCCGTCGCCGCTTCGCGGTGCATGTTCATCACCCGCAGCATCGGCTCTTCGTTCTTGGCGTAGCCGGCGAAGGGGCCCTTGCTCGCGGCCATCTCGGCCGAGGTGCGGTAGGCCTGGCCGCACATGATCGACGTGACCGCGGCGGCGAAGGCGCGGCCGCCGTCGGAGTCGTACGACAGGCCGAGGCGCATCAGCGCGGTGCCGAGGTTCGCGTAGCCGAGCCCGAGCGGGCGGTAGTCGTGCGAGTTCTTGGCGATCTGCTTGGTCGGGTAGCTCGACAGATCGACGAGGATCTCCATCGCGGTGAAGAACACGCGCGTGGCGTGGCGGTAGAGCTCGATGTCGAAAGAATTGTCGGCGCGGAGGAACTTGGTCAGGTTCAGGCTCGCCAGGTTGCAAGCGCTGTTGTCGAGGAACATGTACTCCGAGCACGGGTTCGACGCGCGGATGCGGTCGGTGTTCGGGCAGGTGTGCCAGGCGTTGATCGTCGAGTCGTACTGCACGCCCGGATCGGCGCACTCCCACGCGGCGTCGGCCACCAAGCGCCACAGCTCCTTCGCGCTGTGCGTGCCGATGCGATCGCCGGTGGTGCGCGCGGTGGTGTGCCACGCGTCGCTCGGGATCGCGCCGCCGGTCGGGGCGGGGGGGGTAGCGCCACCGCTCGACAGCGTCGCCGCGCGCATGAAGTCGTCGGTCACGCGCACCGAGTTGTTCGAGTTCTGACCGCTGATGGTGTGGTACGCGTCGCCGTTGAAGTCCGACGAGTAGCCGGCGGCGATGAGCGCGCGCGCCTTCTTCTCCTCGCGCACCTTCCACTGGATGAAGTCGACGATCTCCGGGTGGTCCATGTCGAGGCACACCATCTTCGCCGCGCGCCGGGTGGTGCCGCCGCTCTTGGTCGCGCCGGCCGCGCGATCGAACACCTCGAGGAAGCTCATCAGGCCGCTCGAGGTGCCGCCGCCCGACAGCTTCTCCTGCTTGCCGCGGATGTAGCTGAAGTTCGTGCCGGTGCCCGAGCCGTACTTGAACAGGCGCGCCTCGCTCTTGACCAGGTCGTAGAGCGACATGAGGTCGTCATCGACCGCCTGGATGAAGCACGCCGAGCACTGCGGGCGCAGGTAGGCGTTGTCGATCTCGAAGATCTCGTTGTCGGTGCCGGTGGGGGCGGCGGGGTTCCAGGCGTAGTTGCCGCCGGCGCCGCGGATCTCGTACTCGTGCCACAGGCCGCAGTTGAACCACACCGGCGAGTTGAACGCGCCGTACTGGTGCACGAGGAAGTAGCTGAGCTCGGCCTCGAAGTTCTCGGCGTCGTCGCTCGACGCGAAGTAGCCGCCGAACTGCTCGCCCGCCTCGCGGATGGTGTGGGCGATGCGGTAGACGACCTGGCGCACGCTGGTCTCGCCCTGCGACTTGTCGCCGAAGAGGCCCGCCTTGCGGAAATACTTCGACACCACGATGTCGGTGGCGAGCTGCGACCAGTCGGCCGGGATCTCGGCGCCCTCGAGCTTGAACACCACCGAGCCGTCGGTGTTGTTGATGACGCTGGTGCGTTTCTCCAGGCGGACCTCGTCGAGCGGATCGACGCCCGGCGAGCCCATGACGCGCTCGAACTTCAGGCCGCGGCTGCGGCGCCGCGATGAGCCGTCAGGCGAAGAGCCAGGGAGGTTTGCCGAGCGCTTCTTGGACATGGGCGTTTTATTTGCCCCGTCCTCGGCGCGTGCAGTATTTGCCCGCCCATCCTTCGCGCTGTCCTTGCCGCCGTTGCCCTTCGCCATGATGTTTGATTGCGCCATGTCTAGTCCCCGCGATGTGCTGCCTGTGGCCGGGTTGTGGAAAAGCGGTGGGCGGCCCGAGTCGCTGGGCACACCTCACCCGTCGAGGGCAGTGCGGTAGTCCCGGGACACACATCGGTCGTCGGGACGCACCACCCCCGCGGCCCCGCGCCCACCCCTCGAGGTGCGGAGCTGTATGACGAAGCCTTCGTCCTCCTACATCGTGAGCCGGGGATCCGTCCCGACTCGGCTCCTCGAACGAGCGCCGTTCGGGAGGCCTCCGGGCGGGTCTTTCGGACCCGCGGCGGAGGGCTGGTGGACACCAGGGTCTCAAAAAAAACCCCGGAAGTGCAGAGGAGCGAGAGGCTCCGAAGAGTTCCGATCACTACCCCAATGTTTAGGATGATAGCAAACGAAAAAAGTGGCGCTTGGGCCAACTAACCGAAACCTAAAAACTCTTTTTTCGTGGGAGTTGGTCGTACCTGAACGCCCAACCATCTGAACACAGCTTACGCGTAACAAGTGCTCAGATTTCCAACAGATTATCCGCAGGTATCCTCTTCTGGGCCATGCCCGCCGGCCGCCTCGTCGTCATGCCCCTCGGCGGGCTCGGCGAGATCGGCATGAACTGCCTCGTGCTCGAGCACCCTCACCCCGCGGGGGGAGGGCGGCGCGTGGCGATCGATTGCGGCGCGAGCTTTCCGCAAGACGACGAAGGCGTCGATCTCGTGCATCCGCGCTTCGACGCGCTGCTCGACGAGCCGGCGGCGCTCGCGGGCGTGGTGCTCACGCACGGGCACGAGGATCACGTCGGCGCGGTGCCGTACCTGGTCGAGGCGCTGGCGCGCGCGGGCGCGGGGCCGCTCGCGATCCACGGGCCGCGCTACGCGCTCGAGCTGTGCCGCGAACGGCTCGACGAGGTGGGGACGGCGAGCGATCGCTATCGGCTGCGGCACGCGCCGGTGGGCGAGCGGCTCGAGCTCGGCGGCATGGCGTTCGAGCCCGTGCGCGTCACGCATTCGACGGTGGACGCCACGGCGCTCGTCATCGGCACGCCGGCGGGGACGGTGGTGCACACCGGGGATTTCAAGATCGACGGCGATCCCTACGACGGCGAGCTCACCGACGAGGCGCGGCTCGCGCGCGCGGGCGACGAGGGCGTGGCGCTGCTCCTGTCCGACAGCACCAACGTGTTCCGCGAAGGCGAGGCCGGGAGCGAGCGGCTGGCGGGCGCGGCGCTCGAGCGCGTCATCGCGCGGGCGGAGGGGCGCGTGGTGGTGGGGCTGTTCGCGTCGAACGTGCACCGGCTGGCGGCGCTCGGGGCGATCGCGCTGCAGCACAAGCGGCACCTGTGCCTCCTCGGGCGGAGCCTGCGGCGGCACGGCGACATCGCGCGGCGGCTCGGGAAATTGCAGTGGCCGAGCGATCTCGTGGTGGCGCCGGAG
>JACXTT010011422.1_pt1 | contig 11886 bp, 13 predicted proteins | sample 9270951 | NCBI WGS metagenome assembly JACXTT01 (sample SAMN15532306, study PRJNA645909) | rock metagenome | isolation source: weathered quartz diorite | place: Puerto Rico | collected 2017-06-21 | reverse complement strand
AGCGCGTCCGCACCGTACTCGGCGACCACCGCGTCGGGGTTGACCACGTTGCCGCGTGACTTGGACATCTTGTCGGTCTGCGGCTCCAACTCCAGGTTCTGATCCTCGGGGTGATACGGGGTCTCCTCACTCCATGTGACTTGATCTACTGGCACGTAGCTGACTTTCAACTTGACTCCAGGGGCTGCGGCCAGGACATATTCCGGTTCCTCCGCTCCATCCTGGCTGAGCTTCTGCACCTCGTGGCACGAGTATCGCTTGCCCGTGTCATCTTCGTAGTAGCGGTAGCTGAAGCCCAAGATCATCCCCTGATTCACCAACCGCTGAAATGGCTCTGGCGTGGAGACCAGGCCGCAGTCGTACAGGACACGGTGCCAGAAGCGAGCGTACAGCAAGTGCAGCACGGCATGCTCGACGCCACCGACATACAGGTCCACCGGCATCCAGTAGCGTTCCTTGTCCGGGCCCCACGGTCGCTCGCGGTTGTGCGCGTCGATGAAGCGCAAGAAATACCAACAACTGCCCGCCCATTGCGGCATGGTGTTAGTCTCACGCAGTGCCGGTTTGCCGGTGGTTGGGTCTGTGGTCTCGACCCAACTGCGCACTGCGGCAAGCGGCGGCTCGCCCGTGCCGGTGGGACGGAAACTTTCGACTTCAGGCAGCAAGACTGGCAGATCGTTAGGGTCAAGCGGCTGGGGTTGTCCGTCCACGTGGATGACTGGAAAGGGCTCGCCCCAGTAACGCTGGCGGCTGAACAGCCAGTCGCGCAGTTTGTACGTCACGGTTCCTTCGCCGTGCCCATGCTCTTCCAGCCAGGCGATCATCTTTTGCTTGGCGTCGGCGACATTCAAACCATCGAGAAACCCGGAGTTCACATGCGGACCGTCGCCAATATACGCTTCCTTCTCCATGTCCCCACCCTGCACGACCTCGACGATCGGCAAGCCGAAACAGCGGGCGAACTCCCAGTCCCGCTGATCTCCGCCCGGCACCGCCATGATCGCGCCGGTGCCATAAGTGATGAGGACATAGTCTGCCACCCAGATAGGAATCGCCTGACCGGTGACCGGATTGAGGGCATAGCCGCCTGTGGCGACGCCGGTTTTCTCTTTCACTAGGTCGGTGCGGGCCAGATCGGATTTCCGCACCGCTTCCTGGCAATAGGCCTCGACTGCGGCACGGTGCTCCGGCGTTGCGACACGATCCACCAAAGGATGTTCCGGCGCCAGGACACAATAGGTGGCTCCGAACAGGGTGTCTGGCCGGGTGGTGAAGACGTCGAAGAAGGCATCAGCCTCGGAGAACACTGTGCCATCCGGCCGACACAGGTGAAAACGGCTGCGCGCCCCTTCACTGCGACCAATCCAGTTACGTTGCATCTCTTTGACATTCTCCGGCCAGTCGAGTTGATCCAGGCCGGCCAGGAGCTTTTCCGCGTATGCGGTGATGCGCAACATCCACTGCCGCATGGGCTTGCGAATCACCGCATAGCCGCCACGCTCGCTCTTGCCGTCGATCACTTCTTCATTGGCCAGAACCGTGCCCAGAGCGGGGCACCAGTTGACTGGCACATCCGCCATATAGGCGAGTCCGCGTTCATACAGCTTGAGAAAGATCCATTGCGTCCAGCGATAGTATTCGGGATCACAGGTTGAGATCTCCCGGTCCCAATCATATGAGAAGCCCAACGCCTGAATTTGACGGCGATAGGTCGCGATATTGCGGGCGGTTGTTTCGCGCGGGTGGGTGCCGGTTTCGATGGCGTGCTGTTCCGCCGGCAAACCAAAGGCGTCCCAGCCCATCGGGTGGAGGACGTTGAACCCGCGCATGCGTTTGTAACGCCCGAGAATATCGGTAGCCGTGTAGCCCTCAGGGTGGCCGACGTGCAGCCCGGCCGCACTGGGGTACGGAAACATATCGAGGATATAGAACTTGGGTTTGGTCGGATCAATCTCGGCGCGGAAAGTCTTGTGCTCCAGCCAGAAGCGTTGCCACTTGGGCTCGATCTCTTCCGGCCGGTAACGCACACGTCCGATCTGGCCCCCTTGTACGCTTGTCGCTTGGTTATTCAGTTGGTTCATCCCGTTGCGCCTTCTTCCCTGTCACTGAGGCAATACGGTCAAGCACGCCATTAACGAACACCGGCGCGTCCTCGCTACAATAGCGCCGTGCAATCTCAATTGCTTCGTTAATTGTCACCCCTGTGGGCATGTGTGGATAAGCGAGGAGTTCGTACACCGCCAGGCGTAGCAGATTGAGATCGACCTTGGGCAATCGGCCCAAGCGCCAGTGTTCGGCCGCGTCAGCAATAAGTTTATCAATGCGGCCGTGCTCACGCCACGCGCCGGTGACGAGTTCGGTGGTAAATTCGCGCGCGTCCACCGCAGGTTCAAAGTTTTGCCAGAACAGCGCGAGAGCTTGGCGTGGGTCGCCATTGGTGACGTCCACTTGATAAAGAACCTGCAAGGCGAACTCTCGCCCCTGACGTCGTGTTGCCATATATTCGTGAGGACTGAGGGCTGAGGACTGAACTATGAGTGTTTGCCTTTTTCACCCTTTTCTACTCAGTCCTCAGTGCTCACTGCTCAGTCCTTCCTAACTCCTTCAGCGTGTTGAGCATCTCAACCGCTGCGAGGGCAGCCTCGGATCCTTTGTTACCGGCTTTCCCACCAGCCCGATCGAGGGCTTGTTCCATCGACTCGGTGGTCAGAACGCCAAAAGTGACCGGCAGGCCATGGGTCAGCATCACTTCCTTAATCCCCTGGGTCATCGCCGCAGAAATATAATCAAAGTGTGGGGTCTCACCCTTGATCACCGCCCCCAGGCAGACAAGCGCGTCGTACCGACCACTCGCCGCCATCTTCTTGGCAAACAGGGGGATGTCAAATGCGCCGGGCACCTGGACCACGACGAGGTCTTCTTCACGCACACCGTGACGGCAGAGGACATCGATCGCTCCGGCTTGCAACCGCTCGGTGATGAGACTGTTAAACTGCGAGACGACCAGACCAAAGCGCATCCCGGTCGCGTCCATCTTGCCGCGAATCACGCGCACCATGCTTCCCTCATCTTACAGCAACGGCTTCAAATCGGAGAACAAGTGGCCGAGTTTTTCCTTCTTGACCCGTAGATACTGAATGTTGCCCTCATGCGGCGGCACCTCGATCGGTCGCCGCTCCACCACTTTGATCCCATAGCCTTCCAGACCGGTGATCTTCTGGGGGTTGTTGGTTAGCAATCGCACCCGCGTGATCCGCAGGTCGCGCAGGATCTGAGCGCCAATGCCATAGTCACGCAGGTCCTCTTTGAAGCCAAGATGGAGATTGGCCTCAACCGTATCGAATCCCTGATCTTGCAGCGCGTACGCGCGGATCTTGTTCGCCAAGCCAATCCCGCGCCCTTCCTGGTGCAGGTAGATCAAGACACCTTTGCTCTCCTCAGAGATCAACTTCATCGCCTTTTTGAGCTGGTCGCCGCAGTCGCAGCGTTCCGAGCCGAACACGTCGCCGGTGAGGCATTGCGAATGCACGCGCACGGTTACGACGTCGCGTACACCGATCCTGCCCCTGACCAGGGCAATGTGTTCGTGGTTGTCCACATCGGTACGGTAGATGATCGCGTGGAATTTGCCGCCGAACGGACTGGTGATGTCCGCTTCTTTGACACGATGCACCAGAGCTTCGGTGCGCAGACGATGAGTCAGCAGACTCGACAAGCTGACGATTTTGAGCTTGTGCCGGCGGGCGAATTGCTCCACGTCCTCGCCTTGAGCGAGTGCGCCATCATCACGCAGAATAGTGCACAGAGTCGCGGCAGGTCTGAGTCCGGCCATGCGGGTGAGGTCCACTGCGCCTTCGGACAGACCCGAGCGCGCCAGCACCCCACCGCGGTGGGAAAGCACTGGATGGATGTGGCCAGGCATGACGATATCTTGCGGGCCGGTGTTGTCTTTGATCGCGGTGGTAATCGTGATAGCTCGGTCATACGCCGAGATGCCGGTCGTCACGCCAAGTCGCGCTTCAATCGAGGCGCCAAACACGCGATGATGGCTAGGAAGATGACCATGCCCCAAAATCGGAATCCCGAGTTCCCGCAGTTTGTCCTCGGTCAGCGACAAGCAAATCAGACCCCGACCATGCGTGGCCATGAAATTGACGGCTTCCGGAGTCGTCAATTCGGCCGCGAGGCACAGATCGGCCTCGCCTCTTTCCGCATCATCATCGACCAAGACGATCATCTTGCCGTGGTGCAGATCCGTCAACGCCTGCGCAACTGGAGACGCGGCTATTGGCATGCTCCATCCGTATTTTTCTTGACATAGGCGCTCACTAACATGTCGTCCCCCAGTCGGTAGGGTTCGATCGCATGCAGAGTAAACCCGGCAGCCACTCGATCAACACCCAGTGATCCGATCATCGCCCGACTCTCGCTGCCGAGCAATTTGGGACCATAAAAGAATAGCACTTTGTCCACGATGCCTTCACTGAGAGCCGCGGCGGCGACCTGGCCTCCTCCTTCGATCAGCACGTGCTTGAGTCCTCGCTTCCCCAACTCCTCTAGCAGGGGACGCAACCGTACTCGGCCCTGCTCTCCGGGCAGGCAAAACACTTCGACCCCTTGTCGTTCCAGTACTCCTCTTTTCTTGCTCTGTCCGTTCTCTGCCGCGGTCACCACCAGTGTACGTGCAGTCGAGCGTTGAGTACAGACACGCGCCGCGGGACTGATCGTCAGGCGGCCGTCAAGAATCACCCGCAGAGGATCACGACCACCACGCACCCGACAGGTGAGTTGCGGGTCATCGGCGCGTACGGTCTCCGCGCCAACCAGGACGGCATCCACGCGATTGCGCAGTTCATGCACCAGGCGGCGCGACAGCTCACCGCTAATCCATTTCGAGTCACAGCTGGCCGTGGCGATGCGACCATCAAGTGAGGCTGCGAGCTTCAGGGTGACCAGCGGCCTCCCGGTGCGGATAAACATGGCAAAGTCCTCATTGAGGCGCTCACATTTGTCTTTCAAAACCCCAGTCTGCACCTTGATGCCGGCGCGTCGTAAGCGACGCAGGCCACGGCCACGCACCAACGGGTTGGGATCGACCATACCGATGACGACCCGCTTCAGCCCGGCAGCAACAAGCGCGTCGGCGCAGGGCGACGTACGGCCGTAATGGGAGCATGGTTCGAGATTCACATAGAGGGTCGCCCCGCGTGCCGAGCCGTTTACCCGGCGTAGGGCTTCAATCTCGGCATGGGGGAGGCCAGCCCGACGGTGAAAACCCTCGCCGATCACCCGGCCATTGCGCACGATCACCGCGCCCACAGCCGGGTTCGGGCTCGTGCGGCCTAGGGCTCTTGCTGCCAGGTTGAGAGCCCGCTGCATGAACACTTCGTCCATTTCCTCGTGGTTATCGTGGTCAGGCTTCATGCGGTTCTTATCTCGACTTTGGCGCAGCCACTAATGCAGGTCGCCGACCTGATCGCTGACGCGCCCGCTTCTTTTCCGCGCCGTCGTTTCGTTCGTCAATGAGGTCCTTCAGTTCACGCATGAACGCATCAAGGTCCTGAAAGGAACGGTAGACTGAGGCGAAGCGGACATACGCCACTTTGTCCAAGTCATAGAGCTGGCGCATCACCTCTTCGCCGATCATGGCACTGGGGATTTCTTTTTCCCCTCTGCTTTGGAGAACACGCTCAATGCGATCCGCGGTCTCCTCAATCGTGGTAATGCTAATCGGTCGCTTCTCGCAGGCCTTTTTGAGACCGGCAATGACCTTGAGACGATCATACGTCTCCCGGCGGCCGTCTTTCTTTACCACTAAGGGCAGGATTTCTTCGACTCGTTCGTAGGTAGTGAAACGACGCTCACAACGTGCGCACTCGCGTCTGCGCCTGGTCACGTCTCCCTCACGACTGAGGCGCGAATCAATGACCCGGTTTTCCAGATGAGAGCAGAAAGGACATTTCATAAGAGGGGTGAGGGGTGAGGAGTTAGGGGTTGAAGCACTCCCCAGCCCATTTTTCTTCAACCTTGGACTTTAGACTCCTTTAACCGTTGCCGGTAAATCGGGAACTTCCCGCACAGGTCTCGTACCTCAGCTCCGATAGCAGCCAGGCCTTTTTCGTCTCCTACCTTTTGTAGCGCCCGCGCGATCAAGTCGGCAATCACCTCCATCTCCTGTTCTTTCATCCCTCGACTGGTGACTGCCGGCGTTCCAAGGCGGACTCCACTGGTGACAAACGGTGAACGCGGATCGAAAGGAACCGCGTTCTTATTGACTGTGATGCGCGCACGGTCGAGAGTTTCTTGGGCTACTTTACCAGTTAGCTCAGTCTCGCGCAGGTCAAGCAGCATGAGGTGATTGTCGGTGCCGCCCGAGACCAGGTGAAAGCCGTGCTTGAGGAGCCCGGCCGCCAGAGCCTTCGCGTTGGTGACAATTTGCGTCTGGTAGGTTTTGAACTCGGGAGCGAGAGCCTCCTTGAGCGCGACTGCTTTCGCGGCAATCACATGCATTAACGGTCCACCCTGGTAGCCGGGGAATACCGAGGAGTCCACACTCTTGGCTAAATCGCGGCGGCACATAATCATGCCGCCACGCGGACCCCGCAAGGTTTTATGGGTCGTAGTGGTGACGAGTTCGGCATAGGGGATCGGCGAGGGGTGCAGCCCTGCAGCTACTAAGCCGGCGAAATGAGCAATGTCTACCATCACCATCGCGCCGATTTCGTCGGCGATGCGGCGGAACGGTGCGGCATCGATCTGCCGCGGATAGGCACTGTGCCCAGCCACGATCATTTTGGGCCGGTGCTGTCGTGCCAAGGACGCGACTTCGTCGTAATCGATATGCTGGTCGGATTCGCGCACTCCGTAGGGAATGACGTGGAAGAACTTGCCCGAGAAGTTGACCGGGCTGCCGTGCGTCAGGTGTCCGCCGTGGGAGAGATTCATGCTGAGGATCGTGTCGCCGGGCTGCAATTGAGAAAAATAGGCAGCCATGTTGGCCTGCGCCCCAGAGTGCGGCTGAACATTCACATGTGCAGCGCCAAACAGAGCTTTGGCGCGATCGATAGCGAGCTGCTCGACCACGTCCATGTACTCGCAGCCGCCGTAGTAGCGCTTGCCCGGATACCCTTCGGCATACTTGTTGGTCAGGACCGACCCTTGCGCTTCGAGGACGGCCTCACTCACGACGTTCTCTGAAGCAATCAGTTCGAGGTTGTACTCCTGGCGTTCAGTCTCACGCTGAATCGCGGCGTACACCTCAGGATCACGCTGGGCTAGCTCGCTACTCATTGCCAATGTTCCCTCACAATAGAAACCTTGTGGCCCGGCTCCTCTGCCGTCTTTGTTTCTTTAGCAACTCAATCCCCAATCCCCAGCCCCCAACACCCCTTTGGAGTTGTCCACAAACGAAAAATCGCAGGGCCTCCGCTGAGAAGCCGCTGCGATTCTCCAGTCGCAGGCGAGAAACCGGCTCCCTGTCTGGGGCTATTGATGACTCTCGATGTAGGTCACAACATCGCGGACAGTACGAATCTTTTCCGCGTCCTCGTCCGAGATCTCCGTGTTGTATTCTTCTTCCAGGGCCATCACCAGTTCGACGATATCGAGGGAGTCCGCACCCAGATCTTCGATGAACGACGCTTCCGGGGTGACCTCTTCCTCACTGACGCCGAGTTGTTCACAGATGATCTCTTTCACCCGTGCCTCGACCGAGCCTGCCATAGCTATGTCCTCCTCTCTCTAGCGCATCCTGACAGCGCATGGCGAAAACCAATACCTGTCACGAGACCATCTGCTTCTGCGCTTATACGTACATGCCACCGTTGACGTTGATAACCTGACCGGTAATGTATCCTGCCAGAGGGCTGGCCAGAAAAATCACTACCTCGGCTACCTCTGCCGCAGTCCCCCACCGCCCCGCAGGAATAAGGCTCAAATATCCTGTTTTGACCTGTTCTGGCAAGGACCCGGTCATGTCAGTTTCGATAAATCCCGGCGCAATAGCATTAACCGTGATTGCCCGGGAAGCGAGTTCTTTCGCCAGGGTTTTGGTGAAGCCGATCACGCCAGCCTTGGCCGCGCTGTAGGCTGCCTGTCCAGCGTTGCCGGTCTGGGCGACGACCGACGTCAAATTGATGATCCGTCCTGCGCGCTGCCGTACCATGAACCGCGCCGCCGCTTTGGTGCAGAGAAACACTCCCTTGAGGTTCACCTGCATGACCCGTTCCCACTCCTCCTCTTTAAGCCGTAGGAGGAGATTGTCGAGAGCAAGTCCGGCATTGTTGACCAAAATGTTAATTTTGCCGTGACGATCAACGATATTTTGCACGGCTGCGGTCACGTCAGCGCCCTTCGCTACGTTGAAACGACACAGCTCAGCCTGGCCGCCGCTCGCACGGATACTGGTCAGGGTCTCCTCAGCGGCATCCTGGCGCTGAAGATAATTCACCGCCACGAGCGCTCCCTCGCGGGCGAGCCGTTCGGCAATCGCGCGACCAATGCCGCGTGAGGCACCGGTGACTAATGCCACCTGACCGTTCAATTGCTCACTCATCCTGCTACCCGCTGGACTTCTTCCAGGGCCGCTGGATCACTGACAGAGACACACGACAGACCTGGCACAATGCGTTTGAGTAAACCAGCCAGCGCGCGGCCGGGTCCGACTTCAATTGCCACCTCACATCCCAGGGCGTGCAGCTTCTGCATGCTCTCTTCCCAGCGGACCGGCGCAGTGACCTGCCGCACCAACAGGTCTTTTACCTGCTGCGGATCCTGATTGACTGCGGCCGTGGCATTGGCGATGACCCCGATGCGCAAAGGACTGACGGGGACCGTTTCTAATACTCGCGCCAAGCCCTCGGCGGCTGGAGACATCAACGCACAATGAAACGGCGCACTCACCGCCAGTTCGACCGCGCGTTTGGCCCCTCGTGCCTTAGCGGCGGCGACGGCCCGACGGACCGCCTCGACATGCCCAGCCACGACAATCTGCTCTCCACCGTTCAGGTTGGCCGGAGACACGACTTCGCCCTGGGCGACGTCGGCACAGACCTGTGCCACCGCTTCGGCTGATAAACCGAAGAGCGCCGCCATCGCCCCAACTCCTACCGGGACAGCCTCCTGCATGAGGCGGCCGCGCTCGCGGACGACCCGCAGCGCGTCGGCAAGGGTCAAGGCTTCAGCCGCGACCAGGGCGGAATACTCTCCTAAGCTGTGACCGGCGACGGAGGCGGGGCGCAGGTCGGTTTCCTGCTCGATCACTCGCAGTGAGGCAATGCTGGTGACCACAATGGCCGGTTGCGCGTTGGCCGTCAGCGTGAGCGCGTCAGTCGGTCCGTCAAAACAGAGCGTGGACAACTTGAATCCCAGGACGGCATCCGCCTCGGCAAAAATCTGCGCAGCCACGGGGAATTGCTCGGCTAAAGCCTTGCCCATACCTACCGCCTGGGCGCCTTGCCCAGGAAAAAGAAACGCTAGCGTGCGGCTCATTCTTTCTTCTCCTCCTCCGCTAATCCTGGAGGCTGGGGATCATGGCTCTCACGGGGGGTGTGGCGAAAACGTTCTCTGAGGTGGGTCCAGAATTTGCGGCCGCGTTTCAGTTCCAGCGGGAGTAAGACACTGTCCGGTAAGGCACGCAGGCTGTCCACGATCTGGCGGTTAATGTCACCACGCCAGGATTGCTCAGCCACACGGATGGCATTTTTTATTGCTTTGGGTGTAGACGCGCCATGAGCGATGATTGCCAGGCCGTCAGTGCCAAGGAGGGGAGCACCACCAATTTCAGAAGGATCGAGGCTGGCACGGAGGGTAGCAAATGAATGTTTGATCAAGAAGCCCGCTAGCTTATTGCGCCAGCGGGCGTTGAAGACCGAACGCAACTGCCCTTGTAGGAAGTCAGAAAACCCTTCCATGGTCTTGAGGACCACATTGCCGGTAAACCCATCAGTAACGACCACATCAACCTTACCGCTGTTCAAGTCGCGTCCTTCGACATAGCCAATGTAGTGGAGAGGGAGCTTTTTCAGCATTTCGTGTGCGGCCCGGGTAGTGTCTGTTCCTTTAGAATCTTCTTCGCCATTGCTGAGTACGCCCACGCGCGGCGTGGCCACCCCACGAATCACCCGGGCATACACTTCTCCCATTACGGCAAACTGCACGAGGTGGAGCGGTTTACACTCGATGTTCGCACCGGCATCGAGGAGGTATGCGTGCCCATTCAATGCTGGCAGCGCCGTGACAATTGCCGGACGATCAACCCCTGCCAGGTTCCCAAGAACTGTGACCGCCAGCGCCAGGACGGCACCAGTGTTGCCGGCACTAACGACCGCCGCAGCTTCACCAGCTTTGACCTGCTGAAAAGCGACCTGGAGTGACGAGTCAGGCTTGTGCCGGAGCGCGGCAACCGGGGAGTCGCCCATTTCAATCGCTTCGGTGGCATGACGAATCACCACCAGGGAGGACTCTTCTCCGCCGGCGTTACGTAGCTCGCGTAGAATGGCCTCTCGGTCACCAACCAAGAGCACAGCGATACCATGTTCTTGGGCCGCTTGGAGTGCCCCCTCGACCACTGCGCGAGGGGCGTAATCTCCGCCCATGGCATCAACGGCAATATACATGGTGGAGTGCGTAGGCTCGCGCCGAGAGGATGCCGTATGAGGTGAGTGGCCTGGAGAGAAATGGCGCGGACACGGACGAACGCGTGGTTATTCCTCCTCCGCGATCGTAATGACCTGCCGGCCGCGATAATAGCCGCAGGCGGCACAGACACGGTGCGGCACAACCGGCTCTCCACACTGCGGGCAGGAAAGCCACTGCGGCGCAGTCAGGGCGTCATGCGAGCGACGCTTGTTACGTTTCGACTGTGAGGTTTTTCGTTTAGGAAGGCCCATATTCTTTCCTTATTATTGAATTATTGGGAATCGGCAAAGCCGTGTACGAAGCGAGAACTGCGTCCCTAGCTCCCGGCCCGAGAGGGGGAGAGCCGTAGGGTGGAGAGGATTGCCAAACGCGGGTCCCGCCACGCAGGCTGGCAGGTGCAGGACTCTAGGTTGAGGTTAGCTCCACACTGGGCACAGAGCCCGCGGCAATCTTCACGGCACAAGGGCTGGCTCGGCAGAGCGAGAAGGGTTTGCTCACGGACCAGCGCCGAGAGATCGATCATCTCCCCACTATAGAAGCTGGCCTCCAACTCCTCGTGAGTCAACTCCATTTCGCGGCCAAGAGCGCGTTGGGGAGTGAGAATCACGGAGAACTGACGGGCCAAGGAGAGGGGGTATTCGTCCAGGCAGCGGGCACACTGACCGATCGCCTCGCCACGGATCATGCCGGTAAATAGGAGTTCTTCTCCGGAGCGCATATGGATCGTGCTGATCTGGAGTGGACCGGTCAGGCGATACTCCGCCTCACCGTGCTGAATCAGCAACCGATTAAGTTCTTCGACTTCCTCGGCGAAGTGAACTTCGAGCGGGGAAGTTTTAATATCGTCAACAGAAATCTTCACAGTTTATCCTGCTTAGGCAGAACCATATATTATGAAACCGGAGAAAAAGCAACGCGCATACCGCGTGGATCAACCCTTGACCACGGAAACTGGATCAGCTACGAAAAGGGGCCACGATGGCTAAAGAAGGAATCGAAGTAACCGGGACGGTCCTGGAAACGCTGCCCAATGCCATGTTCCGGGTCCAATTAGAGAATAAGGCGGTTGTACTGGCGCACGCGTCGGGAAAAATGCGCAAGTTCTACATCAAAATTCTACCTGGGGACATCGTCACGGTTGAACTCTCCCCCTACGATCTCACCCGTGGACGTATTACCTTCCGCCACCGTTAGACTGTCTCTCGTCATCTCTGGAGGAGAGACAGCCGAGGGCGATCTGGCGTGCAG
>JACXTT010011421.1_pt1 | contig 11887 bp, 13 predicted proteins | sample 9270951 | NCBI WGS metagenome assembly JACXTT01 (sample SAMN15532306, study PRJNA645909) | rock metagenome | isolation source: weathered quartz diorite | place: Puerto Rico | collected 2017-06-21 | reverse complement strand
CAAAGAGTGCGAATGGAAGCATGGCCACGACAGTTGTTCGACTCGTCCTCGCGCCACCACAGAAGCAACGGTGCGGCCGCCACGTCGGCCGTTGACATCAGATGGCCTTCTCATGGAAGGTCTCCACCGCCCTCTTCACCTTCCTCTCCTTCATGGCGGCGCTGGTCTGCATCGCCGTCACCATGTACGCCTTCGCCGTCTTCATCCGCTGGATGCTGCGCAAGCTGTTCTGGCGCGTCGGCCGGCGCCTTTTCCTCAGCTACGTGATGATCGGCGTGCTTCCGTTCTTTCTCTTCGCCATCCTCCTCCTGGCCATCGGCTACATGATCGGCGGCGTGATGACGCAGGCGGCGCTGCGCGGCGAGAGGCAGGCCAGCCTGGGGCAGATGGAGTCGGCGGCGCTGGAGTACGGGCTGACCAAGAAGAAGCCGGCCGACGCGCTCCCGTCGCTGGAGATCTACGACACCTCCGACGCGAGCGGGGAGGCGCTGCCGGCGTGGCTGAAGAAGACCACCTTCAGCGGCATGGTCTTGCGCAACGGGCAGTCGGTGCTCGTTGCCTCCAGGCAGTTCCCCGAGACGCAGCGCACGGTGGTCTTCGTGCAGCCCATCGACCGCGCCTGGGCCGATCAGCTCCAGGCGCGCGACGGCATGATCATCCGCGCCGACACCGCGCACTCCGACGCCGGCAGCCGCGGCAGGCGGCGCCGCGGCAACGTGAACATCAACATCGGCGGCGGCAACGACGACGAAGAAGTCGATCAGCTCCTGCTCCGCTCCATCGGCCGCAAGATCGTCTGGGCCGACGTGACCGACCTCGTGCAGTGGGAGACCGGCGGCGCGAGCGCGACCCAGCTCGGCACGCTCATCGTCAACCCGGTCTCGAACGTCCTGCACTTCTATTTCGGCGCCCAGGGCGATCAGTACCTGACCGTGCTGCTGAAGGTGATCGTCAGCTTGGCCACGGCGCTCATCTTCATCTACATGCTGGCGGTGTTGTTCGCCGCCGTGCTGATCTACTCCATCACCCGCGCCGTCAACCGCATCGAGAAGGGGACGAAGGCGGTGGAGCGCGGCGACTTCAGCTACCGCATCAGCATGCGGCCGCACAACCAGCTCGGCGAGATGGCGCAGTCGTTCGACCGGATGACCGAGTCCATCGCCTCGCTGCTGGCCAACGTGGCGGAGAAAGAGCGGTTGCAGAGCGAGATCGAGATCGCTGCCACCATCCAGCGCAACCTGCTGCCGAAAGAGGGGCCGCTGTTCCGGGGCGTGTCGTTCTCCGCGCACTTCGAGCCGACGGCCTCGATCGGCGGCGACTACTACGACGTCTTCAATCTCGACAAGACGCGGCTGGCGGTGGCCATCGGCGACGTCTCCGGCCACGGGCTCTCCACCGGTCTGGTGATGGCGATGGTCAAGGCGGCCATCACCACGCTGGTGGAGGAGGGGGCGGACGAGCGCTCGCTCTTCCGGCGCCTCAACGAGCTCGTGTACCGCTCGACGGAGCGTCGCGCGTTCATGACGCTGGCCTTCACCATCTTCGACCTCGAGCGCGGCACGCTCCGCCACACCAACGCCGGACATCTCTACCCCTACCTGCTGCGCCAAGGCCAGGCGCCGTTCGGCATCGAAGTCCCTTCGCTCCCCCTCGGCGTGCGCAGTGAGGTCACCACGCGAACGGCCGAGGTGGAGCTGCGCGAGGGCGACACCGTCGTCTATCTGTCGGACGGCATCGTGGAGGCGCAGGACGAGAGCGGCGATCCGTTTGGATTCGACCAGCTCGAGGCGCTGCTGGCCTCCGCCGAGGATCGCTCGCCGTCCGCCATTCGCGACCACATCCTCGAGGCGGTGGCCCGCCACGCCGGCACGCGCCCCGCGGACGACGATCGAACGGTGATGGTCCTCCGCTTCGACAACTTCCGCGCGCTGGTCCGCGAGCCGGAAGAGGCGCTGGCGGCGGCGACGGCGTAGACCCTCACCCGGCCTTCGGCCACCCTCTCCCGCGTCGCGGGAGAGGGCCATATGGGCCTTCTCCCGCGTGAGCGGGAGAAGGTGCCCGAAGGGCGGATGAGGGCTTTTGCTAGCGACCGCCTTCGGCGACCTTGCTCGCGGCCGCCGGCATCGCGTTCCGGATGTGCTTGGCGATGCGATTGATGTAGTTGATCGTCTCGCGGAACGGCGGCACGCCGTTGTACTTCCAGATGTTCCCTTCGCCCGCGTTATACGCGGCGACGGCGAAGTCCGCGTTGCCGTCGAAGGTCTGCAGCAGCCAGCGGAGGTAGCGCACGCCGCCGTAGATGTTCGCCGTCGGATCGTACGAGTCAGTGACGCCGTAGCGCGTCGCCGTGGCCGGCATAAGCTGCATCAGCCCGCGCGCACCCTTGTTGGAGATCTCGCGCGGATTGAAGTCCGACTCCGCCTTGATCACCGCCGAAACGAGCGCGGCGTCGACGTCGAACTTCTGCGCCGCCTCCACGATCAGCTTGTCGAACTTCGACTTGAAGATCGGCCCGCGCGTCGCGTCGTACCGCCACGAGCGCTTCGGGAAGATCCCCTCGTGCTCCACCGCCTTCTTCACCTCCGCCACGATCTCGACGGGGACGATCTCGTCGTCGACGATGCGCTCCACGCGCTCCAGCGGCATGGTCAGCTTCCCGCCGTTCTTCATCGTGAGCTGGATGTCGCTTTCCCCGATCACCTTGTACGCCGTGATCTTCATCGAGCGTCCGTCGGTGAGGAGGGCGATGTCGGCGCCGGCCGGCAAGGCGGCGGCGAGCGCGACAATGGCGATTAGGACTGTTCGGACCATTGGCGCGGGAAACCTCGCTGCGTGTCTGTTTATGCCGAAGGGATGAAGGGTGAAGGACGTAGGATGAATGGAGGCCGGGCGGGATTCATCCTTCATCCTTCTGCCTTCATCCTTCCCTTCACGCCCGCGGATGAAATTGCTCGTACATGCGCTGCAGCCGCGCCCGCGAGACATGCGTGTAGATCTGCGTGGTGGAGATGTCGGAATGGCCGAGCATCATCTGCACGGAGCGGAGGTCGGCGCCGTTCTCCAGCAGGTGCGTGGCGAACGAATGCCGCAGGACGTGCGGCGAGATGCGCGCGCTGATCCCTGCATCCTTCGCGTAGCGCACGATCTTCATCCAGAACGACTGCCGCGTCATGGCGCGGCCGCGGTTGGAAAGGAAGAGGTGCGGGTCGGGCGCCTTGACGAAGTGCGCGCGGCCGCGCTCCAGCCAGGCCACGATGGCCTCGCGCGCGCTGTCGCCGAACGGCACGATGCGCTCCTTCGACCCCTTCCCCACCGTGCGCAGGAAGCCGGCGTCCATCACAACGCTCTCGATCTTCACGTGGATGAGCTCCGAGACGCGCAGACCGGTGGCGTAGAGCAGCTCGAGCATGGCGGCGTCGCGCAGGCCTTCCGGCGTGGCGCGGTTGGGTGCGCGGAGCAGCGCCTCCACCTCACCCGGCTGCATCGATTTCGGCAGCGTGGTCCACAGCTTGGGGTTCTCCACGTTCTCCGTCGGATCGGACTTGAGGTGCCGCTCGGCCACCAGGAAGCGGAACATCCCGCGGATGGCCGCCAGCGCGCGCGCCACCGAGCGCGCGGAGATCCCCGCGCCGCGCAGCGCCTGGAAGTAGCGGATGATGTGCAGCCGCTCCACGCGCTCGAGCTCCAGCCTCTGCTCGCCGAGCCAATGCCCGAAGTGCCGCAGGTCGCTGCGATACGAGGCGAGCGAGTTCTTGGCCAGCCCCTTCTCGATGGAGAGATAGTCGAGGTAGATGGGGAGATAGGTGACGAAGAAGGGGCCGCCTTCCTTCGCCTCAGGATCGATTTGCCGCGGCTTTCGCATCATGCGCCACCACGTCCGCCATGTACGAGCTCCGCACGAACGGTCCGGCGAAGACGGCCCGCAGTCCCATGGCCTCGCCGATTTTCCGGTATTCGTCGAAGAGGCGCGGCTCGATGTATTCGACCACGTCGAGCTTCTCGCGTTTCGGCTGCAGGTACTGCCCGATGGTGACGATCTCGCATCCGGCGTCGAGCAGCCGGCCGAGGACGTCGATGACTTCCTCGCGCTGCTCGCCGAGCCCCAGCATGAGGCCCGACTTTGTGACGAGGGCGGGGTCGAGACGTTTCGCCTCGCGCAGCACGGCGATGGAGCGCTCGAAGCGCGAGCCGGGGCGCACCACGTCGTACAGCCGCGGCACCGTCTCCACGTTGTGGTTGAAGTAGTCCGGCCGCGCCTCCACCACCACCCGCACCGCCTCGGCGTTTCCGTGAAAATCGGAGGTCAGCACTTCCACGCTGGCGCGCGGAAGCGCCTCGCGCAGCGCATGGATGGTCTCGGCGAACTGGCGCGCGCCGCCGTCATGGAGATCGTCGCGGGTCACGCAGGTGACCACCACGTGGCGCAGTCCCATCCGCCGCGCCGCCTCTGCCACCGCGCGCGGCTCGTCGGGCGACGGCGGCGCGTACGGACGGCCTGTGGTCACGTTGCAGAAGCCGCAGGCGCGCGTGCAGACGTCGCCGAGGATCATGAAGGTCGCGGTGCCGCGCTGAAAGCACTCGGTGCGGTTGGGACAAGCAAGCTCCTCGCAAACTGAATGCAGGCGCTTCTCGCGCAACAGCGACTTGACGTCGTGCAGGCCGGCGAGATTGAGCTTCTTTTCGCGGATCCAGGGTGGGAGGCGGGAGGGCATACGGGGAATGTTAAATGTTTAATGTTGAATGTTGAATGACTGCTTGCATCCCATTCAACATTCAACATTCAACATTCCTCGTTCCTCCCTCAACGAAAAACGCCGCCCGAGACCTCGGGCGGCGTCAGATCAACCTCAGTGAATCTCAGTGCGCCAAAGACCGCTCCAGCGACTTCTGGATCAGCTTCTCCGCTTCCGCCTCCGGAATGCCTTTCACGATGGCCACTTCGGAGACCAGCAGGTACTTGGCGCGGTCGTACATCTTCTTCTCGCGGAACGAGAGGCTCTTTTTCTTCTGCACTTCGTTGAGGTTCTTGAGCACCTCGGCGACGTCTTCCAGACGGCCGGTCTTCATCTTCTCCATGTTCTCGCGGTAGCGTCCCTTCCAGTCGGTGTGCGCCTTCTGGGTCCGCTCCTCGAGCAGTCCGATGAGACCTTTGATCTGGGTCTGCTTGTACAGCGGGCGAAGCCCGACGCGATCGGTGTTTCGAATCGGCACCATCAGACGCGAGTTGGTGGACAGCAACCTGAGATGGTAGAACGTGTCACCGGGGCCCATGATCGGTGACTCGCCGATTTGCTCGACTACCGTCACCCCGTGGTTCGGATAAACGAGTTTCTCGCCGACTTTGAAACCAATTTTTACTGTGGACAACTGAAGCTCCTTTCGGAAGATTGAACAGCAAGAGGGAGCCGCATTCTACGCCAGCGATCCGTGTGCGTCAAACCGCAGAAAATCGGCGGATCTGAGTGTAACAGGCTCAGGAATGAGGGGTTGGCGGTCGCCAACGGCCTGCGTGTAGCGGCGCCCGCTTCGGGCGCCGGCGGCCGGGAGCGGCCGCCGCCACACGCCTCAACGTGACAGATTTCGGAGCCGCCGGACGAGCTGGTGAAGCCGGTCGAGACCCTGCCGCCGTTCGGCGTCCGTCCCCGTCAGGAGGTCCTCGATCGCCTGCAGCTCGCCGAGCATCTCCGTGTCGGCGCGCGGCGCGGTGACCTCCACCGTCCCGGCGGGAGGGCGGGTCGGGACGGCCGCTGCAACATTCGGTTGCAAGTCGCTCGACACCCGCTGCGCCATGGCCCGGATGGACGGAACGTCGTTGCGGTTGATGGCGTTGAGGATGGCCTTCTCGCTGGCCACGGCGTCGGCGAACGGACTGCCGGGGTCGTCGAAGACCTTCGCCTCGGTGAGGGTGAGCGTCAGGTTGCCATATCCGCTCTCGTCCGCGTGCGTGTAGACGCGCACGGTGGCCTGCCGCGCGATCTCATTGAGATCGACCGTCTGCGAGGCGCCCGGCTCGATCCACGCTTCCACCTTCGCGGTCTGGAACTTCTTCGTCGAGTCGTTCAGCGGGATGTACTCGATCTCCACGCGGTCGACGTACACGTGCTTGTTGCGCGTCACCAGCATCCGCCGCGACGGCGCGCCGATGCTCAGACGGTAGACGAACGGGCCGCGCAGCTCGAGCACCGTCTCCTTCTTCCCCGGATCGACTGAGAAGGAGTCGCTGATGCGGTCCGCCTCCATCTTCTCGTACGCCGCGTACTGGTAGGTGCCGTCGTTGCGCTTGCCGCGCAGCAGGTCGATGTCTTCGTTGACGATGCGCTTGAGCAGCTCCTGCGGCAGGTCCTTCTTCGACGCCTCGGCCACGCGATCGATGACCTTGGCGTCGGCGGCCACGCGCGCCGCCGGCGTCTGCGCCAGCGCGCCCGACGCCGCCAGAAAAAGAATGATCGCGGTCCGTTTCACTTCACCACCTCCGGAAGAGCGCTCGTCCCCGCCAGACCGTCGCGCGGAATGGCGAGGTAGTCACAGATGGTGGCGCCGAGGTCGGCGAACGTCGAGCGCGTGCCGAGCGGGCGCCCGCCGCGCACGCGCGGGCCGGCGATCACCAGCGGGACGTACTCGCGCGTGTGGTCGGTGGAGACGTCGGTGGGATCGCAGCCGTGGTCGGCGCTGATGAAAACGAGATCGTCGGCGCGGAGGTCGCCGAGCAGCGCGGCCAGCTCCTGATCGAACGTCTCCAGCGCCTTGGCGTAACCGGCCGCATCATTGCGATGGCCGTACTTCGAGTCGAAGTCTACGAGGTTGGTGAAGATGATGTCCGCGTCCGACTGCCGCACCAGGTCGATGGTCTTGCGCATGCCGTCGGAGTTCGACTGCGTGCGGATCTCCGTGCCGATGCCGACGCGGTCGAAGATGTCGGCGATCTTGCCGAGGCCGATGACGCGCTTGCCGGATTTCGTGGCGCGCTCGACGACGGTCTCGCCGGTCGGGCGCACCGAGAAATCCTTGCGGTTCGCGGTGCGCTTGAACTCCCCCCTGCGCGGTCCGACGAACGGCCGGGCGATGATGCGTCCGACGTTGTTCTCGCCGCGCATCAGCTCGCGCGCCACCGCGCAGATGCGCCACAGCTCCTCGACCGGAATCACTTCCTCGTGCGCGGCCACCTGAAAGACGGAGTCGGCCGAGGTGTAGACGATCGGCGCGCCGGTGCGCATGTGCTCCTCGCCGAGCTCGTCGAGGATCACCGTGCCCGACGCCGCCTTGTTGCCGAGCGTCTTCCGCCCGATGCGCCGCTCGTACTCGCGGATGATCTCCGGCGGAAAGCCGTCCGGATACGTGCGAAACGGGTCTTCGACGATGAGTCCCATCATCTCCCAGTGGCCGGTGGTGGTGTCCTTTCCGGCGCTGATCTCCGCCATGCGCCCGAAAGCCGCCTCGGGGTTTACGTCGCTCGCCGCCGCCGGCAGCGTGTGCAGGAGGCCGAGCCGCGCGAGGGTGTTTAGGGTGGGGCGCTGCGACTCGAGGACATGACCGAGCGTGTTGGAGCCGGCATCGCCGAAGTCCGCCGCGTCGGGGAGCTCGCCGACGCCCAGGGAGTCGCAGATGAGGATGATCGCTCTCTTCATGAACGAGGAACGATGAACGAGGAACGAGGAACAGTCAACGACGACGCTGCTTCACTGTCTTGACGGATGCGACGATGATCGCCGTTAGCTCGTCGGCCTCGATGAGCAGCGGCTGGAGACGCGAAGCTCCGATGATACCGGTCTCCGCGAGGAGCTCCAACCAGTACTCTGTTTCGAACAATTCTTGAAGGCCGACTTCGAGTTTGCTGATGAATTCAGCGTTTGATCGGCCGCGAAAGGCTTCGCGGCAATGCGCGCCGACCGATGTGCCGGAGCGAAGCATCTGGTCTCCGATGACGCGCGCAAGCTTGTTCTTGGGGAGCGCGGAATAGAGTCTGATGATTCGGAGCGCAAAGGTCTTCGTTCGCTGAGCAAGTGAGACGTTCATCGTTCCTCCTTCCTCGTTCCGCGTTCACGTCAGACGCTCATGCACCAGCGCCCGCCTCTCCGGTGGAGCGTCCCCGAACTCCACGAACGCCAGGAACCGCGCGCGCTGCTCCTCGGCGTCGCGCTTGCCGCTTCCGAGCTGGATGCGCGCGATCACTTCGCCGGCGCGCACCTCATCGCCGGTGCGCCGGTCGAACATCACGCCGGCGGCGTAGTCGATCTGGTCGTCGGCCTTCTTGCGGCCGGCGCCCAAATCGACCGTGAACATGCCGGCCTGGTAGGTGTCGATGTGCGTGATGAAGCCGCTGCACGGCGACTTCACCTCGATGGTCGTCTTCGGCTGCGGCAGCCGCGAGTAGTCATCGACGATCTCAGCGTCGCCACCCTGCGCGGCGATCCATTGGCGCGCCTGCTCCAGCGCCCGCCCGGAGGCAAGCGCGTCGTCGAGCGCCGCGCGCGCGGACGCGGCATCGTAGCGGCCGGACATCACCAGCAGCCGCTCCCCCTGCGCGCGCGTCACCGCCATCACATCCTCGGGGCCGCGGCCTTTGAGGCAGTCGATGGTCTCGATGATCTCGTTCGCGTTGCCCGCCGCGATGCCGAGGGGGCGGTCCATGTCGGTGATCAGCGCCTCGACGCGCGTGCCGGAGCCGGCCGCGGCGGCGATGAGGCTCTGCGCCAGCGCCTTGGAGTCCTGATACTTGCGCATGAACGCGCCGCTGCCGGTCTTGACGTCGAGGATCAGCGCGGAGGCGCCCATGGCCAGCTTCTTCGACATGATCGACGCGGTGATGAGAGGCAGCGACTCCACGGTACCGGTGACGTCGCGGAGCGCGTAGATCTTCTTATCCGCCGGGGCGATCCCCTCGGTCGACGTGGAGATCACGCAGCCCGCCTCGGCCACGGTGCGGTCGAATTGCTCGCGCGACAGCCGCGCGTTGAAGCGCGGAATCGCTTCCAGCTTGTCGAGGGTGCCGCCGGTGTGGCCGAGGCCGCGCCCGGAGAGCATGCCGATCTTGATGCCGCAGGCGGCGACCCACGGCGACAGCACCAGCGAGACCTTGTCGCCCACGCCGCCGGTGGAGTGCTTGTCGGCGATGAAGTCGTACTCGTCGCGCAGATGCCACTGCTCGCCCGACCGCAGCATGGCCTGCGTCAGCGTGGCCATCTCCTCGGCGGTCATGCCGTTGATGGCGATCGACATCAGGAGCGCCGACATCTGATAATCGGGGATCTCTCCGCGCGTATAGCGGTCGATGAAGGTCTCGATCTCGCGCGGATCGAGCGGCGCGCCGCGGCGCTTGCGGTTGAGGAGCTCGTAGACATTGAGGTCGGCCATGGCGGCGGATTGTAGTATTCGGACCCATGCGCGCCGTCGTCCTCCTATCCGGCGGCCTCGATTCCGCCACCGTGCTGGCCATGGCCAAGCGCGACGGCCGCGCGTGCCACGCGCTGTCGTTCCTCTACGGGCAGCGCCACGAGATCGAGCTGGCGGCGGCGCGGCGCGTAGCGGCGTCGATGGGGGTGGAGGAGCACATCGTCTTTCCCATCGACCTGCGGCTCTTCGGCGGCAGCGCGCTGACGGGCGACCTGGCGGTGCCGAAGGATGCCGTCGGCGCGCCGGGGATTCCGGTCACGTACGTGCCGGCGCGCAACACGATCTTCCTGGCCGTGGCGCTGGGGCTGGCCGAGGCGCGCGGGGCGGAGGAGATCTGGATCGGCGTGAACGCCGTCGATTTCAGCGGCTATCCCGACTGCCGGCCGGAGTTCATCGACGCCTTCCAGCGGGTGATCGTCGCCGGCACGCGCAGCGGCGTGGAGCGCGGCGAGCCGCGCATCGTCGCGCCGCTGCTGACGATGACAAAGGGGGACATCATTCGCCGCGGCGTCGCCCTCGGCGTCGACTACTCGCTCACGCATTCCTGCTACGACCCCGATGCGGAAGGGCGGGCGTGCGGGCATTGCGACTCGTGCGTGCTGCGATCGCGCGGATTTCGCGATGCAGGCGTTCCCGATCCGACTGCCTACCAACGATGAACGCGGAACGAGGAACGAGGAACGGCCGAAGAAATCCTCGTTCCTCGTTCCTCGTTCCTCGTTCCGTGTTGCGCATCACCGAGATCTTCCACTCCATCCAAGGCGAATCGAGCCATGCCGGCCGCCCGTGCGTCTTCGTGCGCCTCACCGGCTGCAATCTGCGCTGCCGGTGGTGCGACTCCGAGTACACCTTCACCGGGGGCGAAAAGACGTCCATCGACGAGGTCATGGGGCGCGTGCGCGGCTACGGCTGCAGGTTGGTGGAGATCACAGGCGGCGAGCCGCTCGCACAGGCCGAGGCCTTCGAGTTGATCGAGAAGCTGTGCGACGAGAACTTCGAAGTGCTCATCGAGACCTCGGGGTCGATCGACATCACGCCGGTGGATCGCCGCGCGAAGATCATCCTCGACGTGAAGTGCCCCGGCTCGGGCGAAGCAGCGAAGAACCGGTGGGAGAACCTCGACGCGCTGCGCCCGCACGACGAGATCAAGTTCGTCATCGCCGGCCGCGCCGACTACGATTTCGCCAAGCGCGTGGTGGCGGAGAAGAATCTCGACCGCTGGACGGTGCTCTTTTCGCCGGTGTGGGGGGAGATGGACATGAAATCGCTCGCCGAATGGATGCTCGCCGACCGCGTCACCGCGCGATTGCAGACGCAGTTGCACAAGCACATTTGGGGAGCGGATGTGAGAGGGGTCTAAGAGTCCGCAGAACCATGACTAAGCCGACGCTCGACCACATCGGCATCGCCGTGAGATCCATCGATGCCGCGCGCATTTATGAGGCACTCGGTCTCCGTATCGATCACGTGGAGACGGTGGAGACGCAAGGCGTGAAAACGGCGTTCCTCTCCGCCGGCGACGCCAATCTCGAGCTGCTCGAGCCGACCTCTTCCGACACCGCCGTGGCCAAGTTCATCGAGAAGCGCGGCGAAGGCATTCATCATCTCTGCTTCCGCGTCGAGAACATCGAAGAGCAGTTGGCGCTGCTGAAGGCGGCGGGCTTTCGCCTGATCAACGAGGCGCCGGTGCCGGGGGCGCACGGCTGCCGCGTGGCGTTCCTCCATCCGGCGGCGGGCAACGGCGTGCTCATCGAGCTGAAAGAATAGTTGCGGGTTGCGAGTTGCGCGTTGCGAGCATGGGAGGCCCGCACTCGCAACTCGCAACGCGCAACTCGCAACCATGATTGAAGGCTTCGACAAGAACGCGCTGGTGATCGTCAACCTGATCAATCCGAAGGAGAAGTTCTTCGGCGTGCTGACGGCGCTCTCGCCGGCGGGGATCACGCTGCGGGCCATCAACCTCGACTCCTTCGACGACTGGATCCGCCAGGTAGCGCACGACGACGAGCCGGATCTCGACCTGATCACCATGTTCGTGCCGCTATTCCGCGTGGAGCGCATCTTCCTCGACGAGCCCTGCGGGGCCATCAAGTCGTTCGGGCAACGCTTCGAGGAGACGGTGGGAACGGCGCTTGCGAAGTACCTCCGACTGTGACATGTTCCAGCCATGCGTAAACTCAAATATCTAATGCTGGTTGCGGCCGTTTGCGCCGCTGTCGCCGGCTGCAAGGGAGAGAAGAAGGAGTCGACCGAGCCGGCGACCTTCCAGTTCACCATCTATCCCAGCTCGCGCTATCTGAAGGACGTCACCGAGGTGTTCAAACAGGCCTCGAAGGCGTACCACCCGAACGACGAGATCCCGCCGATGGCCATCTACGACACCGACGCCCCGGTCGATAAGGTCGCGGAGTTCTACGCCAAGGCTTACGGATACGGGCCAGGCGCCCCCACCCCTACGAAAAACCTGGGGGCCGCCCAGCCCCCCGCGTTTTACCCC
>JACXTT010011420.1_pt1 | contig 11888 bp, 8 predicted proteins | sample 9270951 | NCBI WGS metagenome assembly JACXTT01 (sample SAMN15532306, study PRJNA645909) | rock metagenome | isolation source: weathered quartz diorite | place: Puerto Rico | collected 2017-06-21 | reverse complement strand
AACGGGACCGTGAAGCTCGGGTAGACCAGAACCAGCGACCACGCCGAGTCCTGCAGCCCCAGCGTCGCGACGATGCGCGAGAACGGAATGAAAAGGATCGTCGGAGGCACCAGGTAGGTCAGGAAGATGCCGATCGCAAACCGGCGGCTCCACCGCCCCGGGGAGCGCGCCAGCGCGTAACCGGCCGGCACCGACAGCAGCAGCGTGATCGCCACCACGGCCGCGCCGACGCCCGCCGTATTCGCGATCCATCGCCCGAAGTCGGTCTGGCCGAACAGCACGCGCAGATGCTCCAGCGTCGGTGGCGCGTTGAACAGGAAAGGGTTCTTGTGCACGTCGAGCAGATCGGTCGTTCTCTTGAATGCCGTGATCAGCATCCAGTAGAAGGGGAATGACAGAAACAGCGCGAAGCAGGCGAGCAGCGCCGCGTGCCCAGTCCGGGCCAACCAGCGCTTCAGGGTTGTCGCTGCCGGCAGCATGTCAGGCGACCTCGGCGCGACGCGCAATCGTCAGAAACATCACTGCCGCCGCGACCAGCAGCGGAAACAGGAACATCGAAATCGCCGCGCCGGCGGCCAGATCGCCGCCCATGATTCCCGTGAAGTAGGAATAGCTGGCCAGCACCTGCGTGGTGTCGTACGGCCCGCCGCGGGTCAGCACGTAGATCACGATCATGTCGGTGAACGTGAACACGATGCCGAACAGCATCGCGATCATCATGATCGGCATCACCAGCGGAACGGTGATTAAGAACAGGTGGCGCCAGAAGCCGGCGCCGTCCACCGCGGCCGCATCGTGAATGTCCTGCGGAATCGAGCTCAGCCCAGCCAGGATGATCACGGTCGACAGCGGCAGCAGGCGCCATACGTTGACAAGGATCACCGACGCCATCGCCAGGTCCGGCTGCCCCAGCCAGATCGGCCGGTCTGTCGGCGCGATGATATGAAGCGCGTGCAGGATCCAGTTCAGGATGCTGTACACCGGGTCGAAGATCCACAGCCAGCCGATGCTGCCGAGCGAGATCGGCGCAACCCACGGCAGCAGGATCAGCAGACGCACCCACCACTTGCCGCGAAAATCCTTGTACAGCGCCATCGCCAGGATCTTGCCCAGAACGACGACCAGCGCCTGGGAAACGAGGGTGAACACCACGGCGTTGCGCATCGATCGCCAGAACGTCGGGTCATCGCTGATTTGCCGGAAGTTGCGCAGCCCCACAAAAGCGGGCGCCTGGTTGCCGACCGTGGCGTCGCTGACGCTGTAGAAGATCGCGAGCAGGAACGGGAATCCGACCAGCAGCATGATGTACAGGATCGCCGGTCCGAGCAAAACGGCGCTCAGATGCCGCTCTTCGTGCAGCCAGCTGGACCATATCGATTGGGAGCTGATCGGGCGGGCGACCATGCGGACTCCGATCAGGCGGCCGGCGCCGCGGTCTTCAATCCGGTCGTCCGGTCGAAGTATTTCAGGTCGTGGTCGCGCACCGCGAATTCGTGCCGCTGGCCCACCCGAACATCGACCGGCACGGCCGCAGGCAGCCGCGCGATCACGTGCACCGGAGGCAAGGGAGCCTCCAGCGTGCCATAAACGACTCGATCGGCGCCGAGATGCTCGAGGCGAAGCACATGCATCGGCAACGGCGTGGTGCGGTCACCCTGCGCGAACATGCTGCGAGGCCAGTAATGCTCGGGACGAAAGCCCCTGACGAAGCCGTCCGTTTCGACCAGGTTCATCGGCGGCGACCCGATGAACGTGGCTACAAAGGTGTCGGCCGGGTCTCCGTAGACCTCGAGCGGCGTCCCGAGCTGGCGGATCGCTCCGTTGTTCAACACCGCGATCCGATCGCCCAGGCCCATCGCTTCGACCTGATCGTGGGTGACGTAGACGGCCGTCGTGCCGAGCCGCCGCTGGAACTGCTGCAGCTCGTCACGCGCCGCCGTTCTGAGCTTGGCATCTAGGTTCGACAGCGGCTCGTCGAGCAGGAATACCACCGGCTCACGCACGACCGCCCGTGCCAGAGCGACGCGCTGGCGCTCGCCCCCGGACAGCTGCCGCGGTTTGCGCTGCAAGAGGCGTTGGATGCCGAACATCCCGGCCGCCCATTCCACCTTCCTGTGCGCTTCAGCATGCGGCATCCCGACCGCCCGCAGCGGAAACGCAATGTTCTTGAATACGGTTAGATGCGGATACAGGGCGTAGCTCTGGAACACCATGGCAATGTTGCGGGCCCTCGGCGGAAGCTGGGTGACAACCAGCCCATCGATCAACACGTCACCGAATGTGGGGGCCTCCAGGCCGGCCAGCATTCGCAACAGCGTGGTCTTGCCGCAACCCGATGGCCCGACCAGCACCAGGAACTCGCCCTGCCTGACCATCAGGTCGATGCCGTCGACCGCCGTGTGGCCGTCAAAGTGCTTGGTGAGCCTGCGGGTCTCTATAGTCGCCATTGAAGCAGGTTGGGTCGGGGTTGATCGGCTCGGCGCGCGCAGCCGCAGCGCCGGCGCGCTGGGCGCCGGCGCTGCGCAGGGCAGCGCACTGTCCTATATCAAGTTCTTCTGGCGCCACTTGGCGAAGATCTGCCGGCACTTCTGGTCGGCTTCCTTCACCGCGCCTTCGGGTGACATCGCGCCGCTGGCGGCCTTTGCGAACATCGTGTTCAGCACCCAGGTGCCGAAGATCTCGTCGATCGCCGCGTTCGCGTAGCCGGGATACCCTACGTTGGTTGCCCAGCTGAGCACGTCGTTCAGCACGTTGTACTTGCCGAGCGGCTTGTGGGGATCGTCCGCGAGCGCCTGGGTTAAATTGGGAACCGTCGACGAGAAGCACGGGAAGTTGTAGTACTGGCTGGCTTTGAAACCTCCGATGAAGTTGTCGATGTAGTCGACCAGGAATTTCTTCGCGCCATCCTTGTTTTCCGCAAATTTCCAGATCACGTAGCAGTCCATCACGTGCTCCAGGCCGATCGCCCGCACCTGTCCTTTCAAGGCCCTTGTGAGCCCAATCTTGTCGGCGATCGGAAGGTTCTTGTTCTCCCCTTCGCGGGTGATCGAAATGGCATTCAGCACCAACGACACTTGGCCGGCCAGCATCGCGCGGTTGTTGGACGACGGATCCCAGGCCATGACCTCCGGTGTCATCGTCTCCTGGTACAGCGCCTTGACATACTTCACCGCTTCCAGCGTCTGCCTGGAATCGAGCACGACGTTGTTCTGCGCGTCCTGCTCGCTGCCGCCGAAGGCGTAAAGGATCGTGCGCATCGCCATCGCGGTGTCGAGTTCTGCCGATAGGCCGATCCCGACCGGAATGTTGCTCTTTTGTTTGATCGCCCGTCCCACCCTCAACACGTCGTCCCATGACGTCGGCCCGCCGGGCAGGCCCTGCTCGCTCCAAAGGTCTATGTGATAGTTGACCGGATCGGGCACGAAACTGTCGGAGAACGCGAAATACTTCCTGGTCTTTGGGTTGTACGTGCTTTTCACGGCCAGATCGATCGGCTTGCCGTGCTTGCGAGCGACCTCCTCGTAGACTTCCGCGTGATCGATGACCTGGTCCTCGTAAGCTGGCGGCGGCGACAGAAACAGGAACAGATCGTGACCTTGCTGGGCCGACACCTCGGCGGCCGCGCGCGAGTTCAGCGCCATCACCCCCACGTGGTCGACGATCACCTCGGTGTCGTTCTTGCGGCCCCACTCCTTCGTGTAGGTGTTGTCGAACCATTGGTCGTAAGCCGGGACGAAGTGGCTCCACTGTAGGATTTTCAGCGTCTTGCCGGCCGCGCGGGCCCGGCGCGGGACGATGAACGGTCCAACGCCAGCGCTCAAGCCGATGGCGCCGGCAGCGCGGATGAGCTCGCGGCGTTTGCCGTTGGCCGGTTCCGTTTCCAACGAACAGATGAGCGATTCGTCGTTCGTCATGATCTGTCTCCTTGGCCCGCTCCCGGGAGTGATTGTAGGGGCACCGGCGAACGCGCATTTGTGCGTTGCGAGGTTCCGACCATCGTCGCTTCGACGGGTCAGTAATTGGCGGCGGCCCGGACTTCCTCGGCGCTCTTGTCGAGGTCCGCCAGCAGCTCCGGCGCAACGATCGCAAACGGCGTGGACCCGTAGGACAGCAGCCGGTCGTGAAAATCGCGCAACGAGGCACGATTCCCCGCCTTGCGCAGATACTGTCCCAGCAGATCTTCGAGCTGAGCACGGCCCGCCGTGTATGCGATGTAATAGCCGGGATCCATGGCGATCGCTGAGACGGCAGCTTCGGCCGCATCAGGCGTGAATCCAGTCTGCTCGGCATAGAACTGCACCGCGTACTTGAAGCTCCACTGCCCGGTCGCCAGCATCGGATCGACGATCGCGCGCGCGCCCCGGACTCGCTCCCAGCGCGCGGTAAACAGGCGGGGATCCAGGTCCTCGCCGTACAGGCCAAGCCGGACGAACATCTCCTCGCCGTAAAACGCCCAGCCTTCGACGAATTCGTTGCTGTGCTGGATCTTTCGGACGAAGTCCGGGTGGCGCTTCGCGATCGACAGTTGCAGGAAATGCCCGGGCATCGCCTCGTGCGCAGCAGTCGAGAGGATCCGATCGCGGTCGAAGTCCTCGTTCATGTCGAGCCGAGCGGCCGCCTCCTGCAGCGAGTCCGGCGGCGTAATGTAGTAGTAACCGGTAGTCGACGCCGAGAACAGCCGCGGCGGGTTCATCGAAGCGCCCGGCACAATGGGACGCAGGAACGCAGGCGTTTCCTCGACCCTCAAACCGCCGAGCCAGTCCGGAACGGTAATCAGCTGGCGGTCGGCCAGGAACTTGCGCAGCTCGGCAATCCGTTCCCGATAGTACCCGAGCAGCTCCGCCCCGCCGGGCGCCAGGCCGCCACCGCTGCGGGGCCCGAATGGCACCTGCTCGTGTCCGGACAGCGAGCCCAGCCACGCCTCCTCAGCCCAGCCGTGCTCGAGCTCCATTTTGCCCATCCGAACCAGGTCGCTCGCGGTGAACGGCAGCAAGTGCTCATCGTGCAGCATCCGGTCGTACGCCGCACGCCCCATCGCGAAGTTTTCGGGCCACGCGGCCACGTGCGCGTCGATGGTCGCCTTGGTCCGCGCGATCGCCGCCAGCGCCGCGTCACGCGCCCGGACGAAGCGCCGAAAATCGTCGGAATCCTCCCCGAACTGAACTTTCGCCGCGTCGGTCAGCGCACCGTTGAACAGCTCGGGCGCGCCGGCCAGCTGCCGGCTGCCGACGATGCCGTACAGGTGGCCGGGGCGCGTAACCAGCCGCTGTGCCGCGGCCAGGAAAGCCGGTGTCCGGCCCAGCCGATCGGTGATGTCGTGCCATGCCGCGCTCACCTGCTCCGGGGTCGCGCCGTCGCGTCCCGCCACAGGAAGCTCGTGCAGCTGCGTGTAAATGGCCTGGACCACGTCGGTGGCTGCCGCGGCGTAGTTCTTGCGATCAACCTGGTAGATCTGCAGTTCGTTCAGCGCGCGGTCCAACTGCGACTGCAGCAGCTTGGCATCGCCGGCATCGACCATCGACAGTTTCGAGCCGGGCGGTGTCGCAATTCGCCGAAGTCGCTCGCGCCACTTCTGTAGTTGGGCCAGCTCGGCGACTCGGCTGGCCTCGGTGGGCTGCTCCAGGTTTCCGTCGTGGCCTGCAATGCCCAGCGCAGTTGCGAACGTCGGATGCAGCCGAGCCAAGGTGTAGATGATTTCCTGCGCAAGGCCGGTCAGGCGGTCGCGCGCCGTCTCGTCCGCTCGGGCCGGCGCCAGCAACCCGGCCCACAGCAGGACGGCGAGCCCCGGAAGGCGGCACAGGCAAGACTGCGCGGCGCTCATTCGACGCTCTGAGCTTGAGCCTGCGACAGCCAACGCAACAGGGACGCGTACAGCGTCTCCGGATGGACCGGCTTGGCGATGAAATCATTCATGCCGGCCTGCAGACAGCGGGTCCGGTCCTCGTCGTAAGCGTTCGCCGTCATCGCGATGATCGGAACCCGTTTCCGATCGGGCAACGCGCGGATGCGCCGCGTCGCCTCCAGGCCATCGACATTCGGCATCTGCATGTCCATCAGGATCAACGCGTACTCGTTGCGGGCGACCAGTTCGAGCGCTTCCTTCCCGTCCTCGGCCGTATCGGCCGACAGCCCTGCCTCCTTCAGCAAATACAGCGCGACCTCACGATTGATCGGGTCATCCTCGGCCAGCAGCACGCGGCGGCCGCTATGTTCGCGCGCGAGCGCGGTCGAGGCCGAGCCGTCAACCGCCGGCTGACCGATCTGGGCCTCCGCCGCAGCCTTGCCCAGGCGCGCGGTGAACCAGAACGTGCTGCCGATTCCGACGTGGCTCTCGACGCCGACCTCTCCTCCCATCAACTGAGCGAGACGCTGGTTTATGGCAAGACCGAGTCCACTGCCGCCGTAGCGGCGCGTGGTCGAGCTGTCGGCTTGCTCGAACGGCTGGAAAAGCTTCGACAACGAGTCGGCGGCAATGCCGATGCCGGTATCTTGAACCTCGAAGCGCACGATCAGGCTGTCGTGCGTTTCGCCCGTCTTGCGAGTCCGCAGACTGATGGTGCCGAGTTCAGTGAACTTGACCGCGTTATCGGCGTAATTCAGCAGGGCCTGCTTCAGCCGCTTGGAATCGCCGGTCAGATGATCCGAAAAAGTCTCGGTTTGGATCAGCAGCTCCAGCCCCTTGGAACGGATCTGATCGCCGAGCATCGAAGCCACGCTCGCCACCAGCTCGCTTACATCGAGGCGCTCCTCGGTCAGCGTCATTTTGCCGGCCTCGATCTTGGAGAAGTCCAGCACGTCATCGATGATTCCGAGCAGGTGCGTGGAGGCCTGATCGAGCTTCTGCAGCCACTCGGCCTGAGTCGGCGTGACGCCTCTGAGCCTGATCAGGTGGGCCAGTCCCGAGATCGCGTGCAGGGGCGTGCGGATCTCGTGGCTCATGTTCGCCAGGAAGGCGCTCTTGGCCCGGCTAGCGGCCTCGGCTTGGACGAGAGCCTCGTTCAGCTGCTCGGTGCGTTCCCGCACCAGCTCCTGCAGATGGTGGCGATGCCGATCCAATTCCGCGCCCAGGCGCTTGCGCTCGGTGATGTCTTCTTGCACCGACAGGTAGTGGCTGATGGTGCCGTCGGCCTGGCGGATCGGTGTGATCGTCGCGAAATGGATGTATTCGGTGCCGTCTTTATGCTTGTTGAAGAACTCGCCGCGCCACGTCCGGCCGTCCCGCAGTCTGCTCCACATGTCGGTGAACGTGTCGCGCGGGGTTCGGCCGGAGCCCAGCACGCGCGGGTTGTGCCCCAACAACTCCTGCAGGCTGCATCCGCTGGTGTGCGTGACGGCCTGGTTCGCGTATTCGATGCGGCCTTCGGTGTCCGTGATCAGAATGCTTTCCGGGCTCTGCTCGACCGCGAGCCACAGCCTGCGAACCAGCTGATCGGCGCGCAACCGCTCGGTGACGTCGCGTCGGGTCACGATCAAGGCGCGGCGACGGCCGTCGGGGTGGAACAGGGCCAGCTTGCGGACCTCGTAGGTGCGCGGTTCGCTGTGCAGCCCGGGAATTTCCTCGTTCTGTACCGTCACACCCGCGCTGCGCCACGCGGCCTCGTCGCTGGCGGCACATGCCTCGTGAGTGGCCCGCAGCTCAGGCCGCAGGGCGGCCATTTCGGCGTTCGTCTTGCCTTGCCACGGGAAATGCTCGACCCGGAACAGCCGCCGCGCCGGCTCATTGATCGTGCACCAGCGGCTGTCGCCGTCCTTCAGGAACACGGCCTCGGGCAGCGCTTCAATGAATGCGGATAGCCGCTTGTGGCTTTCGACCAGCTCGCTTTCGGCGTGGCGTCGCCGAGCGTCGGAGCGCACCAGCTCAACGAAGACGATCGCAGCGACCAACTCCGCTACAAGCGTGATCGCGATCAGCGCGCCGATGTGACCATGCCACGACGTGATGACGCTGTAGCCGACCGGTAGCGCCAGGGCCACCGAAAGCAGTACGAACAGTGCGAAGTAGCGCCGCACCTGCGGCGACAGGCGAGGCCGTATCGCGGTCTGGACTGTCATGGGACGCAATACTAGATCGCGACCAGGCCGCCCAGTTCCACCACCCGGTCGCTCGGAAGCTGCAGCAGGTCGGTCAGATGGATCGAATTGCGCTGCATCGCCGCAAACAGCGCTTCCTGCCAGCGCGGCAGGCCGTGGCCGTCCTGCCGCGGCAGCACCGTTTCGTGGGCCAGGTAGTAGGTGACGCCGCTCAGGTCCCCGAGGCCGCATGGCGCCTGCAGCCTGGTGAGCAGGCGGGGAATGTCCGGCCGCTCCATGAAACCGTACCGCGCCTGCGCGCGCCAGAAGTTCGGCGCCACCTGCACCACCGAAAAGCGCGACGATTCGGGGACCCAGGGTGTCGATTCGGTGAGCACCGTCAGAGCCACGACGCGTTCGTGCAACGAGCGGCTGTGCCTCACGTACCAGGCAATTACGGGAGGCGTGTCGCTGAGCGAACGGGTCAGGAACACGGCGGTGCCCGGCACGCGCGCAATGCGGTCCCGCTCCAGGGTGGACATGAACGATTCGATTGGCACCGGGTTTGACAGCAGGCTGGCCGTCATTGCGGTTATTCCTCGATGCCAGCAGACCATCAGCGCGTACACCAAAGCCGCGAGCGTCAGTGGCACGTAGCCACCCTCGCCGATCTTGAGCATGTTGGAAAGGAAGAACGCGCCGTCAACGGTCAGGAACGCCGCGGCCACTGCCGCGCTTGCGGCGAGGCTCCACTGCCAGATTTCGCGCATTGCGATGAACAACAGGGCGCTGGTCATCAGCATGGTTGCCGAAACCGCAATTCCGTAGGCCGCGGCCAGGTTGTCGGACTTCCTGAAGGCGAGCACCAGTCCCAGCGTAACCGCCATCAAGATCCAGTTCACCGCTCCCACATAGATCTGGCCATAGCCTTGCTCGGATGTTTGAGTCACCTTCAGGCGCGGCATCCAGCCGAGCAGGATTGCCTGACGGGTCATCGAAAAAGCGCCGGTGATGATCGATTGGCTGGCGATCACCGTGGCCAGCGTGGCCAACACGATCAGCGGCAGCAGCAGCGATTCAGGACACAGACGGTAGAAGATGTTGCCGTCGATCGGCTCGCCCGAGGCGGCGACCGCGGCCTGTCCCGCGTAGTTCAGGATCAGGCTTGGCAGCACGATGGCGGACCACGCGAGCTTGATTGGACCGGCGCCGAAATGACCCATGTCGGCATACAGTGCCTCGGCCCCGGTCACGCACAGGAACACACCCCCCAGTACCCAGAAGGCGGAGGCGCCTCCATGCAGCAGGAAGCTCAAACCGACCAGCGGGTTCAGTGCGTGCAGCACCGACGGATGCGTGACGAGTGCCCACAGCCCGAGCAAGGCCATCACTGCGAACCACAGCGCCATGAAGGGACCGAAAGCCCGTCCGATGCGCGCGGTACCCTGCGGCTGCACCGCGAACAGCAGCGCCAAAACCACGGCCGCCGAAGGCAGCACGTAGGGTCCCAAGCCGGGCAGTGCCATGTGCAGGCCCTCGAGCGCCGACAGCACCGAGATGGCGGGTGTGATAGCGCCGTCGCCGTAGATCAGCGCGGCGCCGGCGAGTCCCACGGCGACGATGATCGGCCGGCGGTGGCGCTTCACCCCCAGCAGCGACATCAGCGCCAGGATGCCGCCCTCGCCGTCGTTATCCACGGGCATGGCGAAGCCGAGGTATTTGACCGATGTGACGACGATCAAGGTCCATACGATCAGCGACAAAGTTCCGAGCACGGCGAGGGGCTCGTGCCGACCCATCAGGTCCAGCACAGTCTTCAGCGTGTAAAGCGGGCTGGTGCCTATGTCCCCGAACACCACGCCAAGCGCGGCGAGGCTCGTGGTGGCCAATGCAGGGCGGACGGCCGGGACGGTCTGACTGGTCATCGCAGCAGCGATCGAATCGCATCATAGCAACGAGGGATCTGGACGGCCGTGGACCGCAAACGGATCGCACGTCAGGCGCGGGCGATGTTCGATCAGCCTGTCGCCCGCGCATGCATTGGATGGCGAAATTTCGGCAGCCTGTCGCAACACGCTGGAACGATCCAGTTACCTTTCTACAATCGTCGTCACGAGTGACCTGAAAAGTCTTCGAAAAATGAAGCGTTGGCGGCGATTGAAAATATCACTGCTCGGTGCGAGCCTGCTCGGATGGGTGATTTGCGCGCTCGCCGGCGAACCGGTGCGCGAGACGCGGGACGTGTCGCAACCCTTCAACGAGGTCCGCCTGCAGGGCGGTGTCGATCTGGAGCTGACCCAGAGCGACACGGTTTCGCTGGTGATCGAGGCCGCCCGCGAGGACCTGCCTCACATCCGAAGCGATATCGTCGACGGGGTCTTGACGTTGCGCCAGGAGGAATTCGGACCGCTGCCTGTCTTCGGATGGTTCTCCCGGCGTCAGACGCCGCGGGCTTTCTTGTCGGCCAAAGCGATCGATCGACTTGTGGTGGAAGGAGACGGGGACATCCACGCCGGATCCTGGACAGCTCAAGCGTTGGAAGTGCGTATCTCCGGCGCCGGTGCCGCGAAGTTCGACCGCCTGAGCGCAGTTCGTCTGAGCTGCGACGTCGCCGGAAGCGGCCACGTCGTGCTGGCCGGGTCAGTTTCCAACCAGAGGATCCGGATTTCAGGCTCGGGCGGTTACCGGGCTGCAGATCTGGAGAGCCAGACGGCGTCCGTTTCGATCAGCGGTTCGGGCAACGCCGAACTGTGGGTGGAGCGCAAGTTGAACGCACGGATTGCGGGCAGTGGGAACGTGCGGTATTACGGGACGCCGACCCTGACACAGTCGGTGTCTGGCTCGGGAAGCCTCACAACTTTGGGCGCCAAGGGGCCGCTGAAGCCAGACTGACCGCGGCGATGACGACCGCGCCTGCCGTGTTCGACGCAACCGGACACCGGAATCAGACCACGGCCGAGGCGTAACGGAAGGTCGCCATCGCCAGCACGGTGACGCCCAGCAACGCCGCCGCAACGCGCGCGCTGACCGCCGCGCGCATCCGCAGCGGAACGGCGCCGACAAGGCCTCACTGTGATCGTCGGGCGGATGGAGGCGGGTGCCGGGCAGCAGAGCGCCGACCTGGTCGACGTTCTTTTTGCGCTGACCGCGTTCGAGTTCGAGGCGTTTTCCGTGGGGAATCGAACCACAAAATCCGTCGAGGCGCTGATCCAGGCGCTGGTCGAGCTGGCCGTGAACCGGTATCGCTCGAACCGTCAGGCGCGCAGGCCTTCGGCGATCTGATTGTGGTAGCGGTACCGGTTTCCGCCGCCCTGTTTGGCGGCGTACATGGCCTCGTCGGCTTCCTTGATCAGGCCGTAGGCGTCCTGAGCCGCGTGGCCCGGATACAAGCTGATGCCGATGCTCGTTCTGATCTCGACCAGATGCTGCTTGATCTGGATCGGATCTTCCAGCGCCTGCAGGATCTTTCTGGAAACCATTCCAGCGTCCTGCGGCGTATCCAGATCGGTCAGCAGGATCACGAATTCGTCCCCGCCCTGACGGGACACCATGTCGCCCCGGCGTACCAGAGCTTTTAGCCGCCTTGCTATCTGCTGCAGCAATTGATCGCCGACATCGTGACCGAGCGAGTCGTTGATGTCCTTGAAATTGTCCAGATCGAGAAACAGCACGGCGGCCGAGCGACCGTGCCGACGCGCCTCTTCAGTGGCCTGTTCGACCCGGTCGAGCAGCAGGCGCCGGTTCGGAAGATCGGTCAGCACGTCGTAATGAGCCTGGTGGTACATCCGCTCGCGCCACAAGCGGCTCTCCGTTATGTCCTCCAGCATCAACAGCAGAACGCCGCCACGCAGGTCGAGCTGGTTGACGGTCAAGCTCCC
>JACXTT010011419.1_pt1 | contig 11889 bp, 8 predicted proteins | sample 9270951 | NCBI WGS metagenome assembly JACXTT01 (sample SAMN15532306, study PRJNA645909) | rock metagenome | isolation source: weathered quartz diorite | place: Puerto Rico | collected 2017-06-21 | reverse complement strand
GCAGGGCACCGTGGGTGACATCCGGGTCGTCGCCGGCATCCTTGAGCGTACCGGCCTCGGCGCCGTCGTCGTGGTGGCGACAGAACTCCAGGCGCAGGTCCACGCGCTTGCCCTTGGGCAGGGTGATCTGCACCGCGTCACAGTGGACGCCGCTGAGCAACAGGCGCGCCGCCGCCAGGGCGGTGGCGGTGGCGCAGCTACCGGTGGTCAGGCCGCTGCGCAGGGGAGCGGGCTGTTCGGCGGTTTCCTCACGCATGACGGTGGCTCCTTGCGGGAGCGAGCTCGCTCGCTATGGGCGTCAACGATAACCCGGGGAACCTGATACCCCGCGGTGCCTGGGCTAGCATCGCGAGCAAGCTCGCTCCTACAGTGTCCGAGGTGTTCACGGTTTGACCACGTCGAGCAAGGTGATCGGCAAGGCCTGGCGCCAGGTGTCGAAATCCCCCAGCGGTTGGGCCTGGGCGATATGAATGCGAGTCAGTTCGCCGCCATGGGCCTGGCGCCAGTTCATCAACAACAGTTCGCTTTGCAGGGTCACCGCATTCGCCACCAGCCGTCCTCCTGGCTTGAGCCGTGCCCAGCAACTGTCCAGCACCCCGGGACGGGTGACGCCGCCGCCGATAAAGATCGCATCCGGCGGCTCCAGCCCTTCCAGGGCATCGGGTGCACGGCCACGAATCAATTGCAGGCCCGGCACCCCGAGGGTGTCACGGTTACGCTCGATCAACTGTTGGCGACCGGCGTCGGCCTCGATGGCAATGGCTCGGCAACTGGGATGGGTACGCATCCATTCGATGCCGATGGAGCCGCTGCCCGCCCCGACATCCCAGAGCAACTCACCCGGCACCGGAGCGAGGCGGGCGAGGGTAATGGCGCGCACATCGCGCTTGGTCAGTTGCCCATCATGCTCGAAGGCGCTATCCGGCAGCCCGCCGATGCGCGACAGGCGCGGCGTGCCGGGGGCGGCCAGGCACTCGATGGCGACCAGGTTCAGATCGGCAACCGGCGGGTCGCTCCAGTCCTCGGCCAGCCCGTCGATCCGCCGTTCCGCCGGGCCGCCCAGATGTTCCAGGACGCTGATCCGGCTCGGACCAAAACCCCGCTCGCGCAGCAACGCGGCAATGGCCGCCGGACTCAGGCCATCATTGCTCAGTATCAACAGGCGCACACCGCTGTGCAGGTGCGCAGCGACGGCGGCCAGCGGGCGGGCGACGACCGAGAGTATCAGCACATCCTGCAACGCCCAGCCCAGGCGGGCGGCGGCCAGCGAACAGGAGGAGGGCGCGGGCAACACCTGCATCTCCTCGGCGGCGACCCGCCGCGACAGGCTGGCACCCACGCCGAACAGCATCGGATCGCCGCTGGCCAACACGCAGGTCGGTACACCGCGCAGGGCCAACAGCGGTTCCAGGGAAAACGGACTCGGCCAGCCCAGGCGCTCGGCGCGGATATCCGCCGGCAGCAGGTCGAGCTGACGCTGGCCGCCGAATACCCGCGAAGCTGTCGCCAGGGCCTCTCGGGCCTGGCGGCCGAGCCCACTGAAGCCGTCTTCACCGATTCCCACGATTGTCAGCCAAGGCGCCATCTGAAATCCTCAAAACACAGCGGTTCCGACGGGCAGGCTTTTCATGCCATCGGACAAAGCAGGCATAATACCGTGCCTTCGACGGCGAAACGCGCTTCGATAGCAACCTATACCTTTCCTTCACTGCCGGTCGCCCCTTGAACGAACGCCTGCCTGCCACCGCCATTCGCCCCTCGGCCTGCCCGGGGTTGCTGCGCATCGTCCCGGCGCTGGACGGCGGTATCTGCCGGATCAAGCTGGCCGGCGGGGTGATCGGCGCCGACCAGGCCTGGGCGGTGGCCCGTGCCGCCGAGCGTTATGCCGGTGGCGTGATCGAGGCGACCAACCGGTCCAACCTGCAGATTCGTGGTATCGGCGAGCAACACGCGGCGCTGATCGATGAGTTGCTGGACGCCGGCCTCGGGCCGACCACGCCTGCGGGCGACGACGTGCGCAACCTGATGCTCAGCCCGAGCGCGGGCATCGACCGCCAGTTGTTGATCGACACCCGGCCCCTGGCCGAACAGATCCTGGCGACCCTGCAGACTCACGAACGTTTTCACCAGCTGTCGGCCAAGTTCGCCGTGCAACTGGACGGCGGCGAAGCCCTGGCGATGCTCGAGCATCCGCATGACCTGTGGTTGTCGGCGCTGCTGCTGGGCGATCAGCCGTATCTGGCCTTCGGCCTGGCCGGCTGTCCGGCCAACGACCTGCCGCTGGCCGCCGTGCCCCTGGCCAACGGGCATGCGCTGGTGGTGGCGGTGCTGGAGCTGTTCCTCGATCTGGCCCGTCCCGAGCAGACGCGCATGCGCCATCTGCTGGCTGAAGTCGCGCCCGAGGAATTCCTCGCTCGGTTGACCACGCGCCTTGGTTTTGAACCGGCGTCGGTCCCGTCCTGGCATCGATCCGCAACACCCGGCCTGCTGCATATCGGCACTTATCCACAACGCCAGCCGGGGCGTGTGTACATTGGCGCGGTGGCGCCACTTGGGCGGCTCGACGCGTCGATGCTCGACGGCGTGGCCCGATTGGCGAGCGAGTTCGGTGATGCCAGCCTGCGCCTGACGCCTTGGCAGAGCCTGCTGCTGCCGAATATTCGGGTCGAGGACGCGACCACCGTTAGCGCACACCTGCAACACCTCGGCCTGTTATGCGACAGCGCTGACGCCTTGGCGCAACTGATCGCCTGTACCGGCTCGGCCGGCTGTGGCAAGGGCCTGGCCGACACCAAGGCCGACGCCCGCACGTTGGCGCTGCGCCTGCAGGAGCGGCCCCAGGGCGTGCACCTGTCCGGCTGCGCGCGTTCCTGCGCGTCGGCTCATGTAGCACCGGCCACCTTGCTGGCGGTTTCGCCCGGCCATTACGACCTCTATTTTCGCGATGCGGCCCAACCGGGTTTCGGCCGGCTGCACGCACGCGACCTTACTATTGAAGCGGCGGGCATCCTGCTGGCAGTCCGCTCACGGAGCAACACCGATGATTGATTACATCCGCGACGGTCAGGAGATCTATCGCAACTCCTTCGCGATCATCCGCGAGGAAGCCAACCTGGCGCGCATTCCCGTGGACCTGGAGAAGCTCGCCGTGCGGGTGATCCATGCTTGCGGCATGGTCGACGCCATCGACGGCCTGCAATTCTCCCCCGGTGCCGGCAAGGCCGGGCGCGAGGCCCTGGCGGCCGGCGCGGCGATTCTCTGCGATGCACGGATGGTCAGCGAAGGCGTGACCCGTGCGCGCCTGCCCGCCAACAATCCGGTGATCTGCACCCTGCGCGACGAGCGCGTGCCCGAGTTGGCCCAAGAGCTGGGCAATACCCGTTCGGCGGCGGCGCTGGAGCTGTGGCGGCCCCATCTGGAAGGCAGCGTGGTGGTGATCGGCAATGCGCCGACGGCACTGTTCTACCTGCTGGAAATGCTCGATGCCGGCGCGCCGAAGCCGGCGTTGATCCTCGGTTTCCCGGTGGGCTTTGTCGGCGCCGCCGAATCCAAGGCGATGCTCGCGGCCGACAGCCGTGGCGTGCCGTTCGTGATCATGCAGGGCCGGCTGGGCGGTAGCGCCATGGCCGCCGCTGCGGTGAATGCCCTCGCTACGGAGATTGAATGATGCAGCAGCCTGGACGTCTGATCGGCCTCGGCGTGGGCCCTGGTGACCCGGAACTGATTACGCTCAAGGCCTTGCGCCTGCTGCGCGAGTCGCCCGTGGTGGCGTACTTCGTCGCCAAGGGCAAGAAAGGCAACGCGTTCGGCATCATCGAGTCGCACCTGCAGGACGCCCAGAGCCTGCTGCCGCTGGTCTATCCGGTGACCACCGAGGCGCTGCCCGCGCCCTTGTCCTATGAACAGGTGATCAGCGACTTCTACGACGAGGCCAGCCTGGCAGTGGCCGCACACCTGGATGCTGGCCGTGACGTGGCGGTGATCTGTGAAGGCGATCCGTTCTTCTATGGCTCCTACATGTACCTGCACGATCGCCTTGCCGAGCGTTACGACGCCGAGGTGATTCCCGGCGTCTGCTCGATGCTCGGTGGCGCCTCGGTGCTCGGGGTGCCGCTGGTGTATCGCAACCAGAGCCTGTCGGTGTTGTCCGGCGTGCTGCCGCATGACGAGCTCAAGCGCCGCCTGGCCGATGCCGATGCGGCGGTGATCATGAAACTGGGGCGCAACTTCCACAAGGTTCGCCAGGTGCTGGAGGAGTTGGGCCTGGCCGACCGCGCCCTGTATGTGGAACGGGCGACCATGGCCAACCAGAAGATCGTCCCGCTCGATGAGGTCGAGCCGATGTCCTCGCCGTATTTCTCGCTGATCATCGTGCCCGGCGAACGGTGGCAGGGATGAGCCGCGCGCAACCGGCCATTGTCATCCTCGGCAATGGCAGCCTGGCGACGGCCCGCAGGCTGCAACGGATTTATCCGGATGCGCTGGTCTACGGGCTGGCGGAGCGGGTCGAAGGCGCGGACCGGCTGTATCACGAGTTTGGCGCGACCCTGCGCCAGCTCTACCAGCAGGACACGCCGATCATTGCCCTGTGCGCCGCCGGTATCGTGATCCGCACGCTGGCTCCGGTGTTGCTGGAGAAAGGCGCCGAGCCGCCAGTGCTGGCGGTGGCCGAGGACGGTAGCGCCGTGGTGCCGTTGCTGGGCGGGCTGGGCGGGGTGAATGTCATGGCCCGGGAAATGGCCGCCGGCCTCGGTGTGGCGGCCGCGATCACCACCAGTGGCGAGCTGCGTTTCGGCACCTGCCTGCTGAACCCGCCGAGCGGTTATGCCCTGGGCGACCTGGAACTGGGCAAGCGCTTTGTCTCGGACCTGCTGGCTGGCGAAAGCGTGCGTATCGAAGGGGCGGCACCTTGGCTGGCGCAGGCACACCTGCCGGAGGATCGGCAGGCGCGTCTGTCGATTCATGTCGGCAGCGCCGAGCGGGTGCCGGCGGCCAATGAATTGCTGATTTATCCGCGCAGCGTGCTGGTCGCGGTCACGGCTCGTGTGCCGGAACTGGCCGCTGCGGTTCGCGAAGCCTTGCACGGGGCGAATATCGCCCGCCAGTCGCTGGCCTGCCTGTTGGCGGCGGACAGCGAGATGGCCAATCCTGCGCTGCGTGAAGCGGCTGTCGAGTTGGGCGTGCCGTTGCGTTTTGTCACCGCGACGGGCTCTGTCGCTGAAATGGCGCAACAGGCGATACCGCAGTTGCTACCGCCGATCTCTGTCGGCGAGGGCTTGGCGATCGCGGTCGCCAGCCAGCCGTTGGAGCCTGAGCGAATCGGTCGGCCACGTGGGCGCCTGGCGGTGATCGGCCTTGGCCCAGGCGCCGCCGAGCTGATGGTGCCGGCGGTGAAGGCCGAGCTGGCGAAAGCCAACGACGTGCTGGGTTATGAAACCTACGTGCGCATGGCCGGCCCGTTCCGTGCCGACCAGGTGTTGCATTGCACCGATAACCGCGAAGAGATGCAACGCGCCCGGCATGCCTTTGAACTGGCGGCCGAGGGGCGTTCGGTGGTGGTGGTGTCGTCCGGCGATCCGGGCGTGTTCGCCATGGCGGCGGCGGTGCTCGAAGCCCTGCACGAATCCACTGACCCGAGCTGGCACAGTGTCGACCTGGAAATCCTTCCGGGAGTGTCCGCCTCCCTGGCGACGGCGGCCCAGGCGGGTGCGCCGCTGGGGCATGATTTCTGTGTGATGTCGCTCTCGGACAACCTCAAGCCCTGGAGCATCATCGAGCAGCGCCTCGATCTGGCGGCCCAGGCCGACCTGGCCCTGGCGTTCTACAACCCGATCTCGCGCTCCCGGCCCTGGCAACTGGGTCGGGCCCTGGAGATCGTCGCCGGGCACCGCACGGCGCAGACGCCGGTGGTGCTGGGACGCGACATCGGTCGGCCGGGGCAGACCTTGCGGGTGACCACCCTGGGTGAGCTGACGCCGGACCAGGTGGACATGCGCACGATGGTCATCATCGGTTCGTCCACCACCTGTGTCTTCCCCCGTGCCGAGGGGGGCGAGTGGGTCTACACACCACGCTGGTATGGTGAAAAGCCCCGGTCTTGAGAGGCTGGTTCAAAAAGGACGGCGTCTGTAATCGCTTGCAATTGGCTATACAGGCGCCACCAGGTACCCGCGCACCCCGGTAAAGATGATCTGCGCCGCCAGGGCGCAGACGAACAGTCCCATCAGGCGGCTGACGATCTGCAAGCCCTGGTCGCCGAGGATACGTTCGATACGGTTGGACAGGTACAGCACCACGCCGACGGTCAAGCTGGCCAGGGCGATGCTGACAATGGCCGAGAGCTTGTCATCCCAGTGCGGCTGGCTGACCCCCATGACCAGCAACGCACCGATGGTGCCGGGGCCGACGGTCAGGGGAATGGTCAGCGGGACGATGGTCACGTCCTGCTGCACGTTGTCGGTCTGCACCGCCGATTTACCCTGGGCCATGCCCAGCGCCGAAATGAACAGCACGCTGCCGGCACCGATACGGAAGGCATCCACGGTGATGCCGAACACGCTGAAAATCACCCGCCCGAACAGATACAGCAGCACGCTGGAGACCAGTGTCGCCAAGGCGACCTTCCAGGCCAGGCGTCGCCGCTCCCTGCTGGAGTAACCGCGGGTCAGGCTGATGAAGCAGGACAGAACGAAGAACGGGCTATAGAGCACCAGCATCTTCAAGTAAACGCTGAATAACACGTGGAGCATGGTGTGGGCTCGCGACGGAGGAGGGCGACGGCAGTCTATCAGGCGTTGCGCGGGCTGTCGGCTCCGTGCGGGAAAGGGCCTCAGGATTGTCACGGGTCGAGGCTGTGCACTGCTGTCAGGAGGTCGGCACCTGGGCCTGCTGGTTCGCGCGCTCCGCCACCCAGTGCTCCACCAGTTCACGCAACTGCGACAGCTCCACCGGCTTGGCCATGTGCCCGTCCATCCCGGCCTGGCGCGCGCGTTCCTTGTGCTCGGTGAGAATGTGCGCGGTCAGCGCCACCACCGGGGTGCGCAGGCGCTGGTTGCCGACTTCCCAGGCACGCAGTTGCTGGGTCGCGGAAAAACCGTCGAGGATCGGCATCTCGCAGTCCATCAGCACCAGGTCATAGCGCTGGGCTTTCATTGCCTGCAGCGCTTCTTCGCCGTTGCTGGCGGTGTCGGGCTTGAGGTTGAGCTTGCCGAGCATGCCGCGAATCACCTTGGTGGAGATGCTGTTGTCTTCGGCCACCAGGATACGGAAGTCGCTCGGCACCGAAACCGGCTCCACCGGCTCGGGACTCACCAACGGCGCCGGTGCGGGGCCCTTGTCGCGCTGGGACAGTTCGTCCGCCAGGGTGGTCTTGAGGGTATAGCCGGCCACCGGCTTGGCGAGGATGCGCTTGACCCCGGCATTGCGCGCGATGATCTTGCTCGGCGCGTTGCTGATGCCGGTGAGCATGATCAGCAGGATATCGTGATTCAGGCTCGGGTCTTCCTTGATCTTTGCCGCCAGTTGCATGCCGGTCATGCCGGGCATGTTCTGGTCGAGCAACACCGCGTCGAAGTAGTCGCGCAGGTGGGCCTTGGTCCGCAGCAGCGCCAGGGCCTCCTTGCCCGAGGGGACGGCGCTGACGTTCAGGCCCCAGGCGCTGCATTGCTGCACCAGCACCTTGCGGCAGGTGTCGTTGTCGTCGACCACCAGGACCCGCGCGCCCCTGAGCGGGCCGTCGAGGTCGGAGGTCGGGTTCTCCAGGTGCAGCGGGTCCAGCGGCAAGGTCAGCCACAGGGTACTGCCCTGGTGGGTGCCGCTCTTGATGCCGAACTCGCCTTGCATCAGTTGCACCAACTGGCGGGCGATCACCAGCCCCAGGTTGCCCCCCAGGCGGGTCGCGGCGAGGAAGTTCTTGCTCTGCAGCTCGGCGTGGAGCAAGGCGTCGCGTTCTTCGTCGCCCATCGGCACGCCGCTGTCCTGGACCGCGATACGCAGGCGCGGTTGGCCACTGCGTTCGTCGAGGGCGACGACAATCAGGATCTCGCCCTCATCGGTTTTCTTCAGGGCGTGTTCCAGCAGGCTGAGCAGGGTCTGGCGCAGGCGCGTCGGGTCGCCGCTGATCACCCGGGGCACCTGGGGCTGGATAAAGCTGATCAGCTCGACATTCTGCTGCTCGGCCCTGGCGCGGAAAATACTCAGGCAATCGTCGATCAGGGCATTGAGGTCGAACTGCACGTCATCCAGTTCGATCTGCCCGGATTCGAGCTTGGAGATGTCGAGGATCTCGTTGATCAGGGTCAGCAGCTCGTTGCCGGCGCTGTGGATGGTCTGCACATAGTCGCGCTGCTTGACCGACAGCGGCGTGCCCAGGAGCAGTTCGGTCATGCCCAGTACGCCGTTCATCGGCGTACGGATCTCGTGGCTGATCTTCGCCAGGAACTCGGCCTTGGCGGCGATTTCGGCATTGCTCGCCGCCAGGTCACGGCTGAGGCTGAACTGGTCCTGCGTGATGCTGCGTCGGCGTTCGCCCAGGGCCACGCTCATCAACAGGCCGCTGATGCAGATAAACACCAGCAGCGCGACGATCAGGCCTTGTGGTGCCACCAGTGTCAGCCCCAGCAGCGCGGGCAGGATAACCAGCGTACCGATGTTGAAGATCACCATGGCCGCCACGAACAGGCGCGCCGGGCGGTAGCCTTTCTGCCAGTGATAGGCGGCCACCATCAGGATACTCAGGCTCGCAAGCCCTACCAGGCCGTAGGTCATGATGTTCAGGGGCAGGGTGTCGACGAACAACAGCAGCAGGCCGCCGAGGCTGATCAGCAGGATGTCGCCCAGCAGCAGCTTGTTCAGCGGATGCGGGCCCAACTGCGAAAAGAACGAGTAGGTGAACATCAGCCCGCAGGGCGCGGTCAGCAATAGCGCGATATAGGCGGCGGGGGTTTGCGCGCCATGCCAGTCGGGCAGCCAGGGGCCGATCAGGTTCAGCAGGAACAGGGCGCTGAGCAGCAGGAAAACCTCGCAGGACGCCAGCCACAGGCTACTGCGCGAGCGGGTGTAGGCAAAGCGGATCAGGTTATGCAGGATCAGCATCATCAGGCTGCCGAAGAGCAAACCGTACAGCACTGACTGGCTCTGGTCGGCGGCGACCGCGATGGCCGGTTCAAGGGTGATGTGGGGACGCAGCTCATGCTTGGACACCAGCCTGAGGTAGACATCCAGGGGGTGGTTGCTTTGCACCAGCGGCAGCATGAAGTCGCTGCTGGGCAGCGGTCGCTCGGTCTGGGGCAGGTCGTTGCCGGTGCGCACCTGGGCGATCAGGTTGTCGCCGTCGAGGGTGTAGAGGTCGAGACGGGCAAGATCGGGGGCGAAGACCCGCAGCACTTGTTCGTGGGCGCCCGGTTGCAGGCGAAAGCGTAGCCACAAGGCTCCCTCGGGCCTGGCGGCGGTCAGGCGTTCGAGCTCGACCGGACTGAATTGGTTGGTGTAGCGCGAAGAGCGAATATCGCTCAATTGCAGATCGGCCTGGTCGTCGAGCAAGGACGCCCAGCCAATGCCTTGCGCGGCCTGGGCCGGAGCAAGGCAGAGCAGGGTCAGCAAGCTGACAGTGAAACCTATGGCGATCCTGAGCCAGCGCACGGCGAAATCCCTTCGTAGGTTGATGCCTGGTGATAACTATGCGCAGGGCGGGAATAATTCGGCAAGGGCTGAAGGCCCTTGCCTATCCCTTCGGATAGCTTATTCCTTTGAATCTGCGCGTTCGCGTGCAATTGCACGATAGCCTATGTCGCTACGGTAGAAGCAACCTTCCCAATCAATCTTAGCTGCGAGCTTGTAAGCCTGCTGCTGTGCGGCGTCGACGCTGTTGCCCAGGGCTGTGGCGCAGAGCACGCGACCGCCGGAGGTTACTACCTGGCCGTCCTTCAGTGCGGTACCGGCATGAAAGACTTTGCCTTCCAGGCCCGCGGCCGCGTCCAGGCCGTTGATCACGGCGCCCTTGGCGTAGTCGCCGGGGTAACCGCCGGCGGCCAGGACAATGCCCAGGCTCGGACGCGGGTCCCATTGTGCTTCGATCTTGTCCAGGGCCTGGGCCAGTGCGGCCTCGATCAGCAGGATCAGGCTCGATTGCAGGCGCAGCATCACCGGTTGGGTTTCCGGGTCGCCGAAGCGGCAGTTGAACTCGATGACTTTCGGGTTGCCGGCCTTGTCGATCATCAGCCCGGCGTAGAGGAAACCGGTGTAGACGTTGCCTTCCTCGGCCATGCCGCGCACGGTGGGCCAGATCACCTGGTCCATGACCCGCTGGTGCACCTCGGCGGTGACCACCGGTGCCGGCGAGTAGGCGCCCATGCCGCCGGTGTTCGGGCCGCTGTCGCCGTCGCCGACGCGCTTGTGGTCCTGGCTGGTGGCCATCGGCAGGACGTTCTTGCCGTCGACCATGACGATGAAGCTGGCTTCTTCGCCGTCGAGGAACTCTTCGATCACTACCCGCGAACCGGCTTCACCGAAAGCGTTGCCGGCGAGCATGTCGCGCACGGCGTCTTCGGCTTCGGCCAGGGTCATGGCGACGATCACGCCTTTGCCGGCGGCCAGGCCGTCGGCCTTGATCACGATCGGCGCACCTTTTTCACGCAGATAAGCCAGGGCCGGCTCGATCTCGGTGAAGTTCTGGTAGTCGGCGGTAGGGATCTTGTGGCGGGCCAGGAAATCCTTGGTGAAGGCCTTGGAGCCTTCGAGCTGGGCGGCACCGGCGGTCGGGCCGAAGCAGTCCAGGCCACGGGCGCGGAACAGGTCGACGACACCGGCCACCAGCGGCACTTCCGGGCCGACGATGGTCAGGGAAACGTTTTTCTCGGCAAAGTCCGCCAGTTGCTCAAGGGCCAGGACGTCGATGGCGACGTTCTCGCACTTGGCCTCGATGGCGGTACCGGCGTTGCCCGGGGCAACGAAGACTTTCTCGACACGCGGGTCCTGTGCGACTTTCCAGGCCAGGGCGTGTTCACGGCCACCGCTGCCGATGATCAAAACATTCATTTCAAAAACCTCGATGACGCTGAATTCTGTTTGAACCTAAAGCGCTTGACGCCGTAGGAGGTCGCAATGAAGCCGGTAGATGCAAGGCGGAGTCGGCCTCGATGAGCGCAGTTGCCTTTTGGCAATGAGCATCATCGAGGTCGGCTCCAACGCAGCAGATGCCGGGTTCAGTGCGGCCGTCGTCGTATTAGTGACGGAAGTGGCGCATGCCGGTGAATACCATCGCGATGCCCGCTTCGTCGGCCGCTGCAATCACTTCATTGTCGCGCATCGAACCGCCCGGCTGGATCACCGCGGTGATGCCGGCCTTGGCCGCATTGTCGATACCGTCGCGGAACGGGAAGAATGCGTCCGAGGCCATGACCGCGCCCTGCACCTGCAGGCCAGCATGCTCGGCTTTGATTGCAGCAATGCGGGCGGAGTTCACACGGCTCATCTGGCCGGCACCGACACCGATGGTCTGGCGGTTCTTGGCGTAGACGATGGCGTTGGACTTGACGTACTTGGCGACTTTCCAGGCGAAGATCAGGTCGTGGATCTCTTGCTCGGTCGGCGCGCGTTTAGTCACCACCTTCAGGTCGTCGCTGCCGATCATGCCGATATCGCGGCTCTGTACCAGCAGACCGCCGTTGACGCGCTTGTAGTCCCAGGCCGTGGCGCGGTTGGCGTCCCACTGACCGCAGACCAGCAGGCGCACATTGGCCTTGGCGGCGACGACGGCACGGGCTTCTTCGCTCACGGACGGCGCGATGATCACTTCGACGAACTGACGTTCGACGATGGCCTTGGCGGTTTCGGCATCCAGTTCGCGGTTGAAGGCGATGATGCCGCCGAAGGCCGATTCGCTATCGGTGG
>JACXTT010011418.1_pt1 | contig 11890 bp, 15 predicted proteins | sample 9270951 | NCBI WGS metagenome assembly JACXTT01 (sample SAMN15532306, study PRJNA645909) | rock metagenome | isolation source: weathered quartz diorite | place: Puerto Rico | collected 2017-06-21 | reverse complement strand
TTTATGTTTGACACTTTTATGAAATTAAAGGACTATGATGTAATATGAATTCAATTTTTTATTGGATCATCAGTATTTCAATATTTATTTCGGCTGGGCGGCAATTTTATATACGAGATAAAAGTTTAAAAACTTTTATTAGAGAAACAATAACAACCACTATCACATTATCTATTTACGTTGCAGTCTTTCGTTGGGTAATGCATTTCTTTCGAAAATGAAAATACCAGAGCAATGTGGAGAATAATTGATTTTATAGTTGCACTGGTTTTGATAAAATTTGTATTCAAAATAACTGAAAAATGTAAAAACTAGTGAAAGTTATTCTAAAAACAAATAAGAGCTCAACCCATTTCTCCATCCCAAAGTATTTTTTGTTTCCATATAGCTTCCAAAAGGAAGATAAAAATTTCCAACAATTTAGTCGTTTAGTAAAATATTCTAATTATGTTAAAAAATCGATATTGACTATTAGACGACAAGGAGCAATTAATTTAAAGGCAATAAAAAAAGGATTTCTATTTTTAGAGGATATATTCTTAAAAATTCAATACACTCACCAGAATTTATGGAAAAATGGTTTAAGTTTGAGATAAAGGTCAATAATCAAATAGATCATAATTTTGTCCTAAATATTTTATCAGTCTCTGACAGTCCACCAAAATGGAAATTATCTTTAATTTGGTATATTTTGACTGACGAGATTTATTTAATACACGGTTCAATTAATAAATGTAATGTGGAACTAGATTTGGAAAAGTATAAAGTGATATTATCCATTTCTGCTGAAGCGACTATAAGGGATATCGAAAAACAGTGGCGTTATGTAGAAAATTTTCAAAAAAAAATTAACGAAGAAGGCCCCTTAATTAATCTTAGAGAACGAATAAATTCTGGGTGTTTAGAAGAAAAATCATTCGACTCTAATTGCGATCAAATAATTCCTTCAGTTGAATTAGACAAAAAGGCAAATTGTGTGCGACTTATAGTTTCTGCAAAAACGCACAAAAATATTTTAAAGAACAAAAACATAACATCATTAATTTTCAATTCTCAAAAAGAATTAATCGGTTATAGAATTAAGACTCAACATACAAGTAATGATGAAACATATAGACAACAAATTGATATAGCAAAAGACCGCTTAAAGCATAATTCTAGAAAATTTAAAAATCATGAAGATGAGCGAGACGCAAATCTAGTGTTAATTGATAAATATAATCCAACCGCGCTTTATAAAGAAGACCAAAAAAGAGAAGAAGCAAGACAGAGAAAAATAAAAAGCAGAAAAAAGCATTTAATTATTTGAATTTGAAATACTTATAGTTGATGTCACAGTACTAAATTAGGATTGTGATATAAATGACCCCAGAAAACTTAATCTGGGGTTTTTTATTATTTAAAATTCGAAGAAGTAAAAAAGACAAAACAATGATAAGTGAAGTGACCTTTTATCCTTTGCGACCGACTGAAAAAGGACTCATCGGATTTGCATCCTGCCTGTTCGATAATAAACTTTCTTTAAATTCAATTTCTGTTTATCTTACACCCTCGGGTGACATAAGACTTTTATTTCCAAACAAAACTTTACCCAATTCAAAGGAAATCAATATTTTTTATCCAGTCAATAAGGAAACCTATGAATTATTAAAACAAGCAGTGGCTAAAAAAATTGAAATATTATCTGAAAAAGCGAAAGGAGATTCTAAAAATGGACGAGACCAAAGAATTTCTAAGGAAATTTATTAACTCAAAATCTAAATTCTTTAGCTTAAAAGAAGGTGAAGAAAAAATAGTAAAGTATCTTTTTGCTGAGCCAATTATAACCAACTATCAAGGCAACTCGATTGATTCTATTAGATATCATTTTGAGGTCGATGGAAAAGAAATGCTTTGGGATCGATCTTCTCGAGAGCTTGCCATTCAAATGGAAAAATATTCTAGAGGAGATTTGCTTTCGATTAAATTTACTGGCCAGAAAAGTCAAACCAAATATTTTATTAGAAAGGTTGGTTAATGAATTTAGCTAAGCCCCTGAACATCCTTCATCGCTCTGTGCTGATTACTCTCACAACGATGACCTACACTAGCATAACAGGGGCTTGGCTTAGATTTCAGATAATGCTTGGGATAAATGCTAGGAAGGGATAAAAGAGTAATGCTAAAGCTAGTAAAGCATATTTATGTTTATATATACTCTCTTGTAAAACAATATGAAACAACGGTTGACACCAATTAAAGCCATAAGGGCAAAATGCCTTGAGTGTTCTGGAGGTCAACCATCAGAAGTTAGAAACTGCACGATTGTTGATTGTCCTCTTTATCCATATAGATTTGGAAAAAATCCTAATCGGAAAGGCATTGGTCGTACAAAGGTATTTATTGAGGTGTTAAAAGAAAAAAGCTCAGTTGAGTAGAATGATTTTTAAAAGAAAGGGCGAAAAATGGACGGTCGGGAAAAACAAGATGAGGTTAAACAATCCTTACCTAACCAAAACCCAGTTGAGCATCTTGGTGAGTATGGTGTTAATGGTGGACCAGGTAGGCCAAAGGGATCAAAAAATAAGTTTACTCAGATTAAGCACGATTTTGTTGAAGTTTGGCAAGAAGAAAATGGTAAAGAGCGTTTTAGAGAGTTATTTAAAGGCGACAAAAGGGATTTTTTGAAGGCTTTAGAAATGATTGTATCTATTTTGCCTAAAGAATCTATGGAAGAAATTAATAAAGATAGAGAGCATACAGGAATAGTAGTTAGTACCAAAGATGGAAGAACTATCTATCTTTAATATAAAAAAACAAATGGAGAAACGTCTTTTAACAGTGTCAGAAGTTGCTCATTATCTAGGTTTTAGTCGAAGCACCATTCGCAAATGGATTCGATCCGGCCTTATTCCCTTTCATCGACTAAATGGTGGAATACGGTTCGATATTAAAACCATAGATAGTTGGGTACAAAAGAAGAAGGAAAATGTTCCTTATAATCCAATATAAATATATAATCAGAGCAAACAAGCCTATGCAAGCTCTTAAAAGTAGAAAGTGAGTCTTGTATGGGTTCGCTCTTTAAAAGAGGAAAAAAGTGGTATATCTACTACTATGCCCCTAATGGCAAACGTGTTCGAGAGGCTATTAGCCCCTACAGAGAGACTGCCGAAAGAGTTCTTAAAAAGATTGAAGTCTCAATGGCTGAGGGTAAATACTTGGACATTCAAAAAAGCGAGCCGATATCATTCAAGGATTTCGCTGAAAAATTCCGTGTTAGGCATATTAGACGTAGAAACCGCAGTGCGAGAAATCAAGAATATGTTCTTGATGCTCTGATCAAGCACTTCGATATACAATTAATAAATGAAATCACTACGGATAATATAAACACCTACCTTGAAGGAATTAATAGCGGCCGCGCTGCTGGCACAGTAAATAAACACTTAAGTATGATTAAGTCGATATTTAATCGTGCCAATGAGTGGGGTAATCTTCGAGGATATAATCCTGCTCGAGAAATAAAAAAACTCCAAGAAGATAATGAGCGATGTCGTTACCTTACTCAAGAAGAACAAGAACGATTATTAGGGCATTGTGGTGGTGTGACACGTCTAATTGTATTGGTGGCGCTTAAAACCGGCCTTCGATGGAGTGAAATTATTAATCTCAAATGGCAACAATCACCCAGAAGCAATTATGTTGACTTTGAGAATGATACGATTTTCATCCACGAGGCTTTGGCTAAAAGCAAAAAATCACGCTATATTCCTTTAGCCCCATCGGTCAAACAAGCGTTAATGGATTTCCCTCAACGCTCTGAGTTTATATTTGCTAATCCAAAAACTGGAAAACCAATAGTAAACTTAAAAAGACCGTTTCATGCGGCGCTAAAAGAAGCCAAGATAGTTGATTTTCGCTTCCATGATCTTCGGCATTGTTTTGCTTCCGAACTTGTCAGAAAAGGCGTTGATTTGTTCGCTGTCCAGAAATTGCTAGGACATTCAACTCCTAAAATGACTCAACGGTACGCTCACTTAGGAGCTGATCATTTAAAAGAAGCTATCAATATCTTGGATAAGCAAAATGAGCTACAAAGCTTGCCTTTAGCCCCAATTTAGCCCCAAATACAATACTTGAGTTTTACCGAAGATGTGTGTTATTATAAATCTTTGAAATTTGGTGGGTTAACGAATGAAAGTTTTCTCGACGGTATTTTACTTCGCTACTGTCACGGCGGAGGCCGCGAGTTCAAATCTCGTCAACCCCGTTTAATAATTAATCCCAATCTCTCGATGAGTTTGAGATTAATTATGAACACAATCATACAAAAATAATTGTGAGATTCAATATAAAATCTCCGACATTTATTTGCGCTATACTGTTCCTTATAGCTATGTTATTTATTTATTTGGCATGGAATGCTTTTGACCACAATTGGTGCGAATCGGGGGGAAAATACTTTTCTGCACATGTGTGCATGGATAGCTCCGAACGTGAATTTGATATTTTATTAGGACTGGGAGGCGCTGTAAGTATCCTTTGTCTAGCAGTACGTTCATTTTTTAGTAAGAAGTAATTTAATAAACTCGACATTGATAATGTAAGAAAAAAATTTGGATTGGCTCAAATCCGCCGATCCTATATATAACGAATGAAAATTTTATCGACGGTATTTTACTTCGCTATTTTCACGGTGGAGACCGCGAGTTCAAATCTCGTCAACCCCGTTTATAATTAAGCCTAACTTCTCGACGGAGTTAGGCTTTTTATTTTATCCTTTTATAAATCCTCGTCCCGTGATTCCATGCCCATCCGGGTTCATTCTGCCAGTCGCCGAATTCCGCCACCTTTTCAAAATGTGTGTAAAGATATTGGGCCAAGCGGGGACAGTATGTTTGGCCAAATTCGCCTAACCCTTCTTCATGACTTTTGATACGGCTTGATAAAACCGTCCAGTTGACATGGTTTTTCTCAAGCTCAGCGATAACACTTTCGTCTTGTTGTGGTGAGATATTAATGTGATCAAAGAAAATGAGCTGCCGCGTGGGGCTCTTTTTATCTGTTAAAAAATAATAGAGCGGATCGTAAGGAAGGGCAAAAAAGAGGTCGTCTTGTTTTAGATTATTTTTTAAAAAAAGCGTTGTTTGATAGACGGTCATGTTCCAGACAGCGTCATTGCCGGTATAAATTTTGCCTTTGGGAAAATCGAGATAAAAGGCCGTGCGTTTTTGTTGTAGAAATAATTCAAATCGATCATTGATAGCAAAAAGAAGAATAAAACTTAAGGCGATGTAGCCGCAGGCCTTGACCAAACGTGGCATGGACCTCAGGCCACAGTTAATAAAAAAGAAGATAAAGAAAATGTTAAAAGGTTTGGCCCAAAACGCACGATAGAAAACGCCGCTGCTTAAATATTCATGAAGATTGGCTGTATAAAAAAGAGAAAGAATAGCGACGGTCAAAAGAATATTTTTTTTAAGAGAGAGAGCTGTCTTTCTGGACAGAGCCAGAGATATGGTTTGCAGAAACGATATCAAAATAAATACGGCAAAGGCTATGCTCAACGGACTGAGGAATAGGTTGGCGATGGTTTCATTGGCCAAAATGTAGGCTGATTTAAATATGCCCAAGTGGTATGGGTGGTCCGCGCTTAGGTAAGGTAAACACTGACGGATCTCATAAATTTTTAGCCCCCAGAGAAAATAGGCATAAATAGCAAGAAGGGAAATGGTAAAAAATAAAAATGATTTCTTAAAGCGACTTGTTTGATAAGAGGTATAAAACGAGTTATGGGCCTTGTCGATAACAGCAAGTGAAACCAGAAAGCAAATAAAATTGACCACGCCAAAATTAATTTTGATTAATCCGATGATAACACAAATCAGCGTCCCATAAAAAAGATGCGCGGCCGAAGGTTTCTTTATGTAATCAAAGACAAGAAACATAAGAACCATCATGAGCGTTATAGCAGCGATATGATTATAGGTATAAAAAAAGGGTTGTTGATAAATAAGAAACCAGAAGCCGCCGATCAAAGACAGTGGTAAAGAAACCAGGCGTGTTAAAGCAAGATAGAAGAAAATAGCGGCGAGAAGTTGGAAAAACGATTCTGTCCATAAGGTGTTTGCGATAGAAACGCCGAAGATTTTAAAGACAAAGGCATAGACATAAGGCATTAAGGGGCCATAGACCCACCAATAGTCTTGGTAAGGTTTGTCCCCGTGGAGCGTACGCTCAAAGGCGTAGAAGTCGCGCCCATGATCTCCTTGGGCGATCAAAAATTGATAATGAACGCTTGGAGAAAGGATAAAGATCGCGAGCAATATAAAAGCGGATAGAATAAGCCACGATTGATATTTTTTAAAAGCAAGCATTAAACATCATTCTAAAGGCTTTCGTGGTCTTTAGGACAAGATTTTTTAACAATTTTTGTATTAAAGGTATCTTAAAAAGTTTTTTCTAATTAAGGGCGCGTGTGTTATGATGAACTGACATTGAAAGCGGTTAGATTTTTTATAAAGCCTAGGAACAAACCTTTCGTTTTGTAATTCCAATATGATGTATAGAGAAGACAAGCCAAGTGTCCTTCTTCTGTATCCTAAAACAGGAATGGACATGGGTTCAACCGTTGCCCCGCCCCACGGGTTACTTACGGTGGCCGCTCCTATTTTGAAAGCCGGTTGTTCCGTCAAACTTCTTGACCAACGCGTTGAGCCTGTTACAAAAAAAATTCTAGAAGACTATCTTTCTGATGACACGATCTGTGTCGGCATTTCCGCTATGACGGGAACGCAGATCTTGCATGCCCTTAAATTGGCCCAATATGTCCGCGATATTTCTCCTAACATCCCACTTGTCTGGGGCGGATGCCATCCGTCGGTGATGCCTAAACAAACATTAGAACACGAGAATGTCGATATCGTCGTCATCGGTGAAGGGGATGAGACGTTTGTGGAAGTTGTCGAGGCTTTGGCCCATCGATGGAGTTTAAAAGACGTTAAAGGGATTATGTATAAAGATGGCCCAGAGTTTATTAAGACAGAGAGCCGTCCTTTATTAGATGTTGAAACATTATTGCCAACGCCATGGGAGCTTGTTGACGTCGAGAAATATATCCATCGGGACATGTATGTCAACACGCGCACGCGCGTTTTGGACGTCGGACAGACCAGCCGCGGCTGTCCGTTTAATTGCGGCTTTTGCAGCAGCGCCTCCATCCGTGAGAGAAAATGGCGGGCGGTGTCCGTTAATAAAACTTTGGATCGACTTCAAGATGAGATCAGACGATTCCGTCTCGACGGGATTTGGTTGCGCGATGACGAGTTTTATATCAACAGAAGAAGAGCGACGGACATTTGCCAAGGGTTTATCGACCGAAAATTTGATATCAGTTTTTATACTTCCGGCACGCGCGCGGACGTTTTTATGAAGGCCTCCGACCATGATATTCAAGTTTTAAAAGACGCCGGCGCGCACACGTTAAAATTTGGCGCGGAGTCTGGATCGCAGCGCGTTTTGGATCTGATGCAAAAGGGCATTAAGGTCGAGCAAACCCTCGCCGCCAATGAGCGTTGTAAAAGATTTGGCATTACACCGGTCTTTGGCTTAATGATCGGTTATCCGACGGAAACTTTTGAAGAAATTAACCAGACGATCGATTTAGGCTTTAGGATTAAAAAAGAGAATCCGCAAGCGCAGCTTGAGACCATGGCCATTTTTACGCCGCTTCCCGGAACGCCTGATTTTTATTTGTCTTTAAAGTATGGTCTTAAGCCGCCGCAATCATTGGAGGAATGGGGCAGTTGGATTTTTGATGACTATGATTTCGAAGGACGGCGAAGCCCGTGGTTTGATGATAAGGGCCGGCTTTATTTAGGCAATATTTCTTACATGAGCATTTTGGCCAACGCGCTTTATAATGTCATGGGAAGTTTAAAGAATGAAACGCTTCGCTATCTGGCGCAAAACGTGGCGATTCCCGTCAGTCAATATTATACAGAACGGCTGCGGCATAAAATGTATCGGTTCTCGCCGGACTTAAATCTCGTCAGGCATTTGCGGCACGAACTTTTTTATAAAAGCGATTTTACGATTTTTTAATATGAAAAAACTTTGGATTAGATTGATGATTAGCCTGTCATGCTTGGGTGTCATCCTTTTGACATTGAGCCTCATCATTATTTTTTATATAGCCACTTTTGTCCGCAAAATTTTCTTTAAAAAATTTATTCCCCATGCCCGCAGAGATACGATCGATGAATCAGAGGAACTGATCGGATCGGCCAACGCGCAGTTAAATGCCATGAAAGCCTCTTTAGAAAGGCAATAAGAGGCGATCCCAAACTTAAGTCAGAAGATCGAAGAACCTCGAGGGGAGACTTTTTATTATTAGCATTTTCTAATGTTTCAGGATAGAATACAAAATAAGGAGAAGGAATGGCAACAATTGAAGATTTTAAGAAGTTAGAGTTCGTCGTCGCTCAAATCAAAGAAATCAAAGAGCACCCCAATGCGGATCGGTTATATGTCCTTAAAGTGGACACTGGCAAAGAAGAAAGACAACTGGTCGCGGGCATTCGTCTTAAATATACAAAAGAGCAACTCATCGGACGACGAGTTATCATCGTCGCTAATTTAGAGCCAGCGGTCATCCGTGGGGAAGAATCGCAAGGCATGCTTCTTGCGGCCTCCGATACCGACGGCGTATCTGTCTTGGGCCCCGATCGAGAAGTAGCTTTAGGCAGTATCGTTAAATAAAGAGGAAAAATGCTAGAGGACTTCCCACAATTTGTCCCTTCTAAAGTTTGTTTGTCCTGCGATGGCTGCTGCCGTTTCAAGGATCCGGAAAGCATTTGGCGTCCTAAAATCAGCCATGATGAGATCGTCCATGTGAAGGGCCGTCGTTCCGCGCTCGTCGACAAAATTTTTTCCAAAGAACACATCGACCGCAAAGGTTTTCTTAAGACCGTTAAAGTCAAATCCAAATGCCAATGCGTCTTTTTTAACCAATCCAATAACACCTGCAATATTTACAGCGACCGTCCTTTTGAATGCCAGCTTTATCCATTTCTTCTCAACAAAAAAGGCAAGGACTATTACAGCATCAGCGTTCATTTAGCCTGTCCGTACATTGAGAAAAAACGTTATAGCAGTGAATTTGAGAATTACGTCATTACACTTAAACATTTTTTTCAGAAAGAGAGCGTGAAGGCGTTTTTCAAGAAAAATGTCTCACTGTTTGTTAATTATAATGAATACGCCGATGAGATTGAGGACGTTTTCTCTATCGAATTTTAAGAATTTTAAGCATGGCCAGCCCGTCGGATCTTTTAAAGCAAAAAGATTTATTTCGTAAATATTTTTCCCCGCAGGTCTTTCCTTTATCTTCACACTCGTTTGTTTCCTTGTTTATTTGGCAGGATTTTTTTAAGTTTGAACTTAAGACGATCGAGGATTGTTTGTGCATTTTTGCCCGTGATAGAGCAGGCGTCTTTATGTATATGCCTCCTTTGGGAAAAAAGATTTCAAGGGACGTTATTAAGAAATGCTTTGAAGATATGCAGAAAGAAAATAGGGCAAGCAAATTAACACGGATAGAGAATGTTGGTAAAACTGTGTTGTCTAAATTCCCCACAAAATATTTTAGCCGTTCTTTAAAAACAAATGAATATATTTATCGTCGGCAAGACATTGCTGAGTTTAAGGGAAACTTATATAAATCACAAAGGTCTTCCTATAATCAGGCCGTCAAAAATTACCAGCCTAGGTTTTTGGCCTATCAGCCGTCGATGATAGAAGGGTGCCTTGATTTATATAAACATTGGGCTGATAGTCGACGGCGAAAATATAAAGATGATATGTATGGGTTTATGATCGAGGATAATTTGAAAGTCCACCTTTTAGCACTTAAATATTTCAAAGAATTAGATTTGGTCGGCCGCGTTGTTGTTATTAAAGAAAAAATAGCAGGCTATACATTCGGTTATGAGCTTGCCAAGGAGTGTTTTTGTGTGCTTTTTGAAATTGTTGATTTAGATGTCAAAGGATTATCGGCGTATATTTTTAGGGAGTTTTGCCGCGATAACGCATTAAAGCCATATAAATTTGTCAATGCGATGGATGATTTGGGTCAACTTAATCTTAAGCAAACAAAAATGGCCTTTCATCCGTATAAATTGATTCCCTCTTACACCATTTCTGCTCGAGCTTATGGATTATTTTAAATCCCAAGAGTTTGTTATTTTAGACGTGGAGACAACGGGTTTATCGCCGCTGGCCGGAGACCGCGTCATTGAGATCGCGGCACTGAAAATAAAAAATTTGCATCCGGTCGAACGGTTTACGACCCTTATTGATCCCGAGAGGCCGTTATCCTACGGCGCTTTTTTGGTTAATCGCATTACGCCAGAAATGCTTGAAGGCGCGCCAAAAATAAAAGATGTCCTGCCGCAGTTAAGCGCTTTTACGGCCGACGCGTACTTGATCGGCCATAATATTAAATTTGATTTAAAATTTATCCAAAATGAATATGAGCTGTGCGGCTTGTCCATGACGACCAAAGAATATGCCTTTGATACAATCAAAATGGCCCGACGGCTTTTGCCGGAGTTAAAGACCTATTCTTTGCGTAATGTTTCTACCTACCTTGATATTAATATCCATGGGCTCCATCGGGCGATGGCCGACGTGGATTTGACCTATAAAGTTTTTCATGATTTGATCCACCGCGCGTTTAAACGCGATATGTGCGATATCAACGCGCTTATCAAACAATTCGCCGTTCATCTTCATAGTAAGGAACGTTTGTGATCGTAAAAATTTTTCCATTTAAGACAGATGCCATTGACCTTTTGGAAATTTTTAAGGAAGAGAAGGGTTTAAGTTTTTTACACAGCAGCCAAATAGACAGCATCCGCGGACGGTTTTCTTTTTTTGGCTTTGATCCGTTTTTAACCGTCAGGGAAACCGGTGAAAAAAGTTTAGATATCCTTAAGAAAAAATTTTTGCCTTTTAAGTCTTCACAACCAACTGTTTATACCCCTTTACCGGCGGGGATGATGGGTTTTATCAGTTATGATTACGGTCTTTACGGCGAGAACATCAAATCGCAAATTAAGAAAGAATATTTTATCCCGGATGTAGCTTTCGGGTTTTACGATGCGATGATAACCGTCGACCATCTGGCCCAAAAAATGATTATTAGCTCTTCGGGCTTGCCGGAAACGAACCATTTGCGACATTCAAGAGCTAAAAGTCGATATGAATTTATTTTACGAAAGCTGATCAAGTATCAAGGAGTGTTCTCTTTAAAGGATCAGCGAGTACATCGGGAAACCAAAGATCTTAAATTTAAAAGTAATTTTACCAAAGCACAATATATCCGCGCTATTCAAAGAGCGCTTGAGCATATCAGGCAGGGAGACATTTATCAGGTCAATCTTTCCCAGAGATTTCTTTTTGATCTTAAAAAGAAATCGATCGACCCCGTTTTGCTTTATCACAAGCTTATGCAATTTTCCCCCAGCTCTTTTAGCGGCTACGTCGATTACCAGGATTTTAAGATTATCAGCAGTTCCCCGGAAAGATTTTTACAACTTACAGGAAACCGGATTGAGACGCGGCCGATGAAAGGGACGCGTCCTCGAGGAAAAACTAAGCAACAGGACAGCCATTTTAGAAAAGAAATCATCCAAAGTAAAAAAGAGCGAGCGGAGCTTTTGATGATTACCGATTTAGAACGCAATGATCTGGGCCGCGTCTGTGATTATGCAAGTGTTAAAGTCAAAGATATGCGTACGATTGAAAAATATAAAACCGTTTATCAGGCCACGTCAACGGTTGTGGGACAACTCAAGAAAGGGATGGATGGTTTTGATTTGATTGAAGCGACTTTCCCCGGCGGCTC
>JACXTT010011417.1_pt1 | contig 11890 bp, 4 predicted proteins | sample 9270951 | NCBI WGS metagenome assembly JACXTT01 (sample SAMN15532306, study PRJNA645909) | rock metagenome | isolation source: weathered quartz diorite | place: Puerto Rico | collected 2017-06-21 | reverse complement strand
CGACCGCATGCGGTTTGGACAGATCGCGGTTCAGGATGAACAGGCTGATCTTGCCATCCTGCGCGGCGGTCCCCACCACGTCGAGATAGCTCACTTGACCCATCCGCGAAACTTCATAGGTGGGAGACTGCACCACCACGTCGAGCACCGTACCCTGCGCAAATTTCAAGGCCCAGCTATACGGGTAATAAATAGTCTGGCGAAACAGCCCGTCCTTGTTGGTCATGATGGGCGCGATCACATTGACGAGCTGCGCCAGGCACGCCTGCTTCACCCGGTCCGCGTGGCGCATCAGGCTATTGAGCAGCCCGCCCACCACCAAAGCGTCTTCAAAATTGTAAATCTCCTCCAAAAGATGCGGGGCTTCCTTGCCGCCGCCATTCTCGGCATCATGGCCACGCTGGCGATACCAAACGTTCCACTCGTCGAAGGAAAGCCAAAGCTTCTTCGCAGATCGCTTATGACCCTGCACCAGGTCGCAGACCGCAAGCGTCTCCACGATCTGCTTTTCCAGGGTCAAATTGATGGCCAGGTACTTGGAGCTGTCCTCGCCGGTTTCGTCCTTAGTGTTCCCAACATAGCGGTGCAACGAGAGCGCATCCACATATTCGTAGCACTGTTCAAGCACTTCGCGGTCCCACTCGAGGTAAGTGTTCATGAAGGGGCCGCTCGATCCGCAGGCAATCAGCTTGAGGGAAGGGTCCACCGCCCGCATTTGCCGCGCCGCGTCCTGCGCTTTCATGCCATACTCGGTGGCGGTCATGTGGCCGATTTGCCAGGGGCCGTCCATTTCATTTCCGAGGCACCATCTCTCGATTTTGTAGGGGTCGGCCACCCCATGTTTCCGGCGGAGGTCGCTCCATTTGGTGCCCTTTTCCACATTGCAATACTCCACCAGGGCGGCCGCATCTTCGGCGGTCCCAGTGCCGAAATTCAAGCCCATTAATGGTTCCGTTCCCACCGCCTTGCACCACGCTAAAAATTCATTGGTGCCGACCTGATTGCTGTTGAGCGAATTCCAGGCTTTATCGAGAACATGCGGGCGATTTTCTTTTGGTCCGACGCCGTCAAGCCAGTTGTAGCCGGAAACAAAGTTTCCCCCCGGGTAGCGAATGAGGGGTACGCCGAGCTGGCGGATTTCATCCATCACATCTTTGCGGAAGCCACTGGCGTCGGACAGCTTCGATCCCGGATCGTAGATGCCCTCGTAAATGGCGCGTCCGAGATGCTCTAGGAAGGACCCGAACAGATTACGGTCAAGCGGAGCGATTGCGCGGCGGGAGTCGAGGTAAAGCTTGGCCGTGGTGTCCGAATTGGTTGGAGATGTCTGGGCGGACAACAGTGGCCCGCCAACCATACCTGCCGCCAAAGCCATGCTCGCGCTGCCAACTTGAGATAAGAATTCTCTCCGGCTCTTGGAACTCATGTTCAAATCCCCCGTTCCTGATATGTCACCCATCATTCAGCTACAGTTTGACGGTTGTATAGTAAACGTTTACTTGAAACAGGGCAATGAAGCAATTTATAAAAATAGTGCCCTCGATTGGGCGCGACGTTTTTCTCCGTGCCCTCGGCGCAACCCTTGCAGCTTCGGCGGTTTTTCTCGACGGCGAGCAAAATCTTAAACCGCGGAGGACGCCGAGAAAGGCCGCAGAGAACCTCCGTTTAGCGAGAAAGGACCGAACTTGCAATTAATTTTTCAGCCAATCCTACTTTTGTTGGATTCAGGGCGGTTCCCGGAAATGTAGGATGCTCAAGTGCTTGAAGCTGACGTAGAATCGCGTTCAAATATTCCCGTGTAATTTGTGATTCCAACGAACGCCTGAGGGTCCATGAACTGGAGTATTAGATGCGCATTTATCTTGCTGGCATTGTCGGCCCCCGCCTTGGCCTCCAATCGAATCGATCTTGATCACGATTGGCAGTTCTGCACCGATGCTCGCGGCAGTGGAGAGGTGGCCGGTTGGCAAACGCATCTCCCCTCCGACACGGAATCTGTCAACGTCCCACATACCTGGAACGTCGGAAAACATCACGATTATCTCGGCAAAGCCTGGTACTTCAGGAATTTTGAAGCGCCGGCCCAGTCGCCGGGAATGCGGGTGGAATTGCATTTCGGGGCGACTTTCTATGCTTCGCGGGTGTGGCTGAATGGCGAGGAAGTGGGTCGTCACGAAGGCGGATACACCGCATACTCGTTGGACATCACCCCTCATTTGCGGCCCACGAACTACCTTGCCGTGGAGGTCGACAATCGGGTCACAGAGCAGACCATTCCCGGATTTGCCATGCGCCAGAAAACGCCGCATGACGCCTGGTACGACTGGTGGGACTACGGCGGCATGGTGCGCGACGTCTGGCTTACCGTGGCTGGCGCGGTGGAAGTGGAACGGCAGCGGATCCGGGCTGAGATCAACCCCGACAACGCGGTGGTGCGGGACACGCTATTTCTGGCAAGCAGCCTGAAGGCCGGGGAAAAAGTTTCCCTGCGTTTGACTGCTTTTGATCCTGACAACTGGGTGGCGGCAACCCAAACGCGTTCTGTAACCATTGCGGGCGCGAATCAGGAAGTTGAAACGTCGCTGGAAATCGATGTGCCCAAGTTGTGGGGAATCGATCATCCCAATGTTTACCGGATGACCGCGGAGATGAGGGATGAACGCGGCAAAATTCTGGATGAGCAAAGCGATACCTTCGGCCTGCGGAAGGTGGAGATTCGCGACCGTCATCTGCTGGTGAATGGCGAGCAGGTGCGCCTGACCGGATTGACCCGCCACGAAGATTCCCCCGGGGAAGGATTGGCCGAAACCACCGGCACCATGCGCTTTGACTACGACGATATGAAGTCGTTGCAAGTTACGCTGACCCGTCCCGTCCATTACCCGCAAAACCCGTTCATCCTCGATTACGCCGACCGTCACGGGATCATGCTCATCCCCGAAATCCCGGTGTGGCAGTTCAGCGAAAGTCAGATGAGTGACCCCAAAGTTCTTGCGCTCGCCAAGAAACAGATGCAGGAGATGATTGAGCAGGCGGGGAACCATCCCAGCATATTTGCCTGGAGCGTATGCAACGAAAGCGATACCGGGACGCCGGGCGGGGTCGCCTATTTTCGCGCCATGCGCGATTTTATTCGCGAGCTCGATCCCGACCGCTTTGTCACCTATGCGGATGACAACCTGCCAAAGCTCAACCGAGCGGAAGACTCTGCCGCCAACCAGGCCGATTTTCTCATGATGAACCAGTATTTCGGCAGCTGGCATGGCCCGGAATCGGCGCTCTCGATGTCTTTGGATAAAGTGGACCGTATGTTTCCGCAAAAAATGGTGATTATCTCGGAGTTTGGACTGCCCGGATTTTTTGCCAAAGATGCAGAGGAAGGCGACCGTAGGCGGATCAAGATCATAGAAGAACAAGTCCCGGAATTGGCGAGCCGCGATTGGATTGCAGGCGCGATCCTGTGGTGTTACCAGGATTACAAGTCGTGGCGGAATCTACGCTTTGGCTTGGAAGAGGGCTTCGTGGACCATGGACTGGTGGATGAATACCGGCAACGCAAGCCGTCCTACTATGTGTGGAAAGACTTGAATGCTCCCGCGGTGCTGAGTGTACGGTGGAACGACGACAAGGACAAAAATATGCCGGCTTCGTTTACGGCAACGGTGCAACCTAATTCGACCAAAAGGCTTCCCTCCTATCCACTGCACAACTATCGGCTGAACTGGCAGGTTTACGATGACACCAAGCTGTTGGCGCATGGGGAGCGTCAGTTCACGGACTTGAATGACACACAATCCATTTCCGGTCCGGTGGACGCGAAGGTCGACACTCACAAGCTACAGTTGCGTCTCTCGCTGCTACGCCCAACCGGAGAAGTCGCCGCCGAGAAGACCCTGGATTGGAGCGGGGGCGGCCAACAAGCCAAACGGATGGACAATACCGCAACTCCTGCCCAGTAAAAATCGAACGGCGATGGGGAACACAATCATGCGCAAGAAACTAACCCTGGCGGTATTGCTGGCGGCCGCACTGACAATCCCGGCAAGGAGCTACAGCCAGGATTATGCCGTGGGCGCGGACGTTTCCTTTCTCGGTCAGGCCGAGCAACAAGGAGTAGTGTTCAAAGACGGGGGCCAGCCACTCCCCGGCCTGCAAATCCTCAGGAACCACGGCTACAACTGGATCCGGCTCCGCTTATTCCATACGCCCACCAGTCTTCCCAACGATCTTCCTTACACAATTGCCTTGGCCAAACAGGCCAAGTCGTTGGGATTCAAGTTTTTGCTGGACTATCATTATGCGGACGACTGGGCTGATCCAGGCAAGCAGCCCATCCCGAAAGCGTGGCAAGGCCAATCACACTCCGAGTTGGTGAAAGCTGTATTTGCATACACCCGAGACACGATTGCCGCATTTCGCGATGCCGGGGTGCTGCCGGACATGGTCCAGGTCGGCAATGAGATCACCAATGGCATGCTCTGGCCGGACGGGAAACTTCCCGCCAACTGGGACAATTTCGCCGAGCTGGTCTATGCGGGGATTAACGGGGTGGACGCGGGCCGGGGAAATGGACCACGCCCCAAAATCATGATTCACATTGATCGCGGCGCCGATGCCAAAGGCACCAAGGCGTTCCTGGACAAGATGAATTCCTACGATGTTCCCTATGACATCATCGGGCAGTCTTACTATCCCTGGTGGCACGGAAACCTGAACGATCTGAGAAAGAATTTGCAATTCATGGCGGCGGAATATCAGAAAGACATTATCGTGGTAGAAGCAGCCTACAACTGGAAGCCAGGGAACTATCTCAACAAGCCGGCGCCATTTCCTGAATCTCCGGAGGGACAGCGGGAATTCCTGGACGAAGTCAACCGGGTGGTAATGGAAACTCCGAATGGTCGTGGCAAGGGAGAATTCTGGTGGGAACCGGCAGTGCAGGGACGGCTGGTCCAACGCGGCTTGTTTGACGACCAGTACAATGCGCTTCCCGCGATGACGGTCTTCGACCGCTTCACGCGCAAGTAGCGGCCCTTCTCGCGATACACTGTACTACGCAAAAAAGCAAGGAAACCCGCGATGGTTCGTGCTTTTCTAACGCGTTTCTGGATCGGCAGTTTGTTGCTTGGCGCTTCCGCCCTGGCCCTAGACGATCTTCCTGTCACTTATGTGGAGCGCACCTGGCAGATGCAGGACGGCCTGCCGGAGCAGACGGTCCAGGCCTTCGCCCAGACCTCGGACCATTATCTGTGGATTGGCACCACGGGCGGATTGCTGCGCTTTGATGGCGCACACCTGGTACTGTTTGACCGCGACAACACCCCCGCCTTTCACGAGAACAATATCTTCAATCTGACGGTTGGCAACGATAACACTCTCTGGATTGCAACCGAGGGCGGGGGATTGATTCGTTATCGCGATGGAGGGTTCCGCTCCTTCTCGGCCAAAGATGGGCTGCTGAATGATTTTGTCCGGTCGGTTTATCAAGACCGGAAGGGAAATATCTGGATCGGCACCGACAACGGATTGTTTCGCTTTTCCGGAGAACAGATTGCGCGGGTGGATAGCACGGATTCGGTCCCGTCCGTGGCAATTCATGCCATTTATGAAGACCGTCAAGGGCGCCTGTGGGTCGGTGGTTCCAAACTCTTATGCCTGGATGGTGACCGGGCGGAGGAATATCGTCTGCAAGGAGAGGGAAGTCAAAACCGGGTCAAATCCATTACCCAGACGGAGGATGGCACGCTCTGGGTGGGAACCATTGGCGGCTTGCACCGCCTGGTCCCCGGTTCGATGTCCTTCCAAAAAGTCGAGCAGACCAATGGGGCGGTGCGAGTTCTACGCGAAACCTCGGATGGCACGCTTTGGATCGGCACCATTGGCCACGGAATCTACAAATACCGCGAGCACCAGTTTTCTCAGATCACCGCTCCTGCCAGCTTGCCCAGCAATACCGCGCTGAACATTTTTGAAGATGTAGAAAACAATATATGGATTGGGACCCAAGCGGGGATGGTAAGGCTTAGCAAGACCCCGGTACAGACGGTCGTTTTACCCGATGCAGGCGACTATGATGCCGAGACGGTCTACCAGGACCACAACAGCGACATTTGGGTGGCGGCGGCCAACCTTTTTCGTTTTCATGGTGGCAAAGCGACCCAGGTCCGGTTTCCGGGAATCACCGGAGTCCGCGTGCGCAATATATTTCGCGACCGGGACGGCGCGCTTTGGATCGGGACCGAGGGACGAGGAGTGTTCCGCCAGGACGGCGCGCATCTCACCCACTACCTGGCGAAAGATGGATTGGTAAACAATTTTGTCCGGGTATTTTTACAGGCACGTAACGGCCATGTCTGGATTGCAACCGATGAAGGAGTAAGCCGCTGGTTCAAGGGCGGCTTTACCAACTTTCAAATGCGCGATGGCCTATGTTACTTCAGCACGCGCTCTCTGGCGGAGGACCACAACGGCGACATCTGGGTTGGGACGGACCGGGGAATCAGCCATATCCATGACGGCAGGTTCTTGACCGATGTGGTGACTCGCGCGCTGGGCAACGAAAAGATATGGGCCATTCACGAGGACCCTGACAACGGCATGTGGTTTGGCACGCGGACGGGGGGCCTCTACCGTTGGCGTGGGGGAAAGCTGACCCACTACACGACCGCCCAAGGACTGGCCAGCAACAGCATCTACGAAATGCTTGAAGACCGTGGCGGAACTTTCTGGCTCAGCGGTCCGAATGGCATTTCTGCCATCGATCGTAAAGAATTGGATTTGATCGCGGAGGACCCAACCCACCCGCTTTCGCTGCGCTTGTACGGCATCTCCGATGGGCTGGAAACCACCCAGCTGTACGGCGCGGAAAAACCTGGTGGAGTGGTAACGTCACAAGGCGAAATCTTATTTGCCAGCAATAAGGGGTTAGTTCGTGTATCTCATGATCCGGCCAAGCCATCCGGCCCCGCGCCCGTGGTAGTGGACCAGGTCCTGGCCGACGGGCGTGAAATCCCCGGGCAGACGATTTCACTCGAGCCGGACAATGCCAAACTGGAAATCCACTACAGCGTGATCCAACTTCGCTCGCAGGAGCGAGTGAGGTTCCGCTACATGTTGGAAGGCTTTGACAAAAACTGGACGGATGCGTCTTCGCGCCGGGTCGCCTACTATACCAACGTCCCGCCGGGCCGCTACCAATTCCGGGTCCAGGCGTTGGAAATGAATAACCCGCGGGAAATTTCCGAGAAATTCATCGAGATTGTTCAAGAACCGCATTTTTACCGTACCTCCGGGTTCCTGGCGGGTTGTGTCCTTGTAATCGCCGTCAGCATCTGGGGCGGGCACAAGTTCCGTTTGCGCCAGGTGCACGCCCGTTATGAAGCGGTATTGGAAGAGCGAAATAGACTGGCCCGGGAAATGCACGACACTCTCATTCAGGGTTGCGCGGGAGTGTCCGCGTTGCTGGAAGCCCACTCCAGCCTCGATGAGAACGAGCCGCATGCCAAGGAAAACTTGTTGAGTTACGCGCGCGGCCAATTGCGCACCACCATCGACGAAGCCAGAGAAGCGGTGTGGGACTTACGGCATAGCGATGGCCACGGCGCAAACATCGGGCCAATCCTCAGGGGAATGACGGAGCAGGTAAGCCACGAATTTGGCGTGCCGGTTGAGTGCCGGTTCTCGGGACCACCGTTTAATTTAGATCAATCCACGGCCCACGAGGTGTTGATGGTGGTGAGGGAAGCGTTGCACAATGCGATCCGTCATGGGCAACCTGCAAGCATCCAAGTCACCGTGGATTTCCAAGAGAGCGAACTTTGTGTACAGGTGCAAGACGATGGACGCGGCTTCGATGCGGCACAGATGCTGGCCTCCAGCAACGGTCACTATGGTCTGGTAGGCATGCAGGAGCGGATGAAACGTATCGGTGGCACGCTCTCGTTCGACAGCCGGGCGGGCAAGGGGACGCAGTTGGCCATGCATGTTCCCCGCAGCGCGTCAGCGGAGGACCGGAGTTTGCAGCTAGCATGAGCACTGTCGAGAAGATGAAAGTCATGATTGTGGATGATCATCCCCTGATGCTGGTGGGAGTGGCGTCCATTGTGAATGCCCGCCCGGACATGAGCCTGGTCGCCCAGACCGGCACCGGCGAAGAATCCGTCGCCCTGTTTTCCAAGCACAAGCCGGATGTCACCTTGATGGACCTGCGGCTTCCCGGGATGAGCGGAGTAGATGCGATACGTGCCATTCGCGTAACTCATCCACAGGCGCGTTTCGTGGTGCTGACCACCTACGAAGGCGATGCCGACATTCACCGGGCCCTCGAGGCCGGCGCCCAGGGTTATTTGATTAAAGGGATGCCGTATCAAACCCTGGTGGAGGCTTTGCAACGCGTGCACAAAGGAGGCCGGTTCCTCCCCCCTCCGGTGGCGCGTGCCCTGGCTTCGCGCCTGCCGGATTCCGACCTCAGCGCCAGGGAACAACAAGTATTGTCGTTCCTGGCCGGCGGCCGGAGTAACAAGGAGATCGCTACCCAGTTGGGGATCACCGAGGCCACGGTAAAGTGTCACGTGAGCGCGATTCTCTTGCGGTTGGACGTGAACGATCGAACCGAGGCTGTGGTCACCGCCCTACAGCGCGGCCTGGTCCACCTTTGAACTTGTCTCGCCACATACTGACGTCCTTTGTCAAGCCAAATAGTTTTTAAGTATTCCAACTTTTGGCGGATTCGCCAGTTTCCACTTCGGCATAGCATCCCCACCAGAAGAACGTGTAGTTGTGTTTTTTGGGCCGTAATTTCCTGGTACAGGTGCGGCCCGGTATGAGCTTACTCCGGAGGAGGCTGCACAATGAAATTGGGAAATATCCGCCACGTTGGCCGTGTCTGTGTGTTGCTGGCCGCAACCTTGACCGCTGGTCTTGCCTTTGGCCAAAATGCCAATACCGGAGAAATCAAGGGAACGGTATCGGATTCCACCGGCGCGGTGGTTGCTGGTGTTTCAGTCACTATTACCAACGCAGAAACCGGCGTGAGTTCCGTGAGCACCACGAATACAGCCGGAATCTATGATGTCCCGTCGGTCCCCACTGGCGCCTACACCATCACTTTCTCGAAATCGGGGTTCAAGGACCTCGTACGCAAAGGAGTGACCCTTCAGGTGCAGACGATCGCGGTGGATGCCACTCTACAAGTTGGCAACACGACCGAAACCGTTACGGTCACCGGAGAAGCTCCGTTGCTGGAAACCGAGACCTCCGACCAGCACGTAAACCTGGACAGCCAGGCGATTCGCACGGCGCCGATTGTTGGCACAGACTGGCGTAATGAAATGGTGCAGCTGATTCCCGGCGTCAACACTGGCGGATCCGTGGGTGAAGCCAACGGCCAGGGAGTCGGAGTCAACGGTACCCAGGGATACAATGTGCAGTTTCTGTCGGACGGTGGAATTGCCACGGCCCCACGCGATTACAACGGCAGCAATTACTACATGCCGCTGGACTCGATCAGCGAGGTAAGCGTCAGTTCGGCCAACGCTCCGGCGCAGTACGGCAATGGTCTTATCTCCGTGAATGTGCTCACCAAGGGCGGGACCAACCAATGGCACGGCAGCGGGTATGAATCGGTCCAGAACACGTCGTTGAACTCCAGAGGTTATTTTAATAAGACGGGGACGAAGGCGGTATCCCACTGGAATACGTACGGTGGCAGCGTAGGCGGGCCGGTCATCAAGAACAAGCTGTTCTTCTTCTTTAACTACCAGCGCAACCCTTCGTCGGCGCCCACTAGCGCTGTCTACAGTTACCCGACGGCGGCCATGCAGGCGGGTAATTTTTTTGGACTCGCCGGAGCCACCGGCCCGTCTTTTGACGCTTCCGGCCATTTGTTGGGAACTTATGATGCGGTCGCGTCAAAGCTACAGAGCTTCTTCCCCGCGGCAAACGCTCCCGGATGGGTGGCGGGCTGTCCCGGTCCGGTGAGTCCGTCAGCTGGGACCCCACAAACCTGCCCGGCCACAAACAATTATCTTTTCAACGGCAGCAGCCCAAATACCAACACGTGGTACACGGGAAAGGTGGATTACAATCTTTCCTCCAAACAACGAGTTTCATTCAGCTTTAACTATTTCCCTACCACGTCGTCTTTTGTGCCCGCAGATCCGCTTTTCCCCAGCGACGCCAGCGCCTATGAATTAGGCAAGACGGACAATGTACTCGGCCAGCTCACACATGCCTATGCCATCAGTCCCACTTTGTTGAACGAATTCCGGGTGAGCGCCAGCCGAGAGCTGGACAAGTACCAGCCGCCATCTCTAGGTAAGAATGATCCAGCCACGCTTGGGCTTGAACCGACCTATGGAACCAACGCTCCGGCCAATGTCTTTCCCAGGATCTCGATCGAAGCCGGAGGCGGGACCGGGGCCATAGCCTTGGGGGCTGGAGACTTTGGCCATGGACTTCCAGGCGCCGGCGGCAACGGGAACATCGACGCCGTTCTAGGCCAAGGGGTTTACACCGTAGGCGATGTCTTGACCCTGATTCACGGCAAACACACCATTAAGGTTGGTGGGGAATACGACAGACTGTACCAAAACTACACCAGTTGGGGAGACCTCAGTTCCGGAAATTTCGTATTCAATGGGACCGTTACTGGAGTCGCATATGCTGACTTCCTGGCGGGCGACGTTTATGGTTGGACCGTTTCCGAAGCCATTCCCACCAGCGCGCATGAGTGGACATCGGCGTTGTTCGGCAGCGACGACTTCAAAATCACACAGCGCCTGACCGTCAATCTGGGTCTCCGCTGGCAGATGCAGTCCGGCTGGGGCGTGAAGAAAAATCTGTTTGGCGTTTTCGATCCGCTTCTCCCCAACCCTCAGGTTGTGAACGGCCAGACCTACAAAGGGGGCATTCTTTTCGGTGGGCAGAGCGACCTTCTCTATGGAGGGTCCATTAGCAACATGAGGACCATTCAGAATGGGGACTATCATGAATTCGCGCCCCGGCTTGGCCTAGCGTGGTCTCCCCGCAACAATTGGTCGTTCCGCGCGAGCTACGGGATTTTCGACGCGCCGCGGGACGCCGAGAATTACACCGACAACGCGCTGGCTCTTGGCTTGAGTCCGCACCAGGTGGGGCCCAATGGGTTCACCCCAGGTACAGCTGCGTTTAAGCTGGCCGCCGGACCCCCGGCGGGCACGCAAGTGGTGTTTCCAACCCTGCAAACGCTCTCTCCCACCATCAACAATCTTGGCTTCACCGCTTATTACCCGCGTAATATGCCGACTGTTTTCGTGCAGCAGACCATCCTGAGCGTACAGCACGATTTCTCCGGCGGCATTTTGTTGGATACCAGTTATGTTTACACGCGCGGACGAAACCTGAATTTTGCCACCGATATCAACCAGGCCCCGCCCAGTCAATTCGGGTGTACCGTCGGCACCAATTGCGGCGCGCCTAATCCAGTGTTCAACAACATTATTGCCCAAATTTACACGGGTTATTCGAACTACAACGCTCTGCAAGAGCGGCTGCAAAAGAGGATGTCGCACGGTGTGACCTTCCAGGTCAATTACGCCTGGTCGAAATCGCTCCATACCGGCACCGGGAATGGCCACGGATCAGGTGTTGATACTTACCAGAACGCATTTGATCCCGCAGCCAATTATGGTCCTTCCAACTTCAACGCAAAGCACACCCTGACAGGTCAGGTCGTTTACGAACTACCGTTCGGGCACGGACGTCAGCATACCCTTCATGGCATTGCCGACCAGGTTATCGGTGGCTGGACGATTTCCAGCCTCTTCCAGTGGCACAGCGGCACTCCCTTCACTCCAGTGATTCAGGGTTCCGTTCGCGGACCGCTAGATCCTGGGATGCGCGCCGGCACACT